>Ga0193738_1000009_pt1 | contig 151730 bp, 127 predicted proteins | sample L2a1metaG_FD_144927 | JGI IMG/M metagenome (GOLD analysis project Ga0193738, IMG submission 144927) | Soil microbial communities from a riparian zone of the East river system, Colorado, United States - L2a1 | ecosystem: Environmental > Terrestrial > Soil > Riparian zone | place: USA: East... | reverse complement strand
TTCTTGCCACTTTCTTTTCGTTCTTGCATTTTTTCAGCCTTATCTTTTCTTTCTTTCTGTTTTTTCTTTTCTCTTTCTTTTTTATTCCATGATTCACTCATGTATGTTTCTTTTTAGTTTAAAATGATTGCAAATGATAAAGAAGTTTTTTCGAAATAAAAATAAAACTACTTTTCTCTGCTAATATTTTGTGAAGATACGGCTTTAAAATCAGATGATATTATTAATAAAAACTAACAAGCCTAAACAAATAACAGGCTTGTTTCATAGAGAATCATGAGAAAAAGACACTGTAGAGTGTTTTATTCTTCTTCCTCAAGATCGATTTCAAAGAGACAACAGTTAGGTTCATTTTGATAATGGCCAGGCAAATTTGAAGTATCGGTCAATTCGAACATTCCTAAAAATTTGAAACCGGCAGAAGTATAATGTTCGATCAATTTGGTATTGTTGCCCAAAGTGTCCAAACGCACAAACTGTTTCTCTTTTTGTTTCGCATATTCTTTTGCCCATTTCACGATCTTATGAATATACCGGTTGCCGCGAAACGCAGGGTTTGTGGCTATACGATGAATGTAAATAGAATCGTTTTTATCTTTTTTCTCCCAGATCTCTTTGTCTGAAAAAGTAATTGCCCAGTTGCAAACAATTCTATCTTCAATAACCAGCTTCCATTGTCGTAGCTCATTTATTTCATTTTCAATAAAACTTTTTCAAATCTTGGCTATACTACCATTCCTTTACTGGTTTGCAGATCTCTTGCAAATTGGTAAAGTGATAAGATATTATCCCCATCATCCATTAAACAATTCTGAATCTTTTCATTCATTTTGTTTCAGTTTAAAATGTAAATATCCAAATGCCTTTGTCGCTATTTATCCCGAAACTTGCTATTTTTAATTATGAACATTTAGTTTTTTGTATAAACGATATGAGTAAATACAGGTAATAAGTATCACTCCTGAGAGTATTACAAATAATGTGATCATCGAGAACATGAAAGGAGCAAAAAGGCAGATCACTGCGATCAGCAGGCCACCTCCAAAAAGTAACTTCCCCCCTAATAAATGAGTCTTTTTCCAATTTTCATCATTATTTAACGTCCATGGTAAACGGATACCTGCAAAATAATTGGGCTTGATATTATAAATATAATTACCAACAACTGCGAGCATCAATCCTACTCCCGCGAGAATAAATCTCATGGTGAATTTTATATTTCCATGAATGCTACTGTAAATAAGCAGACAAAGAACTGCGGCTGTGAATACAGCCACTGCAAAGGCAATACGAAATAACCTGCCTTTGTTTTCCGCAGCGTATCTTTTGGGATCGATCCTGTAAACCTGGGGTAATAATAAATAAACGAGTGCATTCACTGCTATTAAGATCAATATCATAGTGGCAAGTTCATTTTTACTGCCATAACGATCAATATCACCCTTTAAATTAAAGTGCATCGCTATTGATTCTGGAAGTGTATTCCAGGCAATGGCTAAGTAAATAGCAGGGGCTATGATGAATAACCAAACTATTTTTTTCATAAACTTATCCATAATTATTTCTTTTTTGATTTGAATTGAAGTAACCAGGTCATGATCTCGTCTACAACAGTTGTATTAAGCGAATAATAAATAAACTGCCCTTCTTTTTCAGCGATCACCAATTTGGCCTGTTTCAACAGGTCCAGGTGATGAGAGATGCTCGGGCCGGAGATACGAAACTTTTCTACTATCTCTCCCGCTGTCATATCCTTTTTTCGGAGCAATTCCAATATCTCACGCCTTGTAGGATCATTCAGAGCTTTAAATACATTATTCATATCGTATAATTCAATGGTTGTATATTTAGACAAATATCTAAATACTATTTTAAATTGCCTAATTTATTTTAAGCAGAAAGACAAGTCTCTTATCGAAGACATTTCAGATCGCTGAATAATAAAAAGTAGTTATGCAGTTAACATTCTCCAATTTTCATTAACCTTAAATAACAATCGCATTAACGATTCCTTCTCAATTTTTTGGCATGATGGCATCTGCTTTGAATAATAGTAAGCAACCGGAAATAATAAAATGGTTTTGCAGGCTTCCGGTTGCGATGCAAGACGAAACAATAAAACTTTATAAAATGAAAAAGATCTTTACAATGTGTTTGGGCTTAGCTCTCACTGCAGCTGTTTTTGCTGCGGACAGAAAACCTGATGTAACCATTATTTCTACAAAGAAGTATGAGATCGTAGTTGATGGCAGGACTTATTACAGTAACAACAGGATGATGAATATTGACAATCTCCGCAATGGTCGTCATACTATACAAGTGTATGACATGAACAGCAACCGCGGATTTTCAATATTCCAAAAGAAGCGTTTGGTTGCAAGCAGAACGTTCCAACTTAAGAACAATGATGTAAAAATCACTATTGACCGGTTTGGCAAACTGACAATTACCGAAGACAAGTTTGGTCGTGATAAAAGATACGGTAATGATAACAGAGGTTGGGATGATCATGACAGCAGAGACCAAAGAGATGATCGTGATGGCAGAGATAGCCGCGACAGGAAATTTTAAATGAAGAAGAAAACCTGGATCTATAAGCTGTTCCGAGAAATCGGAACAGCTTTTTTCTGCAATCCTATTCTTTGGCAAACTATATTCATAAAATAAAGGGTCGGTAGAAACCAACCCTTTTGACATTTCATTAAAAAACACTGAGAAAAATTTATTTAACCATTAAGACCAAGTTTTTGTTTGGCAAATACCAGGATCAAAAGGATGACCAAAGAAAAAATTGTCCCAACTGGTAAATACCAGAGCGTTAAAATGCTAGTAACAATCCCAAGAACATATGTCCAGTTTTGATTGGTCAACAAGCAATAAAGCCAGAATAACCATAATATTCCAAAAGCAATAAATCACGGACCCAGATTAAAAACATCAACCTTGAGTTTGTAAAACAGGGTAGACCATGGTCCAGGTTTTTCAGGTCCAACATATTTTCCTTTTAACATCACATAGATCCCATCAAGCAACATATAGCTACCATTTAAAAACCCAAGTATTGCTATCAATATTTTCATTCATTAGTAGTTTTTGCTATAAGCATCTGCGCCATCAGCTTTTACCTTTTCAATTATTTTATTTGCAACTTTTCTACCTAACTCAAGAGCTACTTCGTTATCTGTACGAAAATGAATCCCTGCTTGAAATCTCGATTCAGCTGCATCTTTAGCTTTCTGCCTGAAAATATCTTTTTCATCCGGAAAGAAATAAGAACAAACTTCTGCCATCATACCGGAAATTGCAGCGTGACCTGACGGATAGCCTGGGAATGGCGGAGTTACTAATATCGCAGGACGAAATGTTGTATCATATTGACTGGGTCGTATTCCCCAATAAGTATATTTCGCATCCCAACAAGCTACAAAACAGTCGTAGGAAGCTACATTTATTATTGCATTGATTCGTGCAGACCGGGGAGGATTTAAATGAAGATTATTTTCAAACATTTTCTTTGGTATGTTGTCCGAGAACCATGATTGATTTGCCCAATAAAATGCATTTGACAACGAACGAAAAGTTTGTTTATAGTTTTTCATTTCTTCCATTTCTTTTGCAAAATCAGGAGGCGGGCCGGGACGAAATTCACTGCTGCTTTCGAGCACAACAGTTTTGTTCTTACCGGAAAGAGGCAACATGGCAAATTTCCCTCTCCATGATCCTGGCTTGTCAGGAACTTTTCCATCCCATACAACAGTTGATACATAATCTTTTGTTTTTTCAATCTCTAATTCAGCGATCTTCTTTCCCAATTCAAAACCTGCATGAGTATCACTTGGAAATGCAACACCGGCGGCAATTCTTGAATCCATTTGTTGTTGCGCAAGCTTCTTTACTGAATCTGCCATTGCAGGGTAGAAGCGACTAAAAATAGTAACTGCTACGCCTGCAGCAACAGAACTTTCGCAAGGAAAAGAAGGACTCTCGGGTTTAACTGTATAGATTTTTATTTTATTATCAGCAACAAAAGGTCGAGGACGTTTATATGCGTACTTGGTATCCCATGCCGCAATAGTTGCATCATAAATCGCAGTTCCCAGCAACATATTTGCCAATGCCCCGTATCTACCGGTATCGACTACCCATATTTTATTCATCATTTCCTGCCAGCGATAGCCTGGTGATCCCGCGTTCCAAAAAGTGATCTGTTGTTTTGTTTTAGCATCTAAGTTCTTTTGCCTTGCCAGCACTTCGGCGATCTCATTTTTATAAGACGATGGCGCTGGCAACCGATGATCTTTTCCTGATGAAATGAACCATGTTTTCCAATTGCCGGCTTCCGGTTCAACTTGTGATTGTAGTTGAACAACCATTAATAATACAATGATGAGGATTGAATTTTTTTTCATTTCTTGATGATTTTATACAAGAATATTCATTTAAGAAAAACAGTTTATGTAGCTGTCAATAGACAACAGGCCATGGTAAACAAAAAGCATTTTTAAGCGAATGATCTTTTTGTCAATACCCGAAATCTCAATGAAGCATTTGAAATGATGAGATGTCTTCAATTTTAATTTTTGATCCCGGGATTGATTTGGTTGACGATTTTCCGCGGTAAGTTTACACTGGAGTCAATTCTGTAGACTTTAAAATGTAAAGGCAAAGATTTACCGATATTTATCGCCCTAAAGAGCAAGATGAGCATACTAAAAAACAAGGAAAGATTGCGGCCCTATTTATGGGCTGTGCCGTTATTTTTTATTATTACATTTGGTCACACCGTATCAAACTATCCAGAAAGATTTTTCACAATACTATTTAATAATCTCTGGAACATTGCTTATGTTATTGTACTCAATTTTATACTTTTTGAGTACTCCATTCCCTTTGTATTACAAAAAAGAAAAACCGTCATTTATAATATTCTTATTGGTATCCTGCTTTTGTTTTTTTACATGATGCTGTATTCCTATGGAGCACATGCCTGGAGATTGTTTGGAATTCAGTTACATATTTATACTCCTTTGGTCACATACGAATCATTAGACCGTTCGCTGGAAACCCGGATGGGTTATAGTGTAGGTTCTGTTTTCTTTTTTGGAATTATCAGGCATATTTATCGTTATATAAAATTAAAACAGGCTACACAGCAGTTGCTTATAGAAAAGAAAACAGCGGAACTTAACTATCTAAAGTCTCAAACAAATCCGCACTTCTTATTTAATACATTAAATAATATTTTTTCATTAGCAAGAGATAAATCTGATCTTGCTCCTGAATCGATCTTGCGGTTATCAAAGATCCTGCGTTTTATGCTCTATGAAACCGGTGGAGATTACATTGCGATCGACCAGGAAATAAAGATAATCGATGATTATATTTCCCTTGAAAAGCTGCGTTACGATGATTCATTACGTGTCAATTTTAATTATGACATAGAAGATATCAAACAAGCAATGCCACCGCTGTTGCTTATGCCCCTGGTTGAAAACGCTTTCAAGCACGGCGTTTCTGAAACAAGGGATCAACCATTTGTTGACATCCATCTTTCCATTAATAAAAGACAATTAATATTTGTTGTAAAAAATTCTACGGAAGATTCTCCCACGGAAAAGAATGTGAAAGAAAATATTGGCCTTTCAAACCTAAGACGACAATTGGAATTGCTTTATAAAGAGTATAACCTGGTAGTTCAGCAAAATGTATCCGCGTTTACCGCTACTTTAAAAATTAATTTAGCTAGCCATGTCTAAAATAAAATGCATTATAGTGGAAGACGAACCGTTGGCTGTAAAAGTTTTAACGGATTATATATCACAGGTGCCTTTTCTTGAATTGAATGGGTCATTTAAGGATGCAATTCTTGCAACTGATTATTTGCGCAGCAATACTGTAGACCTTATTTTTTTAGATATTCACTTGCCAAAGCTAAAAGGCATGGCATTTTTAAAAACGCTTACAAACCCACCTGCTGTAATTATTACCACCGCCTATCATCAATATGCAGTTGAAGGATTTAATTTAAATGTTACTGATTATTTACTCAAGCCATTTGAATTCGAACGTTTTTTAGTAGCAGTTACAAAGATAAAAACAGCACAAACGATAAATCATGGATCGATCGAAGAGCCAGTAGTAAAAGATCATCTTTTTTTGAACGTGCAAAAAAAGAAAGTAAAGATCTTATTCCCTGAGATCCTTTATATTGAAAGCCAGCGGGAGTACATTAAGATCGTTACAACAAAAAAAGAATACATCTCAAAAATGAGTACACATGAAATAGAAGATCTCTTACCGTCAAATCTTTTTAAACGTATTCATCGGTCATTTATAGTTTCTATAAGCAAGATCGAATCTTATACGGCTGAAGCGGTTGAGGTAAATGGAATATCAATTCCAATTGGTAGGGGTTATAAAGATGTTATTGATAATTTATAACGTAAAAATTGCCTTTTGCAATAAGGCTTCTATAAAATCTAATTGATCATTGCATGATCAAATTTCCATTTAATTATTTTTTAATTTCTTCCAGATGGTAGAACAATGATAAATAAAATGCCCCTGTGTGAAGGGGCAATACTTTGTTTGGATCACTTTAGCGATCCATAGTCAATTAATTCACTGGGTAAAATTATTTACCCCAGGTGACGATGCTTATGACAATGATTACGGCAAAAATAGTTGCCGTGACCAGGCTGCCCTGTACATCCACATTGTGAAGTAGGGTGTTAAGTTTTTTCATAACCTGAATTTTTGTTTTCAAAAATGGTTTAGATCAGGTTTTCAAGGGGCGGAGGTTGTATGCACCTTACAAGGCGCAATTCAAAAGGAGTACGGAGGTTAAAACAGAGCGGTCTAGCTATTCCAACTTTGAAACATAGATGGGGTAGTTATTATTGTTTCAGTGACAGGGGATATTTTTATTAATCGTATAACTCCTAATAAAAACCTCGAAAGTTTATCATTGTAACTGTTCTGTGATGATCAAAGGAAAGTGGGTGTCAATTAATTCCCGGTCAACATAACATGGCATCCTCTTAATAAATTTTTATGTCATCTGTGAAAACATAGCCGACCCCGGCGTTATTTATGATAAGCTTCAATGTTTCATAATAATCTGTTATCATAAAAGAATATACATTTTCCTCACTCTGTTTAAAAGCAATCGCAATTCCCTGGAATAACATCCTGATAACTTTAAACGGTTTACCGTCGCCGTCTTTTTGAATTGCTTCTTCGTATATAATGGTGGGAAATTTATTTTTTAGTTGATCAATAATTGAATTCATTTCATTTTCATTCATGTCTTTATGGACCGCTGTAATAAATCTGTCAGTTGAATTATTAAACTGGATGGTTTCAACCAGTATCGAGTCATTCTCATTCCATTTTTGCCGGGAGACTTCGTCAGATCTTGGGTCTATTTCAACAAATTTGGCCCCGAGTTTTTCATACTGGCCTTTGAACTTTGTAACCGGGTAGGGAACATTTAATTGAATACCCCACAAAGGAATTGATCCGGGAGTTTTTCTTATTCGAAAATTAGAATCCGGGGCATTCTGACTTTGAAGAACTGATATATATTCTCCAATGACAAACAAGTATTTTTTGCCTTTTATGCTATCGATAAATATTTCAAGTGTATCTTTTTTACAGCATAACTTTTGACCATTCACTCTGTAATTATCAAAAAATACTATAGTGGAATCGGTGAGTATTGGTTTTTTATCTTGATTTGAAAAAAAGCTTTCCAATGATACTAATCGTAAAGAATCTGGAAATGGGAATTTTTTAATATCGGGATAATAGGTCATGTCAGGTGAAAAGAAATCTATGATCGGTGCCCATAACTCTTTTTTCTCCTCGCTTTGTTTACAGGAAAAGAAAACAAAGAAGAAGCACATAGCAAACAACCATATCAAAATTAATCGCTTCAAAATCTTAGAATAATTGTATTAGCAAAATTAATAGAATCCCGTAACCAGAATTATTATAAAAATATGTCGATATTTTTCCCCAGATAAATACGGGGACTTCTTTAATTGGGTTTTGAATGATAATACCTGGGTTAATATTCGATGCTATAAAAAATTCTCAGAATGCTTGTATCTTTTTGTAACTCTCCACAATCTAATACTGAAAGTAAAACAACTTTATCGATACTGATTATCGAGCATGATAGAATGTTATTACGACAGTTTCATTTCTTCTTTTTACAAATATTTTATTGCAAAGACAACTTGCTAATGAAAATTTTTCTATGATCTGAACAGGATCAATTGTTGTTTTTGCAGATAAAATTTTGATGTCATGGATAAAATATCCTAATTTGGAGTACACGTTTGCTTATTAAATAACCATTAAACAAAAAAAACATGGCAACAGTAAGAAGAAGAGCTGCTAAAAAAGCGGTTGCAAAAAAAGCCCTGAGAAGAAGAGCTGTTAAAAAAGCAGTTAAAAGAAAAGGGGTTAAAAGAGCAGTAGCGAGAAAAGCAGTTAAAAGAAAAGCGGTTAAAAGAGCAGTAGTTAAAAAAGCAGTTAAAAGAAAAGCGGTTAAAAGAGCAGTGGCAAAAAAAGCAGTTAAAAGAAGAGTTGTTAAGAAAGCAATTGTAAGAAGAGCTGTTAAAAGAGCGATTCTTAAAAATGCACTCGCAAATGCTGGTGGTGATACTGGAATGTGATCAAATTTTCTTTCTTGTAAGTCCTGCTACTGCGGGACTTTTTTTTGCCCAACTAAGTACTAATAACTAAATGACTAAAAAAGCGGAGACACTAAAAAACAGGATCAGTCAGGATCCTGTTTTTTAGTTATGTCGTGCTGATTCTTTCGGTAAGTTTATGAAACCTGGCTAGTCATTTTTATTTAATATCTTTTGATATTTTCTCAAGGCGTTTTAGGCCTGTGCGGGAGGGAGACTGCTCCAGGCTAAGCATATAATATATTTTTCCATTTTGCAATTTCCAAAGATCCTGGAATAACGAAGAATCTCTTACATTATCCTTGTAAGTCCATTTGTTATATAAAAGTACAGATACCCATTCATCGTTTGTTTCTTTGTTTACTAATGGATAAATAGATAATACCTGGTTAGCTGTTGTTGCATAAGTATTCCGGTATTTTACGAGGAGGTCAGTTATGTTATCGCGGGATGATGTTATTCTTCTGCCAGCTGGCAAATCCAAAATAACACTGTCTGCAAATATGTTTTTCATATTATCAACTGATGATTCATCCCAGGCCTTATAAAGACTTAGTACAGTATTCATGTTGTCTCTTTTGCCAATTTCCCAATTACTATAAAGAGCGGGATAGGCCAGCGGCGTGAGAGATTGCGGTTCTGTACTTGCCGCAGTTTCCGTTTCGGCTTTAACTTCAGTCTGTTTTTCTGTTGTGTTATCTTGTCCGCAGGATAAGATAAAAAATAAGCAGAGAAGAGATAATGTAATTTTCATAATTGGTTTTTGAGTTTTGAAATATATTAAAGATAAGAAATAGCTTTCATCGAATATGCACTATAGTTTTTTATCAACCTCATTAAATTTTACTTCATACTCTTTTACTTTTTCTTTTTCCGCTTTTTGGTCAAATATTGTAATAAGAAGATCGTATGCTTCTTTCAGATCTTGTTTCTCTTCCAGGGTTAATTTACTTTTCGAGGCATATAATTTTTCGACCTGCAAAAAATAAGGCATTGCTTCATTAAAGCTCGACAATGCTTCTGTTTTATTTGTTTTGAGAATGTCAACACCTTTGTTATAAACAATTTGTCCGGCAAATAATTGTGCCCTCGCATAATCAGGTTTTATCTGGATCGCTTTTTTTATTGACTCACCTGCTTTTTTGATAAGCTCTTTTGAATTAGCAGGTCTTTTTGCCGGATCTGTGTTATAGCCAACCTGGTACAATTCAACGGCATAATTATACCGGTATAAGTGGTTCGCAGGATTACTTGCAATTACCTCTTCATACTTGGAAAATAACTGTTCTTTACTTAAAGTTTCTCTTACCATGTCTAACTCAAGAGAGGACCAGAAAGGATCGGAAGGATACATTTCTTTGCCAAGCTTTATCATTTGTTCTGCTTCTGTATAATTCTTTTTTTCATAATAAGAATTGGCCACCCACTTGTATATTTCCACAAAACCATCACCGGTTACTTTAGCAGTCACCAGTTTTGAATAATAAAATACCGCATCATCCGTACGGGAAAGTTTTTCGGCGGCAACACCTGCATATAAAACAGAATTCGTATCTAGTTTTAGCGATATCCAACCTTTTTCTGTCATGAAACTGGAAACAGTTATCGCATTTGTAAAACCGCTAAGAGCTTTTTCATAATTTTTTGCATTAAAATTATTGGCGCCTTCCTGGTAAAAACCTGTATAGATATCATTGATCGGTTTATAACCGTCAATCTGAAGTGAGATCAGCATTCTGTCATCTAATTCAGTATACCTCTTAAGTGCATTGAATGCATCCATTCTTGCGTTTGGAAAACGTTGATTTAACGTGGCATCCTGCGAAATCGAATTATAGATCTTTGCTTTGGTATAATGTGCATCAGCGTTTTTCTTATTAGCTTCAATTGCAAGGAAATTATCTATTGTAGTTTTTGCTTCGGCAAGTTTGTTTTCCTTAAGGTATTGTTTTGCCTGGTCATTGGTTTGACTAATAATAATTGTGTATGTAAATAAAGACAGGGTGATCAAAAAGAATTGCTTCATAGACTTATTTAGAGCTCTAATATATCTTAAAATATGGAAATGATAATATTGACAGGTATAGGATCAGTTGAACCAAACCGCATAGCCTTGCCTTCTTAAATGCAAGGCAAGTTTTTTCTCCATTATCAAGGCGTCCTGCCTGGTCATTGATTTCTCATTTATATGATCGTAAAGACTCGGACGTAAATAGGAGCCGTATTTCTCAACGATATAAGCAGATAGCTTGTGGCCTTTCTTATTTATGTAGCCGGTTTTATGTTGCTTGAATCTTTCTGCCGGAGTTTTACTGGTCATGCCTACATAAAGGCACTGAAGCACTCCATTAAATTGCGGATTAGCAACTCTGAACCTTGTGTTTTCAGTAAACACTCTTTTTGATAACTCCACAACGTATACACTGTATCTCATTCTTAAAACAAATATCTTCTTTTACTTTTAAAATGAAAAGGCAGCAGCCTGAGCCAAAACATTTTTACAATTTTTGTTGGCAAAATTCGAACAAGTCGAAATATATTTTACTTTAATTTCAGTGTATGGGTAATTTAAATACGGAAGAGTTGTTGATAGCAATTTGCAGTTTGGTTGTATTGTCTTATATCTTTTCTATTCTTAGTCGTTATATCCGTATTCCTTCGGTATTGCTTTTATTGTTTGCGGGCATCGGTCTGAGATATGTTGCTGACCGGTTTGCGATCGATATAGTTTTTCCTGCGAAACTTGTAGAAGCATTAGGTGTTGTAGGGCTTATTATGATCGTACTTGAAGCGGGACTCGATCTGAAATTGGGTAGAAACAAACTAAAGCTTATCCGGGATTCATTCTTTTCTGCACTTGTTATTTTTATTATTTCTGCAGTACTGATCACTGCCATACTTCATTATTGGCTGTCGGAGCCGATCATAAAATGCATTGTGTATGCAATACCGCTTTCAATTATGAGCAGTTCTATAGTTATCCCAAGTCTTCACCCGGTTTCTGCAACTAAAAAGGAGTTTTTGATCTATGAGGCTTCGATCTCGGACATTGTTGGGATCATGGTGTTCAATTATTTTATTGCAGATGAAGTAATGACCGTGAAGTCGCTGGGAATATTCGGAGGTAATATTGTTATATCAGTTGTATTGTCTCTTTTGCTTTCCTTTATATTATTTCTCATACTTGCAAAAACAAAACTAAACATCAAATTCTTTCTCATTTTTTCACTGCTCATACTGATCTATGCAGGCGGAAAAATATTTCACCTTCCTTCCCTTATTATTATTCTTGTGTTTGGATTAATGATCAATAACTGGGAAAAAATGCCGGGAAAAAAACTGGTGCAATATTTTCCTGTTGAGAAAGTTGAACCTATTCGTCACCTTTTACATTCCATTACAGCCGAGTCTTCTTTTCTTATCAGGACTTTCTTTTTCCTCCTGTTCGGGTTTTCAATACGTCTTGATTTCTTTGGAGAAAATGAAGTGTTGATGGTTGGTGGCATGGTAGTGCTCGCATTATTACTTGTTCGGTTTTTGTATCTCCGCTTCTTTTTACATACAAATATTTTTCCTGAAGTTGTTTTTATCCCCCGGGGACTGATCACGATCGTATTATTTTATAAAATACCGGAAAGCATGATGCTTACTAGTTTCAATGAAGGCATTTTATTTTTTATTATTCTGTCTACAAGCATTATCATGACAATTGGGATGTTGTTTTATAAAAAAGGAAATGAAGATGTAGTGGAAGAGACGCAGTTCAGTGACCGAAGCGATATTTTATAATTTTTGCCCGCGACCAATATAATCATGGATTTCTTTCACATAGTTATTACTACTTTTCCTTTGTGTTCTGCCTTATCAAAAATCCTGAATGCTTCATGAAATTCGTCTAGTTTGTAAGGCCCGTCTATCACTGGTTTTACTTTGCCGGCTTCAAAAAGCTTGTTCATAAATATTAGATCCTTGTTCGTCTTTAGTGAAACAATACGGATGTGCTTTTTATTTATCATCGAGTTCAACGGCCCAAGCAATAAAGCCTGGAGAAGCCGACTGATAGAACCTCCAACTGTAACATAAACTCCATTGGGAGATAACGCATGGGCATACTCGAACGTCGAGCGATTGGTCTTAACATCAAGTATTAGGTCATAGCGTTGGCCATTTTTAGTAAAATCTTCCTTTGTGTAATCAATGACATGATCAAATCCTATTGAACGTAGCATATCCAGTTTCGCTGTGCTATCAACACCAGTTATTTCAATGCCATATAATTTGGCGATCTGCATTCCAAAAGTACCAACACCACCACCTGCACCATTGATCAGGAGCTTTTGACCATCATGAATTTTTCCTTTGTCAATAAGACCCTGCACAGCCAGCATTCCCGCCTGTGGTATCGACGCAGCTTCTTCGAAACTCATGGCTGCAGGTTTTAATGCTAAGGCTTTTTCAGAAGCACAAACATATTCAGCGAAACCTCCCCAGCTACCACTCAGGTCACCATACACTTTATCACCAATTTTGAACTTGCTTATATTTTTACCAACAGCTTCAATTCGTCCGGCAATATCAGAACCAAGTATTGTTCTTTTAGGTTTTCGGAGACCATTCAGCATTCGATTTATAAAATCACCATGTAGAAGTCCCATGTCCCAATCATTAATTGATACTGCATGAACTTTTATTAATACCTCGTCGTCGTTTGGAAAAGGCTTTTCAACTTCTTTGATCTGAAGAACTTCCGGGCCCCCATATTTTGTATAGACAATCGCTTTCATTTTTACGAGGAATAATTTTATTCGATAAGCCAACTTTTACATTTCCGAACTTAACACAAATTTATTTATTGGTCTATTCCTATCGGTGAAATGCGGAAACGACGGGGTAGGATTCCGTTCAAAGCTTATCTTAGTGTCAAATCACTTTATGAGAAAATACTATTTTCTTTTTTCGCGATGTGTATATTTAGCGGCAACAGTATTTCTTATAACTTTTATTTTATCATCTTGTGCACAACAAAGAATTGCTATGCGATCATTAAAAGAAAACATTGAGCAGGAACTTTCAAAACAGGAAGGAGTTTTTGCAGTCGCATTTAAGGACATATCAACTGGTAAAGAATTATTGATAAATGATACCGTAACATTTCACGCTGCCAGCACCATGAAAACACCGGTGTTAGTGGAAGTGTATAAACAAGCGGCAGAAGGAAAGTTCTCTATTTCTGATTCGCTGATCCTAAAAAATGAATTTAAAAGCATTGTTGATGGTAGCCTGTTTAGCCTCGATCCAATCGATGATAGCGAAACAGAATTATATAAGCATATTGGAGAGAAAAGAACGATCAGTTTTCTCTTGTATCAAATGATCATTGTCAGCAGTAACCTCGCTACCAATCTTATCATTGAGCTGGTGGATGCAAAAAATGTTTCTGCTACCATGCAACAATTGAGCGCAAAAGATATTCATGTACTAAGAGGAGTGGAGGATGGGAAGGCATTTGCCAAAGGATTGAACAATACAATTACAGCAAATGGGCTAATGATACTGTTTGAAAAAATGGCGAAAGGCGAAACGGTAAACTCTGCTGCCTCGCAGGCAATGATCGATATTCTGCTTGATCAAAAATTCAATGAGATTATCCCTGCCGGTCTACCTGTAAATGTAAAAGTGGCGCACAAAACAGGTTCTATAAATGGTGTACAGCACGATTCAGGAATTATTTTTTTACCAAATGGAAAAAAATATGTGTTGGTATTGTTATCAAAAAAAATAACAAATGAAAAAGCAGCGAAAGCGGCTATGGCAAATGTGTCGAAACTGATCTATGAATATGTAACCAGGTAAACAATACTGTTTAAAATAGGATCCGAGAAATTCTTATACTTAAGATGGATATGAAAATGTAGTATTTAAGAGGGCTGCGGCATCTTTTGTTTTATCTTTTTGCTCACGATTATATCTTCTGATCTTTTCAATTACTTTAAGAGAGAAAGGGTTTTCTTCTGAAGCTTTTAGATCTTCAATTAATCGTTTTTCAGCTCCCAGTAAAGCAAGTGTATCACTTAACAAGTGAATAAACTCTCTTTTTAAAAACTCCTGTGACTTTTCCATAATTTTCAATATTCAATATTTGGGCCAAAAGGCAGACAAATAGATGTGGCACCTTAGAATGATAAAACGATGACTTTAATTCATATAACATGTCCATAAATTTCCCCTTGCGGGTCAATGAGCTGTCCATATCCCTGGATAGCACAATCGAAAAACAACAAGCAGGAACAACTACCTTTATTGTTATGAATTGTATACGCTGCAAACAGGTCGTTATTCTCTTCGTTTTTCTTTCACAAAGTTTTTTAAGTTGTCACTCACAGACTGAAACGAAACCCAGGCAAAATACCGGGACAAATCTTAGTGATATGGCTAAAGCAGCTTCTGTGTTTTTGCAAACCCTTTCTGAAAAACAAAAAGCCCAAATTCAGTTTGGATTTAATGTAGAAGAACGGTACAACTGGAATTATGTTCCAAGAAGCAGAAAAGGATTGATCTTAAATGAAATGACGGGTCAACAAATTAAGGATGCTCTTGCGCTTTTGCGAACCGCACTAAGTGATACAGGTTTCAACAAAACCAGTTCTATAATTCAACTCGAAAACGTATTAAGGGAAGTAGAGAACCGTTCTGCTAATGACAAATACCGTGATCAGGGCAATTATTCTTTTTCAATTTTTGGAAACCCGCCTACAGATGCAATATGGGGCTGGAGATTGGAAGGTCATCATGTTGCATTTAATTTCTCCTCAGAAGATAATCGTCTTGTTTCGGGAACACCGAGCTTTCTAGGTTCAAATCCTGCCATTGTATTATCAGGTTCTGAAAAAGGAAAATATATTTTGAAAGATGAAACAGAATTAGGGTTTGCACTGTTGCATTCTTTAAGTAAGGAGCAAACGAACAAGGCGATCATCAGTAATGAGGCACCAGGCGAGATCCTTACTGCCGCAAGCCGTCACGCTATGATAAATGACCCGAAAGGAATTTTGTATAATGAATTGGAGAGCCCGCAGCAAAAGATTTTTATGCATCTACTCAGTATTTACATTCATCGTTATACACTATCATTTGCTCAAGTAATGATGAAAGAGATCGAAGAAGCAGGACTTAATAATCTTCGCTTTGCCTGGGCAGGAGATCAGCAACCCGGAATTGGTCATCCGCATTATTACCGCATACAGGGCCCTACAATTATCATTGAATATGATAATATTCAAAACAACGCCAATCATATTCACACAGTGATCAGGGATCTGAAAAATGATTTTGGAGGAGATGAGTTACTGAAACATTATAAAAATGATCGGCATTAATTTTTGTTTATTGAATAACTCGGAGAACTAAGGCGACGAGAGTATCAAATTTTGAATCGATCTCTATATACTGCCAGATAGCTTTCTGTTGCTTGCTTACTTCTGCCTTGTGTAAACGTAATAGCCTTTGCCATTCCCAATTCGCAGAAATCTTTTGCTATTTCCTTTTTGCCTATGAAAAGATTAATTTCTTTCAACAGCCAGGCTAACTCTATTTGATTAGGTACATGGTACTTGTTTAGCAGTTTGTAGTTGGTACTTATGCTTAAATCGCCTGGTTTGATAATATCAAATGGATATGGGAAGTTTACAAAATCATTATAAAAGTTAAGCCCATAAGATTTAAATGCTTCCCAAATTTGATTTATGGAGTTGATATTATTTTCTTCTTTGTTGCTAAACCTCCAATGCCAATCACCTTCGCCTTTTGGGCTAAGTCGCTCTCTTATAAGACAGCTAGCATAAGTTGTCTTTGTAATATCAATTTCTTTATGGGTCAGATCACGCAGGAAATCGAAATGAATTGCAGTTTCGCAACAAACAGAGCCACCTAGCCACGAACCTTGCATTCCAAAAATATTTACTACATGATTTGGATGTTGTTGATAGAAATGAAAGCTACTTCCTTTCCATCCTAACTCTCGAATGTTTGGAGAGAAATGTTTATTAACTAATTTCTTGAACTCACTTGCATTCATAAAAAAAGATATCATTATGATCTTCTAATTTATATCATAAAACCTTATCAATAAATTTAAAATACTGTAATAATGAACAAGGTTGAAAATATTTGATTTGTATATTCACCTATTATTAGCGATACAATGCAAGCCAATAAACTAAGCTCCGGACAATTAAAAGTAGTTGCCACCGGCTTTCTCAGCCTCTTCTCCATTGTTGGTATCATGGTATATGGCCTTCCATTCTTTTATGATTTTTGGGTAAAAGATTATGGATGGTCAAGAGCTACTGTTACTTCCGGAAATGCTTTTGCAAAAGTTGCTGTTGGCCTCTTAGGTTTTTTTGCAGGTTGGTTTATTGATCGTTTTGGCCCACGAAGATTAATGCTTGCAGGAATTTTAATGGGAGGAATTGCATTGGTTGGCTTAAGCACAGCATCCACACTCTGGCAATTTTATTTGTTCTATGTGTTCAATGCATTGGCATATATGTGTGCGGGGCCGTTACCGAACCAGGTTTTAACTGCACGATGGTTCAACAAGAGAAGAGGTAAAGCAATGGGCTTTGCTTATCTCGGTATAGGTGTTGGCGGTATGCTGGTTCCGCAAATTGCAAAATGGCTCAACATACAATTTGGCTGGCACCAGGCATTGATGCTTATAGGCATATTGATGGTTGTTATTTCTTTTCCAATGGCGTGGATCGTAAAAGAAAATCCGGAAACACAATCACCAGGAGCTATTAAAGAAGAATCAACAGTTCCACTTAAGAAAATAGTAAAAGGATGGCCGTTCTATTTACTGCTGATCGGTAGCATGTGTTCTATAGGTGCAGTGGCCGGTACGAGCCAGAACCTTAAACTTTTTTTCAGCCTTGATCTGAAATATACCCAGGGACAATCAGCAAATATTATTTCATTGGTTCTTCTTTCAAGCATTATCGGTCGTGTATTTATGGGCTGGCTGGCTGATAAGTTTCCAAAAAAATATGTGATGATCCTGATCTATACACTTGTTGCAGGATCAATACCGCTACTTTACTTTGCCGATACACCGGGGATCATTTATTTATTTGCTTTCATTTTCGGAATCGGTTTGGGAGGAGATTATATGATCATTCCTTTAATGGCAGCAGAACTTTTTGGAGTAAGGATTATGGGACGTGTAATGGGACTTGTATTAACAGCGGATGGTTTGGCTGAAGCATTTTCTCCCATGCTGGTAGCAAAGCTTCGTGATAGCAGCGAAAATTATGCTAATGGATTTGCGGTTCTGATCATACTTGCTGTCATTGGTATCATTGCAGTGGCAATGCTTCCGAAAAAAACAAATACCCAAAATGCTTAACTTACTTTGACTAACTATTATATTGTTTAATATGATTCTGATAAATCACGAATTAAAAGCAATTCATCTCAAGAACAAACTCACAAGGTTCTGGGAACTTTCTGCTAAAAAAATAAAACTGATCGAGAAGAATTATGATGAAAGCAAAGGATCACCTGTATTCACTATAGATGGTAAGTATTCAACAAGAGGATGGACCGAATGGACACAAGGGTTTCAATATGGCTCTTCTATTCTCCAATATGATGCAACTGGAGAAAAGTCTTTCTTAGAAACAGGCAGGAAAAAAACAGTAGAAAGAATGGCACCGCATGTAAGCCATATCGGTGTGCATGATCATGGATTTAATAATGTAAGCACTTATGGCAACTTGCTTCGGCTAATGAAGGAAAATAAGATCCCTTTCAATGAATGGGAAAAAAGTTTTTATGAATTAGCATTGAAGATTTCCGGTGCTGTGCAAGCCAGCCGATGGACAATAATAAAGAATGGAGGATTTATTCATTCTTTCAATGGCCCGCACTCTCTGTTTGTAGATACGATCCGTTCCTGTCGTGCATTAGTGGTCAGTCATTGCCTTGGTCATGTTTTCCAGGGAGAAGGGGATGTAAAAATAGATCTGCTGGATCGTGTTGTCCAACATTTGAAAGCGACGGCAAGCTATTCGGTGTTCTATGGTGAAGGACGTGATAGTTATGATGTCTGGGGTCGCACTGCTCACGAAAGTGTTTTTAATGCGAAAGACGGAAACTTCCGTTGTCCTAATTCACAACAGGGTTTTTCAGGTTTTACAACATGGACAAGAGGACTTGCCTGGGCTATGTGTGGTTTTGCTGAAGAATTGGAATGGTTTGATACATTAAATGAAACAACGCTTGATCCCGATAGTTATCGGGATGGAGTAAAGAATAATTTAGAATCGCTCATGCTGAAAGCTGCAAAAGCTACTTGTGATTTTTATATAGAAAATTCCTGCACTGATGGAATTCCTTATTGGGATACCGGGGCGCCGGGACTTTCAAAAATGGGAGACTACTTAAATAAAAATGCTGATCCATTTAATTCATATGAACCGGTTGATAGTTCCGCAGCAGCAATTGGTGCACAGGGCCTGTTACGTTTGGGAAAATATTTACAAAGCAAAGGAGATGATAAGAACGGCGATCGTTATTGGCAGGTTGGCCTTTCTGTAGTGAACACTTTATTGGATGAACCTTATTTGAGTGTCAATGATGCTCACCAGGGAATGATATTGCATTCCATCTATCATCGGCCGAATGGATGGGATCATATTCCTGCAGGCAGTAAAATTCCAAATGGTGAATCAAGCATGTGGGGAGACTATCATATTCGTGAAGTAAGTCTGTACTTGCAACGCATTAGCAACAACGAAAAATATTATACATTCTTCAATTGCATTTAATGAGTGCCAGGCAAATAACGGATCTTTCACAGTTGTGTATTCATACTATCACAACCAAACCATGGAGCATTGAAGAAGCCGCAAAAAATTATTCAGCAGAAGGCGTAAAAGGTATAACTGTTTGGAGAGATGCACTGATAGATCGGAATATCAAACAAACAGGACAACTATTGCGTGATCATGGATTAAATATAGTTTCACTTTGTCGGGGAGGATTTTTCCCCCATAAAGAAAAAGAGAAAAGGAAACTGGCAATCGAGGATAATCTAAAAGCAATTGAAGAAGCTGCTGAATTGGGAACGCAATTGATCGTTCTGGTTTGCGGAGCTGATCCAACTCAGTCACTCGAAGATTCAAGAAAGCAAATACAGGAGGGCATTGAAACCATTCTTCCGCAGGCAACGGCTGCCGGAATAAAGCTGGCTATTGAACCATTACATCCTATGTATGCAGATACACGTTCTGCAATTAATACGCTAGCACAGGCAAATGATATGGCCGAACAAATAAATTCTCCCTATGTTGGCGTTGCGGTGGATGTATATCATCTTTGGTGGGATCCAACTTTGGAGCAGGAAATAAAGCGTTGCGGACAAAATCATCATTTATTTGCTTTTCATATTTGCGATTGGAATACTCCTACAGTTGATATATTGCTTGATCGTGGTTTAATGGGAGATGGATGTATCCCGGTAAATAAAATAAGATCATGGGTTGAAGCAACAGGATTCAATGGTTTTTATGAAGTAGAAATTTTTTCCAATAAATACTGGCAACAGGATCAATCACAGTTTTTGAAAAAAATAATAAAAGCATACAAAGAAAATAGCTGACAATGAAGGAACATAAAATAGGTATCATCATGAATGGTGTAACAGGACGCATGGGAACTAACCAGCATTTGCTACGATCCATTGCAGCGATCATCAAACAAGGAGGCGTAAAGATCAACGACGAAGAAACGATCATGCCTGATCCAATCCTTGTTGGACGGAATAGTGATAAGTTAGAAAAACTTTGTGAATTGTCCGGAGTAAAAAGAATGACGACAAATCTTGATGAGGCACTCGCAGACAAAAGCAATATCATTTATTTCGATGCACAGGTAACAGGAAGAAGAGCAGATGCTGTTAAACAAGCTGTAAAAGCAGGTAAGCATATCTATTGTGAAAAACCGGTAGCAACAGATACCAAAACTGCTATGGAGCTTTATAAATTATGTAAAGATGCCGGGTTAAAAAACGGAGTAGTGCAGGATAAACTTTGGTTACCAGGGATTCTAAAATTAAAAAAGCTTATTGAACGGGGTTTCTTTGGGAAGATACTTTCTGTAAGAGGGGAATTCGGCTATTGGGTTTTTGAAGGTTATACAATTCCGGCTCAACGCCCTTCATGGAATTACCGGAAAGAAGATGATGGAGGAATTATTGTTGATATGCTTTGTCATTGGCGTTATGTACTCGATAATGTTTTTGGAAAAGTAAAAGCAGTCTCCTGTTTGGGTGCGACACATATTCCGAAAAGAGTGGACGAGCAGGGGAAGGAATATGATTGCACTGCTGATGATGCAGCGTATGCAACATTTCAGTTAGAAGATGGTGTCATAGCTCATTTCAATTCATCATGGACGGTAAGAGTGAGGCGTGATGATCTTCTTACATTGCAAGTGGATGGAAGCAAAGGATCAGCCGTGGCCGGTTTACGTGAATGTTATGCTCAAAGCTATGAGAATACGCCGCGACCGGTTTGGAATCCTGATATACAGCAGCCTATTAATTTTTTTGAAGGCTGGACAAAAGTAGGGGAGCAAGAAACATATGATAATGCTTTCAAAGTGCAATGGGAGTTGTTTCTAAGGCATGTTGTAAAAGATGAACCTTTCCCATGGGATCTTCGTGATGGCGCCAAAGGTGTACAGTTAGCTGAGAAAGGAATAGAAAGCTGGAACAAACGTTGTTGGGTTGATATTCCCGAACTTTAAAGATTGAACCACGGAGACACAAAGTCACAAAGGGGCACGGAGATTCTCTGTGTTTCTCCGTGAACACCTTGCCACCGTGGTTTTAAAAGCCAAACTCAGACACTATCCCTTTGCGTGAAAAAATATTTAAAGACTTATTATGAAAAGAGTTGCATTAATAACAGGAGGAAGCAGGGGCATTGGTTTTGGAATTGCAAAACATCTTGCTCAAAAAGGGTTTGATCTTGCAGTGAATGGAGTAAGAGAAGAAAAAGAAGTTGCTGATGCTATACAAGAATTGCGTAATGCAGGAGCAGATGTTCTATATTGCCAGGCTGATGTTTCCTTAACAGCAGACAGAAATAAAATAATTGAACAGGTTAAGAAACATTTTGGTAAACTACATGTGCTCGTCAACAATGCTGGTGTTGCGCCAAAAGAAAGAAAGGACATACTTGAAACAAGTGAAGAAAGTTTCGACCGTTTGATCGCTACTAATCTTAAAAGCACCTATTTCCTCTCACAGCATGTTGCCAACTGGATGATCGAACAGAAAAAAGCTGAAACTTCATTTACATCTTGTATTATAAATGTTTCTTCCGTTTCTGCCACAGCAGCCAATGTTAACCGTGGAGAATATTGCGTTTCCAAGGCAGGCATTAGTATGGTAACGCAATTATTTGCTGTAAGGTTAGGAGAGTTTGACATTCCCGTTTATGAAGTTCGGCCCGGCGTGATCGATACTGATATGACGGCTGGTGTAAAGGAAAAATATGATAAACTGATCGGTGAAGGCTTAACTGTTCAAAAAAGATGGGGTTATCCTGATGATGTTGGTAAAGCAGTGAGTGTATTAGCCCTCGGAAATTTTCCTTACTCAACAGGCCAGGTGATCATGATAGACGGAGGGCTTACGTTGTCACGTTTTTAGTTTTTAAGCAACATCTGTTTAGTAGTAAGTTCTTTCAACCCAATTATATTGGAACCAAAATTAATCTCTATGACTTCTCAAGAAAAAATTAAAGAGGCTGTTAGCCGCAGTACTAAAGCTCTTTTACTAAAACCTTCATTGGGTTTAGGTACGGGTATATCAAAGGCAAAGATTATTAATGGCCTTAGTTGTGAGATCACTGAAGGAAATCATAAATTAATTGCAGATATGCCGGACTCGATTGGCGGTAATGGATCAGGGCCTACTCCGGGTGTTTATGGCAGGGCTGCATTTGGCAGTTGTCTTGCTATTGGTTATATGATGAAGGCTTCGGAAATGAATATAAAAATTAATTCTCTTGAGGTAGAAGTACAGGCTGATTATGATGACGGCGCTTTACTCGGAACTTCGGCTGCTGCTCCGGGTTACCTGGAAGTACGATATACTGTAACAGTAGAAAGCGATGCTCCTGAAAATGACATTTTACAAATGTTGGATATAGCAGATAAGCAAAGTCCTTACCTGGATGTTTTTTCCCGGCAACAAAAATGTATCCGGGATGTTCATATTATTTCATCAAAAATATCTTCTTAATGGAACCTTCGCTTCAACGTAGAGTACAACGCTACGGATGGGATAAAGCTTCCGGTTATTATGAAGCTTATTGGCAAAAACAATTATACCCGGCACAGCAAAAATTATTACAGTTAGCGAATATAAAAGACGGTGATAAGATCATTGATATTGCCTGTGGTACAGGCCTGGTGAGTTTCCCTGCTGCAGAACTTGTGGGAGAAAATGGATTTGTGCTAGCTAATGATATTTCAGATAAAATGGTGGAGACAGGTACAGGTATTGCAAAAGAAAGAAACCTTTCCAATATAAGTTTTCAGCGCATGGATGCAGAAGAGTTGACGGTGGAAGATGATTCATATAACATAGCATTATGTGCATTGGGATTAATGTATTTTCCTGATCCGTTAAAAGCTATGAAAGAAATGCACCGCTCACTAAAACCAGGCGGACATGCGGTAGTGGCTGTATGGGGGCAGCGAAAAAACTGTGGTTGGGCTGAAGTGTTTGAGATCGTTGACAGGAGAGTGGCTTCAGAAGTTTGCCCTATGTTTTTTAACCTGGGTAATGAAGGAACATTGCAACAGTATATGAATGCAGCTGGGTTTAAAAACATTTCAGTGGAAAGAATAAACTCATCATTAAACTACAGTTCAGGTGAAGAAGCCTGCGGCGCCGCATTCCTGGGCGGGCCTGTTGCATTAGCTTTTAGTAAATTTTCAGATGATGTAAAGAAGGAAGTATACAAGGAATATATTGAATCTATCGAATCATTTAAGGAAACAGATGGCTATCATGTTCCCGGTGAATTTGTCGTAGCTATAGGATTTAAGTAGGCTCTAATTTATTTTAAGTGATATTCTTCCTTGACGGTTTTTATTAATTCAAGTGTAAATTCATATTGCTTATGAAGATTGGTTGAATGTTCTCCTATTTCAATTTGCCGGCTGATAGTGATCAACCCCGATAGCATTATTCTTTTGCCCGGATCGCTGTAATAATAACCGAAGCATTAATTATTACAGCTATCGTAATACTGATCCATAGCAACAGATCAACCGACATGGTCAACGCCAACACAACACCTGAAAGTGAAAGCAGGTAAAGAAGGATTAAGAAATAAGCGGTGCTGCGTCCTAATCGTTTTACTACCTGTGGCCACTTTTTAACAACAAAGAGACAGCTTGCAAGCCATATCGATACCATCAATACTAAACCCACCAGATCTTGTAAGGATGGACCATGTATTTTATTAAGACTGATTATTCGGTCATTATTATCTGGCAACAACAATATTATTAATCCCGCCAGAAAAATAGTAGTCAATATAAGTAGGGGCCTGTTCATTTAAATCTTACTAAACAATTTACAAACAAATTATTTTATCGGAAGGGGATTAATTTTTTGATTACGGGTTACATCTACCCGCATCACTTCTAAGTATGTATATTTATAAATAAAAGCTACATAATGAGAAAATATTTATTATGGGTCGCTGTAAACTTTGTTGTCATTCCTTGCCTGTCACAGGGTATAACTTTAAAAGATTATGAAAGGGCCGTAAGTTTTCTTTCGCAAAATCTGAATGGTAAAAAAGTATTCAACACGAACGTAGCACCATTCTGGGCAGTTGATAGCAGTGGCGTTGCATTTATCACCCAAAACAAAGACGGCCGTCAATTCAACAAGATCGATCTTCAAAAAATGCAGATCGAACCGTGGGTGGATAAGAACCGCCTGGCGAAACTATTAAGCGATTCCCTGAAAACACCAGTAAAAGCAGACGAGTTGCCATTTACTAATGTCCGTTACATTGATAAGAACAAATTATCATTTACCGCGACAAATAAAAATTATACTCTTGATCTGACTTCTTATCAACTTACATTGAATACTGCCCAGCAACGAAATGAAATGGAAACGACGTCACGAGATGGCAAATGGGTGGCTTATTCTAAGGATCACAATCTCTTTATAAGATCAACAACAACCGGCGAGATAAAGCAATTAAGTACTGCAGGATTTAAGAATTACGAATATGCAAGCTGGTACGGTTGGGGCGAAATTATTGAAGGTGAAAACGGAGAAAGACCAAAACATTTTGGTGTTAGCTGGTCACCAGATTCAAAATGGATACAAACTTTTATTTGCGATCTGCGAAAAGGAGAAAAAATGTATTTGCTTGACTGGAGTGTTGATACCTTATACAAGCCTCGTTTACTTTCTTATTATCGTGGTTCACCCGGTGATACGGATATGGTTTACATGACACCTGTGTTTTTTAATATTGAAACAGGAGAGGAGATAAGTAAAAATGAATTTAGAAGTGTAAATGCGGCAAGTTTGGATTGGTCTGAAGAACCCGGAATATGCTATATAGAGAATACTACTCGTGGCTACCAGGAAGTAAATCTATACCGCTTTGATTTAAAGAATAGAAAGCAGGAATTAATATATAATGAAAAAAGCACGACGAATATTGATAATTACAGTTCATGGGGATTGGAGAAATTAGGTAAGATAATTATTACATCGGAACGTGATGGATGGAAGCAGTTGTACTCTTTGGATATTAAAGACAAAACACTCAAACCGATAACAAACGGATCGTATTATGTAAATAGCATTTACTCGATCGATGAAAAAAATAAAATAATTTTTTTTCTTGCCTCAGGAAAGGAGCCCGGACGCAATCCTTATTTTCAGCATTTATATAAAATTGGTATTGACGGAAAGGGGCTGACCTTGCTTACACCGGAAAATGCATATCATGATATATCGGTATCTCCTGATGGAAAATATTTTATTGATAATATTTCTACGCCTGATCAACCGACAAGAACGGTATTAAGAGAAACAGGATCAGGGAAAATTTTAAAGGAACTAAGCAAAGCAGATATTGAGGGTTTACTTGCAATGAACTTTCATTTTACCGAAACATTTACGGCAACTGCAAGAGATGGTAGCACTACTATTTATGGTGCCATCTGGAAACCTTCCAATTTTGATCCTAATAAAAAATACCCGGTCATCGATCAATCCTATACAGGACCACATACCAATATGTTTCCCCGCAACTTTGCAACAACATTACAAAGGAATAATCAGCCGCTGGCAGAACTTGGCTTTATAGTTATTTGTGTTGATGGAATGGGGACAGCGGGACGCTCAAAAGCTTTTCATAATGTATCATACAAGAATATGGGAAAAAACCTGCTTGATCATGTGCTCGCAATTAAAGAACTAGCAAAAAAATATTCATGGATCGACGCAGATAGGGTTGGCATCTTTGGTCACTCTGCCGGTGGTTATGATGCGGGACATGCGGTACTTGAGTTTCCTGATTTTTATAAAGTAGCTGTAGCAAGTTCGGCCGATCATGATTTCAGAATGGAGAAAGATTGGTGGCCCGAAATGTATATGGGTTGGCCTGTTGACTCTATCTATCATCTTGTTTCAAATATTACAATGGCAAAAAACCTCAAGGGGAAATTACTGATAACACATGGTGGTATTGATGAAAATGTAAATCCTTCTGCAACATTTAAGCTGGCAGAAGCATTAATAAAAGCGAACAAAGAATTTGATATGCTGATCTTACCAAGCCAGCGTCACGGTTATACAGGAATTTACAATGATTACTTTACTAAAAAAAGATGGAACTATTTTGTTGAACATTTATCGGGACAAACTCCGATCTGGGATTTCCAATTGAGATAAATTTTTGAAAACCAAAACCTGCATTGATGTATAAATACACCATTGTACTTCTCCTGTTTTTTATTTCTTGTGTCAACCTCAGCAAAAATGATTTTGATGCAAAAAAAGAGATCGTCGGTAACTGGCTTATTCTTTACCCTCAACATATTTTGAAGAATGATGCTCAAAGAAAATTATATGGAAAGGCACAGGATTCTATCGTGAATCAAGGCGGATTAAAACTTGTGAGTTTTGAAAAAGATGGAAAGTTTTTTCAAATGGATAGTCTTTTTGGCAAACAGGGCAGTTGGTTTATTGTTGATTCAGGGAGTTTAAAAATAAATTCAGCTGGCAAGGGATTTGAAAATTTTAATGGCAAAGTAAGAGGCATATTAAATGATACGATCCTTATTGAAGAATTGGTCAGGTTGGATAATGAGAAGATCAAATTAATATGGCATTTAAAAAGGATCAGGCAGGCTAATGATGCAGCCGGTCTGTTTCAAAGATCAAATAACCATTGGAGGCAAAAGCCTGTTAAAAAGGAACAAGAAGCAGAAATAAAAGCAAGGGTGAGGGCTATGCTGGAATATTATGCTTTGTATTTTAAGATCGTATCTGTCGAATCGATTTATTTTTCCCGGGCCCGTGTATCCTTGCCATTTACATATTACCAACATGGTATTGGGTTAACAGATTTTGCAACAGATCATCCTTTCATTGCTTATTTCTATGATGCAAGGGATGCGAGGATCGGCTACGGCATGCTTAGATCTGCGTTTGAAAAAACTAAAGACGAAGATTTTCCTTCAGGAGAAAATTTTGTAAGTGAATATTCAATGTATTTCGAAAAGCTTGCTAATGAGTTGCAGTAAAATAAGCATTGGCTTACATGTTATTTCATGATAACTGCGTTTTTAGATAACGTTGCAGTTAGTTTTTGAATTAAAAAAATAATTGACTTATTATTCAAAAAAAGATCAGATCTTATGGAAGGATTATTCCCGGAAATGTTGCAAGCTCTTACTGCAGCTTCTGAAAAAATACAAAACTACCTTGCGAATTGTTTTAACGATATTCCTAGTCCATTAACAGAAGAACAAAAAGACGAGTTTGTAGATGCAATGGCATTTCTGCGAAATCGTTTGATGCAATTGAATAATTCAGTTAATATCGAATATGGATTTGACCAGGGTTTAACAGGTGACATTGATGATTATTCAAAACTTTTGAATGAGCATCGTCCACAATTAGAAGAGTTAGTAGGTTATCTTTTAGATCGACCCAATATATTTCCGAATGATCCTTATGCAATATACGATGCCCTATTTTTGAAAGAAGTATTAGACGGTATCATTTATCAAAGCAATACACTTAATAAGCTACTGGAGTTTGCTAAATAAGAATACTCGTTGGTTGTTACCTGTTCTGATGCGTAAAGTTTAAATAATGTACCTTTAAATAAAAAATTATGAAACGATTATTCATCAGTCTGTTTGGAGTGAAGATCGCTGAAAAGATCTGCCGTTTTCATCAAAAAGAAGTACAATTGTTTCATTCTATCTTAGGATCATCAACCAAAAAATAAATTTCAGCTTAATTATTCAGGCCAAAAGTTTTGCCTACTTCCAAAGCTAATTTTTCTTTCATTTCTGTTACGACAGCTTGCATGTCTTTTCTATTAATCAGGTTGTTCATTTCATAAGGGTCATCGACCAGGTCATACAATTCGTCTTTGTTCTCATGCTTGAACCAATGAATGTATTTATACCGTTCAGTTCTTAGCGCTTTATAATCCGTATCTATCAGCCAGGGAAACGGGTTTTCAAAACTGTAGTATTCCATTAAAAATGATTTTCGCCAGTTATTACTATTTCCTTCCAGCAAGGGTAGAATAGATCGACCTTGTATATGAGTGCCAACTGCTGCTCCAGCCAGCATCAGGATGGTTGGGGCATAATCAACCGAAACAACAAAGTCTTTTATTTTCGTATTGTTTTTTATCATTGGAGGATACCGGATCAGTAGCGGAGTTCGAACAGATTCTTCATAAGGAAAACGCCTTTCAAGACTTAATCCATGCTCGCCATAGAAATAACCATTATCGCTGGTAAATATGATCATGGTTTTATCAAGAATATGCTGATCCTCCAGTTCTTTTAATATCCTTCCCAATCCTTCATCTATTGATAATAACATTTCAGACCGGTCGCGGATGGTTTGATCTGAAGTAAAATGATCAAAAAAGTTTTTCCCGAATTCCGCTTCCAGCTCAGGAGATATTTTCCTGTATAATGCTTCGCCTGTAACCGTTTGCGAATCTACTTGCTCATAAGAGCTGATTGCATTTTTTCTCCGCACAATTTTCACATCTTTATAAATGCCTTTATGTCTTTCCGCCGGAATGAACTTCGAACTTTCCGAAGGGTCAAGTGCTCCGTTATTAAGTTGTTTAGCATCCGGATGAATTGCTTTATGTCCCAGGTAAAGGAAAAATGATTTCTCTCTTTTCTTTTTTATGAATTCTATTGAGCGGTCGGTGAGCAGATCGGTAATATATCCTTTTACTGTATCCAGTTTATTATTCTCATAAAGGATAGGATCTATGATCTTTCCCTGGCCCGCAAAAGAAACCCAATGATCATACCCGGGACGTGGAGTGGGGTCATTGCCCATATGCCATTTGCCAATATGAGCTGTTTCATAACCTGCCTGTTGTAAAACAGGAGCAAATAATTTTAATTGATGACTGGCTTTGTCACGGGCCACATTATCTACTATGCCATGCCGTGAAGGGTATTGACCTGTAAGAATACAAGCTCTGTTTGGCGAACAAAGTGGCACAGCCTGGTAAGCATTTTCAAACAATGCTCCCTCTCTGGCGAGCCGGTCAATATTAGGAGTTTTAATAAATGGATGGCCTGTTGAAGAAAGTTCGTCCCATCTGAGATCATCTACAACGATCAAAATGATATTGGGTTTGCCATAGCTGAGCTGGTTCTCAGTTTTCTTTTCCTCTTTGACATTTGATCGACAGGAAACAAAAAGCATAACACATAGAAAACAGATCGTTGATTTCTCAAATAAGTTTTTCATTTCCATTTTTCTTGAAAATATCGGAAGCATTAAACAAATTAAGGAGCTGGCCAAATTGAATTATGTACCGGAAGTACTGTTGGTTGTCCCGGCTCGAGACCTAGTTTATGCATAATTGGCATAAGTGTTTGACCGAAAGCCTGGAAGTCCTCCATATTTTCCCAGATCTCTGATACAAACAAATTATTAGGATCTCCAAAGCATACATGATAGCTTCTTCCTTTTGGTGCTCCGGCTCCGTCTGCATTTAATTGCTTGATTATCTCATCGTATTTGGCAGCAGTAAGACCTGTTGGGGTAAATCTTAAAACGAATGACATAGTTTTAGTTTTTGGCGGTTAAAAATTAAAGTTCCACTAATATAAATGGATATTGGGGTTCAAGTTTCATTGCGTCGTTATATTTTTTAAGCAATATTTTTATTTGGGTGGGAGTAAACTCGTCCGGCAAGAATTATACAACGGTAAATTACTTATCAAAAGCCCCTTTGTTTCCAGCAAAGGGCTTTCTATTTTGTATGCATGGATCCAATACAAATCAGTTTTAAACACAATGGAGTAACATACAAAGATTGTTACTTTACAAAAATTACAAGGAACGACGGCGCAGCATCATTTTGGCATCTGTATGACTGCGATAATTATTTCCTGGGCAGCCTCAAGTTTATTGACCAATGGACTTTTGATGTAAATAGGAAATCAACAGGATTAGATAAGTTAGCGGAATACTTTGGTGAGTTTGTAGAGAAAGCAAACCGAAGTAAGGCGGCGTAAGTTTATGCCATAAAACTTTATCTGCAAATTTTGAATGCTTGTTGTGCGTGATGCAATATCGTTATTACGATGCTTCACGAATCACTTTCAAATTATTCTTTTATCTTTTCTTCCCGTTCGTGTTTTGTCCGCCCTGGTGAAGGGTTAAAGAGATCACTTCTTTCTTTTCATTCCGGTTAAAGATTATTTCAGCTTCGATTTCTCTTAAAAAGAAAGAATCAATTTTTTCAGGATGTAGTTGCAGGGGGCCTTGTCCTTCCGCCTGCGCAATCAATTTACCGTCTTTAAAAGTGACATGAATAATTATCTGCGCATTCAGATCATACACACCCACATATTGTTTCAATACATCTTCCGGTAAAACAGTTTCGATTCTTTCCTTCGGTAATTCAAAAGGGATATTAAAAAGGATAGCGAAAATATTTTGCATCATCGAAGACAATGATGTATTTATATTAGCTAATAATATCACCGTAGTACTGTCTTCCGGAATACTGATCATATCACTGTTAAATCCATGAATGCCGCCGCTATGGCCAATGGTTCTTTTACCCGGAAAGCTATCAATGCCCCACCCGTAACCGTATTTATTCATCACAGGTGTTTGAGCTTGCTTCTTGGATGCGGCGGAAATAATACTGTTCGCCTGCATAGCCTGGAACCATTTATACAGATCTCCCGTAGTACTATAGATAGCACCTGCCGAATAGGAGACCGATGAATCAACGATGAGCGAGGGAGTGTTTCCATTCTTGTTCAAACTGGAATAACCAGTTGCTTTATTTTTATCGGTAAGGTGTGTAAAGTCGAACCCGCTATGCAGCATACCAGCCTTTTTAAAAATATACTGATGCACGGCCGTTTCATACGGCATCTTAGTTACATCTTCAATAATATATCCCAGCAACGAATAACCCGAGTTGGAATAATTCCATTTGGTGCCCGGTGTAAATTCAAGTGGCTTGTCTTTAAACAGGGCCATCATCTTTTTGCGGTCCGAGGGTTTGGTCACTTCATTTTTCATAAAGTTGTCATTATCGGTATAACTGTAAATACCGGAAGTATGAGTGAGCAAATGTTCAATGGTAATACTGTCTCCTTTCGGGTAGTCCGGAAAATATTTGCTTAGTTTATCTTTTACGCTCAGCTTTTTTTCTTCCTGCAGCTTCATGATAATGGTAGAAGTAAATTGCTTGGTAATGGATCCTATTTGATAAATACTATTGGGATCATTACGGTTGCTATCTATTGCACGGCGAAGCCCGTAACCTTTGTCTAATAATATCTTCCCATGATGCACCACTAGTGCCGACCCGTTGAATTTATATTGCGCTGCATAGATATCCATTAGTTTGTTAAGCTTAGCCACATCCTGGCTGAAACAATTTTGAAGGATCAGGAATAGAACGGCAAATACCTGGAGTTTTTTCATGTGTGTTTTATTTTCAGGGAAAGCACTAAGATACAATAAGCTGAGTTGCATAATAATTTCCGCAAATTAACGACCCGATAATACTTGTATTAATTAGAACAAAAGAATATTTTTATTAAACTGAACTGGTTATTATTTTTGGCCGCTAATGACGTATTTATGAAAAGGGATTTTTCAATAGCTGTAATTCTATTATTAAGCTGCTTTTTACTTTCATGCTCTAAGGGTGATGATAATCAGCCGGCCAATATTGAAAAGGAAATAACTTCTTTTACTTTAAAAAAAGCTGATGGCTCTGTCTTTGATGCGATCGATATCGAGGTATCCATAGCTAAGGATACCATCGGAGTTTATTTGCCACCCTTTACTGATTTTTCAAACCTCATCCCTGAATTTACCGCAAAAGCCAAATCCGTATCACCGGCAAGTGGAGTTAAACAGAATTTTAATTCACCTGTTATTTATACGGTGACGGCTGAAGATGGAAGCACTAAACAATATAAGGTAGCAGCAGCGGTGCCAAAGCCGATCAGCCTTGTGTATTTTGGAGGAAGCGACAATCGTTTTTATGCAATTGATATTGCTACCGGTACTCCAAAGTGGTCATTTACCGGGGCTGGTTCATTCGCTTATTCGAGTGCAACGTATAAAGACGGTGTTGTATATGTTGGTTCTATAGATAATTATGTATATGCTTTAAATGCCGTTAATGGAAGAGTGCTTTGGAGAACAAATATTTGCACAACGGGTATTGAATCCGATGCTGTGATCGTTGATAACACAGTGTATGTGGGAACAAACGATGATGAAATGATCGCACTGGATGCAAGAACCGGAGCTGTCAAGTGGAGATATCAAACAGGGGGTAATATTAGTTCCAGCCCTAAAATTTCAAATGGAGTAGTTTATTTTGGCAGTTCTGATGGCGCTCTGTACGTTGTAACTGCTTCTGGTGGACAGTTGATCTGGAAATATCAAACAGGTGCTATGATCAATCAATCAGGCGCCAGTCTTGTTAATGGAGTTTTATATTTCGGAAGCAGGGATAATTATTTATATGCTGTCAGTGCGCAGAACGGTAGTTTAATTTGGCGCTATAATACAGGCGTCTCACTGGAACAATCTTCACCAACAGTTGTAAATGGGATCGTATATATTGGTGGATGGTACAATGTGCCGGGATTCACAGTTAAAGGAAGTGTATATGCTATTAATGCGCAAACAGGCACATTGGTTTGGGAAAAGCTTATGAATACAGCCTTTTCTTCAAGTCCTTTCGTCAGCAATGATCGTTTATATATTTGTGGTGACGATCTGAAAATTAGTGCACTGAATACTACCAATGGTTCTTTGATCTGGCAAAAAGAAATTCTTCATAATAGTGCAAGCCCTGTTGAAGTAAATGGTGTTGTTTATGTCGGTGGTGGTGGCACCAGGTATTTTTATGCATTAGACGCAAACAACGGAACAGAGAAATGGAAATTCTCAGTTCCAAACTCATTGATGATCTCAAATCCACTGGTGATCAACAATGTCAGCGAACCGAAGTATTGTGGCGACTCCGGGGCACTTGATTAAAATTTCAGTCCGCACTGGATCTTGCTAATCAAAAATGAAGAGAAAAAATTTTGTCAGCGCATGAATTACAACTCCTCTATAAGTTTATTTACAATTGTATGGCTCATGTCTGTTAGGTAAGTATTATATCTTCCGAGAAATTCTGATGTGGCCCCTTTCCACGACTGGAAAAAACCCATTGCCTTGTTTATTTGAAAAGTATTAATATTTATTTTACCCGTTTTCGTCACAACCCCGTTTTGTAATGTTCTATATGAAACGATAATGTCTTTAAACTCGGGTTCTACATAGTATTTGTCCAGCCGAATGATCAATAAAAATACATGGCCCTTATCAACAATAGCAAAACTACCAGGAACTTGTTCTATCGTTAGTTCAAGTTGTTGCCCATTCAATTTTTGTTTCAGTTTACTGGATTGCTGGTAAATACCTTTTCTTAAATAATTTACTCCAATTGCAGAGTTCAATGTGCAGGTATGACGGTAATCATATTTCCAGTAAACGAGCAGGAATAAATTTTTACTGGACTTAACAGTATGTGATAATTCATTCGGATCAGAAAGAATGGATGATTTAACGATAATGGTGGTGTCGGTTCTTTTATCTGGTTTCGGTACTTTATTATTGAATTGATTTGCTACATGAGCATCCATTTTTTGTGCAATGTGACAACTGGTTAACGAGGATAATAAAATAAAAAGAGCAATGATATTAAAAGCAATTTGTTTCGACATGTGGTGGGTTTTGAAATTGACAAGATAATAGTTTTATCTAAAAATAAAAGAAGTTAAAAAAATGATTGATCCTTGTCAAAACATCCTGCATCTGCTGACGATCTTCACCATTCCTCTTTGTTGTTTGTTCCGATGCGTGCGGCATTACGAATGCAATGCGGGCATCTGGACATTTTTTTATTGCCGACACGAACCAACACAGAGTATTGCTATCATAAAACTATTTTTTTAACTTATATAAATTGGAAGTAGCTTTAAGTAGTCTATTTTTTAATCATAAAAAACACTTATCATGGCAACAGTAGTAGTTCGACACAAAGTGGGTGATTTTGATACATGGCTTAAAGGCCATGAAGACAGAAAGAAAATTTTTTCTCCTGCTGTATCAAGCTTTAAAACATTCCAGGATCAGGAGGATCCTAAATCTGTGATTTTGGTTTTTGAAGTAACAGACATGGAAAAACTTGGGGCTATTATCAATGATCCAAAAATACAAGAGGTTAAAGACCGGCACACAGTAAAGGATCCTATTCTTCTTTCAACGCAAGTTGATATTTAATAGTTCCTTTCATTTTATTTGTTTCGATGCGTGGTGCACGGCAGTAATTTCTTATGGACAAAACCCAAGGCAGGGAATCATCATTGTCTTTCATATTCCCGGCGGCTGCCTGCATCTAATGCAAAGCAGCCTGACAATAGCGTAAGCTTATTGCCGGATAATTCTAGAAAGATCTTTTGAGGATATCTGGCATTATTGAAGTCGATACGCTGGGTATACTTGCCAGATTCAATATTCAGGCATGTCGATTCACCTGCAGTAGCATCATTTACAATTTCAAATTCGCCGCTTTCTACTACCTGGCCGTTTTCCCTTATTTGATAAACAGCTCCTGCAAAGCTTATATCGTTGCCACTACCAGGTTGATAAGTTTGTGTCAACCAGCTGCCGGAAATTTTTCTTAGTTCCCAAACCGCTTCAAGATCTTCTTTGGTTTTTACAGTTTCCTTTTTACAACTTATAGTAAATGTAAACATGCATATCAGGCAAAATAGTAAAGTGACCGGCCGTTTCATATTTCGAATTTACATACTGACAACGCCGGGTTTAATAACGTTGCAGTCATTTTCTGAATTAATATAGAATTATTGATTTTTATTTAATGAACAATACGAATAGAAGGGGGCAGAAATTATTTCTTTGGAGGTGTCGGTGTGGTATTAGGAGGTGGTGATGATGGCTGGTGTCCATGTTTTGCAGGTTCACTTTGTGGTTTTGGTGTACTTGAGGGCGGAGGAGTCGAAGGTTTATAGCCTTTATCTTCACCTGGTCGTGAAGGATTATTTGATTTACTCATGATAAAATATTTATTGAGACAAATATTATGATTGATGCTATACCAATAATTAATGTGATGACTGTTGACCAATTAACATACCCTATTTCTTTAAATCTATTCGTAACTAATTTATCATCATATTTGCCTTTATTTATATCATCTATTGTTTTATTGTGTAGCTCAGCCGCTCTAATATGAGAAATACAATTTACAAGTAAAGTTATACCTAAAAAAGCCCATCCAAAATTTAGCAACCATTTGTGATTAGCAGTATTTATGTCTTTCACCACATCTTTGATAAATCCGATAGATAATGCTAATGATCCAGCACTAATGTAAGAAAGCTGTTTTTCAAAAGTGTCTTGACTTTTATGTAACAGCATTGTTAGTTCTTCCTTGTATTTTAATAGATATCCGGGAGTAGTATCTTTTTCCATATAATCAAGATATGAAAACTTATACACTAAAGTATGATAAACTATTTTTGGGCTTAATGGAATTCCTAAACGTACAAGAGTGCGACGCAACAACCAGCTTAATAGCAGGAATGCAGTTTAGTTTATAAATATCTTCTTCAAACTTCATATCTCCTCAATTAATATCTTAGCAGCATGGATATGCAGCAAATCATAGAATGTGTTCCCAATTTCAGCGAGGGGCGGGATATGAATATCATTAAACAAATAACGGATGTGATAGAAGCAGTGGAAGGAGTGCGGCTGCTGAATGTGGATCCGGGCAAGGCTACTAACCGTACAGTTGTAACTTTTGTAGGTAGTCCGAAGCCTGTGGTGGAAGCAGCGTTCAGAGCTATTAAAAAAGCAGGTGAGCTGATCGATATGAGCAAACATAAAGGTGAGCATCCACGCATGGGCGCCACCGATGTATGTCCGCTTATTCCTATTGCCAATATTACAATGGGAGAAACAGTGGAATGGGCACAACGATTAGCGGAAAGAGTGGGCAGGGAACTGTCACTGCCTGTTTACTTATATGAAGAAGCACAGGCAAATAAAAACCGCAGCAATCTTTCTGTAATCCGTGCAGGTGAGTATGAAGGATTTTTTAAAAAGATATCGGAATTAAAACCTGATTTTGGGCCTGTGGTATTTGATGCAAAACGTGGCGCTATTGTTATCGGTGCAAGAGATTTTTTGGTGGCTTATAATGTGAACCTGAATACAACTTCGGTGCGGCGTGCTAATGCAATTGCATTTGATGTTCGTGAAGCCGGAAGAAATGTAGAAGAGAATGGAGTGAAAGTGAACAAGCCGGGTTCATTGAAAAATGTAAAAGCGATGGGTTGGTTCATAGAAGAATATGGTGTTGCACAGATAAGCATCAATCTTACCAATATCAATATAACGCCGGTGCATATCGCTTTTGATGAGGTATGTAAGAAAGCGGATGCAAGAGGAATAAGAGTTACCGGTTCTGAATTAGTTGGATTGATCCCTTTGAAGGCGATGCTTGATGCCGGGAAGTATTTTTTAAAAAAACAAAAACGTTCGGTGGGTATTTCTGAAAAAGAACTGATCCGTATTGCAGTAGTATCAATGGGCCTTGATGAACTGGCTCCTTTTAAACCGGAAGAAAAAATTATTGAATATATGTTACAAGATAAAAATGAAAGCCGTTTAGTGAGCATGCCGCTAAATGATTTTGCTGATGAAACAGCCAGTGAAAGTCCTGCGCCGGGTGGTGGCTCTATTGCTGCTTATGTTGGTTCGCTGGGTGTATCACTTGCGACGATGGTTGCGAATTTATCATCTCATAAAAAAGGTTGGGATGACAGATGGGAAGAGTTTAGTAACTGGGCAGAGAAAGGTCAGCAGTTTAAAGATGAGTTACTGCGCCTGGTTGATGCGGATACAAAAGCATTTAATGGTATCATGAATGCGATGAGTTTGCCAAAAGGAACTGATGAAGAGAAAGCAGTTCGTAAGCAAGCGATGAACGATGCAACAAAGGTTGCTATTGAAGTTCCTTTCCAGGTAATGAAACTTTCTTATGACAGCATGGAAGTGATAAAAGCAATGGCGGAAGTTGGTAATCCTAACAGTGTTTCGGATGCGGGTGTTGGTGCGCTGTGTGCCCGCAGTGCAGTGATGGGTGCTTTTATGAATGTGAGGATAAATGCAAGCGGGTATGATGATAAGGGTTTTGTTGGGGATGTGGTTGCGAAAGGAAGAGAGATACAAAGCAAAGCGATGGCGCTAGAGTCTGAGATAATTGGAATTGTCAATACTAAGATCGGCGTATGATATACCACGGAGACACGGGGACACAGAGAAACACTGTGACTCACCGTGCCTTTGTGCCTCCGTGGTTCAAAATTTCCTTACCTTAAAGGTTCATTAAAACCAAAATCATTTTTATGAAAAAATTATTTTTCATTTTTGCGGTTGTCATGTTGAACAGCCTTCTTGCCTGTAATTCCGGCATGTCTTCCACAGCAAAAAAGAACAAAGAAGTGAATGATGCTATCATGAAGGCTTATGAAGCCGGCGATTTTAGCAAAATGGGCGATTATATCGCAGCAGATGCAATAGATCATGGTGGTGAAAAAGGCGATGTGAGTGGGTTGGACAATATCGTGGCAGCAATGAAAGGATACCGTGAACAAATGGGCGAAATGAAATTTGAGACGATCAGGGAATTCGCAGATGATGATTATGTAATCACATGGTCAAAGATGACAGGCCGGAATATGACAACGATTGATATATCAAAGTTTAAAGATGGCAAAGCTGTGGAGCATTGGATATATGTGGATGCTATTGCAGGTGCATCCGATCTAAGAGAACATTAGATGAATCGCTAATAACATTTTTGAACCGGCCTTTATGGGCCGGTTTTTCTTTTAAAGCACGGCGAGACAGAGAAACACCTTGACTCACCGTGCCTTTGTGCCTCCGTGGTTCAAAATTTCCTTACCTTAAAGGACCAAATCTGAAATATGGAAAAACAAAATGTAAAAGAAGCAACTGAGCCAGCAAAGAAGCAGAACTCAATGCTTCATTTAAAGATCTACAACAAGCAGGATATTTTATCGCTTACAAGGATCAGGAGATTTGAAACCAAACTTGGTGAAAGATTACAAGTGCTCCAGGATACAAGTGATATTGCAAAGTCATTAGCGACATCAACTGCAAAGTATGTATTGTTTGGCGTGCCCGAAGATCTTGGTGCAAAAGGAAATTATGGTATTGGCGGCACAGATACTTTGTGGATTCCTTTTTTGCAATCCTTCTTAAATATCCAAAGCAATGATTTTTTTGATGGGGCAGAAGTATTGTTGCTTGGTCATTTTGATTTTGGAGATATACAATACCTGATCGACACCACAGCAAGAACACAGGATGAAAAGATAGAAGCTTACCGTCATGCAGTGAATACAGTTGATGATGAAGTGGAGCAACTGGCAAAGATGATAGCAGAAACAAAAAAGATACCGCTTGTGATCGGTGGCGGACATAATAATTCTTATCCATTAATAAAAGGAACCGCCAAAGGCTGGCATAAAGCCGGTGTTATTCCATTGGCACAAATAAATTGTATCAACCTGGATGCACATGCTGATTATCGCCCAATGGAAGGAAGACATAGCGGCAATTCTTTCCGCTATGCTGAAGAAGATGGTTATCTGCAGAAATATTGTATTGTTGGCTTGCATGAAAATTATTTACCACAGAATGTATGGATCGATATTGTAAATAATCCTTTTATCGATATTCTTACTTACGAAGATATTTTTGTGCATGAGAAAAGAAATTTCATGCAGGCAGTGGCACATGCCACAGATTTTACGGGTGATGGTCTTACGGGTATCGATGTTGATATTGATTGCATCGAACATACGCTTAGCAGCGCTATGACACCAGTTGGTATTTTACCTAATCATGCAAGACAATTTATTTCTTTTGCTGCCGCTGACAGCAAACCGGCTTATCTGCATATTTGCGAAGGAGCAACCAGGTTATCAGATGGGAGAGCGGATTCAACAAGTGGTAAACTGGTAAGTTACCTCGTAAGTGATTTTGTAAAAGGGATGACGCCTAACTCCTGAAAAAATAACGCTCCAGGGGACTCCGTAGGAGTCTAATATTTGTAGAATAAACAATGAAGGAGCGACCCCGGGAGGGGTCGAATATTTAAATTGCACTCCTACGGAGTGCTACCATGAATCGTAATTTTAGCTATAAATATTTTATCCCTAGGGGATAAAAGAGAGATTGTATGAAAAAGCTATTTATCCTTTTTGGATGTGTGTTTATTTCCCAATTATTTTTTGCACAGACCAAAGACCTGCCTGATTGTAAGACGATCAAAAAAGAATTAGCGGAGGTGCATAATTCATTTGATAATATAGTTGAAAAATTCAAATCAAAGGAAGATAAGGTCTCACTGGTTAAAACTTACTTTTCAGATTTCAGCATTTGTAGCGAAAAAGGAAAGGTAAAAGATTATGGAAGAAACATTGAGTTCATTTTTAATTTTACAGATGCTTATTATAACGGCAGCCGGATCAAGTTTAGAGATTTTTATAAAAAGATATTTAAAAAAATGAAGGAGGAGTTTGCAAATACTCATGTTTATAAAGTATCTAAAGAGCAATCTGGTAAGTCCAGTTATTTTTATGAAAAGGATAAGGAAATGGCATCTTCAAAAAGAAATATAAAATTGTTACTTGCTTATAAAGATCCCGTTGATGAGACAACGGCTTATTCGGTCTCACTCATTTTTGAATATTATCCCAAACGATAAAAGCCTGTTATTGAAACAGGCTTTTATATTTAATTGCTTTGAGGGATCTTAAGTTTCCAACCCGGCTCGATATGATCAGGATCTTTGATCTTATCTTTATTGGCTTCAAAGATATCTTTCCATTTTAAATTGAATTTTTTTCCAATCTTGGTAAGATTATCCCCACTTACTACCACATATTCTTGAGTACTGCCAGTGCCCTGAACTACTTTAACGTTCATGACCAGGTCAGCAGAACGATAATCGGGGTCAATTTTACCATAGATATCCCACAGTCTTTGTTTTATTTCTTCAGACGAAGCAATCCCATCTATATAAAGAACTCTGTCTTGTTCTCTTACCTGTAGGTTTGATACTCCGGCTGATTGGGCTGTGGTTACCAGCTCTCTATATTTATCTTGCAATGCCATGATCACCTCCTTTAGTTTATAGTTAATTGAGTATTGTCTATTTTCTTTGGTTTAAGTGTACTTAACGTCTGCATTAATTTTTGCAGATCGGCCTTTTTGATCTGGCCTGTTAATGTGATGACGCCATCTTTTATAGTTGCTGCCACACCGGGATAAGCTTTTATTGTATTATCTACACTTGCTTTCAATGGGTCATCAGCAGTAATTTCAACTGGCGCTGCAGGCGGAGGAGCTACTGTTACATTGTTATTAACTGATTTTACCCCTTTAACTCCGCTGGCTGTTGTTGCTGCGATTCCTTTTGTCGTTTCATCTTTTACTTCGCCGGAAAGAGTAACAACTCCTTCATTTACTGTTGCAGATACACCCGAAAGATTGCTATTTGTCGCAATAGCTTTGTCGACATCTGTTTTAATATCTGCATCTTTTGGTTTTGAATTGCAGGATGTTGTTGAAACAAATAAAAAAAGTACGGGAACCGTAAGCATTAGCATAATTCTTTTGTGCATAGTTGATTTGTTTATGAATGAAGAATGAACTTAGGTGCAAAAGAGCCGGGACTTGTAATGTTTTAAGGGCACAGAAATCTCATGATGGATAATTTACTTATTGAAAATCGTGCCATCATGAGATTTAACTCATGTGAATAGAAAAATGTTAATAACAAATCAATAAACGGAGGAAGTGATTTTTATACCGGCTTTGCTGAATGCGGTTTTATATTTTGCTAAAACTTTTGCTGCTTCGGTATCTTTCTTTTGTAAAAGCAAGGCTTTATGCAATCCATACAATGCCCAGCCATTCTCATTATTGTTCAACAGATCTTTTCTGAAAGTTTTTTCTGCACTCACTCCATCATTTTGCAACAAGTATGCATGACCTAAATAATGTTTTGGGCTCAATAACCAATCTCTTGGTTCATTGTATACCATATTAACCTCAAGAGAATCTGCTGTTTTATAATGCCTGGCAGCGCCGTCATATAATTTTTTGTCTTCATGAATTATACCGAGTAGTATTTGTTCTGCTACAGCTGCACCAGCGGAAGGGGCTGAAAACGGACTCATCGGAATAGCGAGTGAACTATCCTTCATGAATTCACGCATTGCATCCAATTCGTTTGAGGCAGCAGACCGATCTTGCTTTCTTGAATAAGCAATGCTTCTTGCAAAGTGGTACAATACACTTCTATAAACATGTGATTTGTCAGGTTGTGGCTCTTTCAATATATCATCCCATTTCCCAAAACGGATTTGATTAAATACGGGTGTCATGTAAATGTATTGCACCACATTTCCCAGGGGAGCAGGCATAGAAAGATAATCAGCCGGTATGCTGTTCCTTGTTTCAATAGCAGCTGCTTCTGCAGTTTTATAATTGCCTGCAAGCATTGCATTGTTTGCTTTCATGTGCAGGTTGTGAATGATATAAAGAAAATCTGCACCCGTAACAGGAGCGTATAAAGGGATAGACTTTTTATAACTTTTTACTGCATTAATATTTACATCAATACCCTTTTGATATAAGCCGGTACGGAGATAAATATGCGAAGGCATATGAACGACATGTGAAAGACCGGGAACTATTTTGCCTAATCGATCTGCACTTGGCAATGCTTTTGCTGCATAGGGTGATGGTTCCATTACATGAATGTAATAATGATTAGCGCCGGGATGATTTGGGTTTTTTGCCAATACTTTTTCCAATACTTCTCTTATTAATGGCGTCCACGGTTTTGGCGTACCATCTATATTCCAAAGATCCCATGGATGCTGCAGCATCATAGCATCAGCATACAAAGTGGCGACATCTGCATCATCGGGAAATTTTTCATAAGCTTCTTTCATTTCATCAACGTAAAGCTGGTTCAGTATGGCTCTTGTTTGAGAAGAATCATATGAATAACGGGATCGTTGAGCCTTTATCAATGCTGTTTCCTTTTCTGTGCATCGTCCTGAAAACTCAATTGCTTTGCCACTGGCTAATAATGCCTCTGGTGATGCTGTATATCCAAAATCATTTATGTTAGGACCATAGGTCAATGCCTGCGCCCAAAGCAGCATTGGAGAATTCTTATCAAACTTTTCAGCTTTTTTAAATGAAGCCATCGCTTCAATGATATGAAAACTGTAATACATATTGATGCCCTGGTTAAAATAAAATTGGGCACTGTCATACCTTGTTGAAATTTTCCATTTATAGGTTCCTGCACCGGGAATAGGAGGGATGTTTGCTTCTTCCAGCCAATCTTTTAATTGATCCCAATCCGGACTGCAACGAATAATATTTTTCTTTTTGAATTCAGTAAGGTTAACTGAAGTTACAGTTCGTTGTTGCTTTTCATTAAAACGAAAGGCGAATAAAATAACAGCCGACAAAACAAATGCTGAAAGAAACAAGTGGGGCTTCATGCAGGATGATTTTGAAGCCAAAAGTTACAAACTTTACAGATTCATCCCTGAAACTTGAAACGTTAATTTTGCTTTTCTTCTAAGGCAACAATTTTTTCAAATACCTGCTCGTACTCTTTATTCAATTGTTTAAGATCTGCAGCGGCTTTATTATAAGCAGTTTCAGCCTGTACAAATTTTTGCTTATCTGAATAGGTCGAAGGATCAGTTAATGCAGCCTCCAATTCATTCTTTTGTTTTGTTAGTACAGCTACTTTTTCTTCTAACTGCTGAAAGATCCTTTGTTGTTTCTGAAGTTCTTTTTTATGTTCCTTATTTATAGGCGAAGCTGTTTGAGGATTGTTGTTTTGAATTTGAGGTTTTGATTCTTGCTTCGTATTTGATTTTTCTAACTGGATCGACTTCTTTGACTCCCGGTTCTGAACTTTTGACTCAGCAGCACTTTTCGCCATTCTTTCTTTCCATGCTACATACTCTTCGTATCCACCTTTAAATTCTTTTATTTCATGATCTACAATTTCCCAGATCTTATTGGCTGTTTTCGAAACGAAATACCTATCGTGGCTTACTAAGACAAATGTTCCCTCATATTTATTCAATGATTCTATCAATAGATCACAACTATGCATGTCAAGGTGATTGGTTGGCTCATCAAGCAAAAGGAAGTTGGCTTTACTGATAATTGTTTTTGCCAATGCAACTCTTGCTTTTTCACCTCCACTTAATACTTTTATTTTCTTTTCTACATCATCGCCACTGAAAAGAAAACAACCAAGTAGTGTTCTGAGCTCAAGCTCAGTCTTCTGACTTCCGGCCTGCATCATTTCATCGATCACTGTATGATTCACATCCAATGCTTCTAACTGGTGCTGCGCATAAAAACTTTCTTCAATATTATGTCCCCATTTTCTATCACCTTCAAACTTTTCTATTCCTGCAATGATGCGCAGTAATGTAGATTTGCCTTTTCCATTAGCTCCGATCAATGCGATCTTATCTCCACGTTCTATTTCAGCTGAAGAATTTTTTACGATCAGGGTTTCACCAAATTTCTTTGTAATATGATTTAATTCAACCAATACTTTGCCGGGAGTTTTATCAAGGCGGAAGTTGATCTTGATATTAGGTCTTTCTATTTCAGGTTCTTCGATGCGGTCAAGCTTGTCTAATTTCTTAATAAGACTTTGTGCCATCGCCGCTTTACTTGCTTTTGCACGGAAACGTTCTACCAGTCTTTCATTTTGTCGTATATAATCCTGTTGATTTTCGTAAGCTTTTTGCATAAGCTCCATGCGGGTCGCTTTCTCTCTTTCATAATAATCATAATTGCCCGAGTAAATGTGTAGCTGCTGTTGATAAAGCTCTACAATTTTTGTAACCATTCTATTCAGGAAATATTTATCGTGACTTACGATAACAACCGAACCAGGATAATTCAGCAAATATTTTTCCAGCCATTCGATGGAAGGAAGATCAAGATGGTTCGTAGGTTCATCCATTAATAACAGGTCAGGTTGCTGTAAGATCATTTTAGCCAGGAGCACCCTCATTCTCCATCCACCACTGAATTCTTTATAAGGTCTTTTCAGATCTGCATTGGCAAAACCAAGGCCCTGTAATATTTCTTCTGTCTTGTGATGAATATTATAACCACCGAGTGTCTCTAATTCATGCAGCCTATCTGTGTAGTCATGCAATGTTTTTTCATCACCGGTTTTTTCCAATTCTTTTCCAAGTATCTCAATTTCTTTTTCTAATTGCTGCACTCTTTCGAATGCACTGAGTGCAACTTCAAAAATGGAGTCATTGGTATCAAAACTTAAGAGATCCTGGTGCAAATAACCGATAGAAGTATTCTTGCTTTTTTCAACTGTTCCTGCTGATGGCAAATATTCGCCAACAAATAGTTTGAGTATCGTTGATTTGCCGGTACCGTTATACCCGATCAAGCCAATTCTCTCACCCGGCTGTATATGCCAGGTAGCATCCTCCATAAGAGCACGGGAGCCAAATTCAAAAGTCACATTAGTAAGTCCTGCGAGCATAATTTATTTATGAGGCGCAAATTTAGCTATAAAATGCCATTAAAATTTTGTTGAAATCAATGAATTTATTGTATTCAAATCTTCCATGATTACCTTTGACAAAATTTTCCAATGAAGAAATATTTTCTTTTAATTGTTGCTCTTCTGGTTGTTCTTGCCGGGGCCTGGTATTTTGGGTTATTTAAAGGAAAGGATAAGCCTTCCGACCCTAAACCAGAAGGATTGACCGTAAGCAAGCACAGCAGTAGCTTTAACGAATCGATGAGCAAAGCGTTGGATTCTTATTATACTCTTACCGAATCTTTTGTGAATTGGGATACGATAAAGATCAATACATCCTTAGCTGATCTTAAAACTTCTGTGGATAGTCTTCGCATACAAGAAATGGAAAAAGATTCTGCCATTTATCCAACAGTTCAAAGCCAATGGGAGTCGATAAAAGCAGAGATCAGTGGTATGCAGGCTGATACAGCGCTTTATGAAAAAAGAGAAGCACTTAATATGTTATCGCAACAGTTGTTTGACTTATTACGTATCGTAAAATATGATGCAGCAAAAGTTTTTTACCAGGAATGCCCGATGGCGCTGAATAATTATGAATCATCTGCATTTTGGTTAAGTGCAAATAGTGAAACAAAGAACCGCCGCAACCCTTACCTGGGCCTGCATGATCCGAAATTTGGAAAAGCAATGCTCACCTGCGGCGCCACGAGAGATTCAATAAATTTTGCAACAGCACCAGGCGGAAATTAATTCGTTTGTTAATGGATCTATGCTTAAGAAAACGGTAGTTATTTTATTAGTCTTAATTCCTTTTTTTGTTTTTTCACAAAACAAGCAAGGCACAGCGTCCGGCAGACGGGTTACACTCAATGGTTATGTTCGTGACAGTCTTTCCGGTGAACTGATCATCGGAGCAACCATTACAATAAATGGCCAGGGAAAGGGAGTAGCGAGTAATCAATACGGGTTTTATTCAATCACACTTGATTCGGGAACTTATAGTATCACCATCTCCCATGTTTCTTATCTACAAAAAGCGATAGAATTTATTTTCGATGCAGATAAAACTTTCAATTTTGATCTGCTTCCAAGGTCTGCACTCAATACTGAAGTTGTCGTTTATGCAAACCGTCGTCGCGATGCAAATGTGAAGAATGCGGAAATGGGAAAAATTGATCTTTCGATCGAACGAATAAAAAATATCCCGGCTTTCATGGGTGAAGTGGATATTTTAAAAGCGATTCAATTATTACCCGGAGTAAGAAATGCAGGGGAGGGGAATGCAGGATTTTATGTTCGTGGTGGCGGGCCCGATCAAAACCTTATTATGTTAGATGATGCCGTAGTTTATAACACGGGACATCTTTTTGGTTTCTTTTCCATTTTTAATTCTGATGCAATAAAAAATACTTCATTGATAAAAGGAGGAATGCCTGCACAATATGGCGGTCGTCTTTCTTCCGTGCTTGATGTGGCAATGAAAGATGGCAACATAAATAAATTCCAGGTGGAGGGTGGGATAGGACTTATTGCTTCACGTCTTTCAGTACAGGGCCCTATAAAAAAAGACAAAGCCTCCTTTATTGTTTCTGCAAGAAGAACTTATATTGATGCAATTGTCAAACCATTTGTAAAAAAGACAAGTGATTTCTACGGTTCCGGTTATTTCTTTTATGATCTCAACGCAAAAGTGAATTATAAATTCACTGAAAAGGATCGTTTGTATCTCAGCGGATATTTTGGAAGAGATGTTTTTGATTTTAATAACGTAGCACGATCTTTCCGCTCAAATATTCCCTGGGGAAACAGTACCGCATCATTAAGGTGGAATCATGTTTTCAATAAACGTTTATTTGCAAACACTACAGCTGTTTATAATAATTACAAATTCAAGTTTGCAGCAGCACAAAATAATTTTGAACTCTCACTTGCATCGGGTATTCGTGATCTGAACCTGAAAACTGATTTTGATTACTATCCTTTGCCACAGCATAAGATAAAATTTGGCGGTTTATACACTTATCACAAGTTCATTCCCAATGTTCTTTCCGGTAAACAGGACTCCGTTATTTTTCAACCTAATAATGAAACCGAAAAATATGCAAGTGAGTATGCCGTGTACATACAGGATGATTGGGAGATCAGTGATAAAATAAAAATAAATTATGGTATTCGTTATAGTGCTTTCACTCAGATCGGACCTTATACAAAATATGTAAGAGATGTTGATGGTAATAAACTGGACAGTACAGTATATAAAAGTTTTGAGCCTGTAAAGAGCTATGGCGGCTTTGAGCCACGCATTACGATCCGTTATGCATTGAATGATGAAACATCCATTAAAGCGGCCGTGAATCGTAATTACCAGTATATACATTTAGTAAGTAATGCCGGCAGCACATTGCCTACCGATCTATGGGTGCCGAGCACATATATTGTAAAACCACAAATAAGCTGGCAATACACGGCTGGCTTGTTTAAAAATTTTGCAGAGAATAAATATGAAACATCGGTAGAGGTTTATTATAAACAGATGAAAAACCAGGTCGAGTATTCTGAAGGTTATACACCTTCATTAAACGATCCTGAAAATGAATTTGTATTTGGTGATGGATGGAGTTATGGTGCAGAGTTTTTTGTTAATAAAACAAGAGGTAAGATAAATGGATGGATCGGTTACACCCTTTCCTGGACATATAGAAAGTTCCCTGACCTGAACGGTGGCGAAAAATACCCTGCACGTTATGACCGTCGTCATGATATGAGTATTGTTGTTAACTATGATCCCGGAAAAAAATGGAGGTTTGGAGCTGTGTTTGTTTATGGAACCGGTGCTGCCACAACAATGCCTGAAAGATTTTATTTTATGGAAGGAGTGCTGACACAGGAGTTCAGCAAAGTGAATCAATACCGGCTTGATCCCTATCATCGTCTCGATCTTTCGGCTACGTATACTCCTGTTCCAAAAAAGAAAAGGAAAGTGCATAGTAGTTGGGTGTTTAGTATTTACAATGTTTATTGTCGCTACAATCCATATTTTATTTATTTCGATCAGACCGGCAGCCCTCTTAACGGTACATTAAAAGTAGAAGCAAGACAGGTTTCTCTTTTCCCGATATTACCTGCTGTTACCTGGAATTTTAAATTTTAGTTATAAATTTAGACCATGAAAGTGCTACTGCTTTTTATTAGTGTAAGTATAACGCTTTTGTTTTCCGGTTGCTCAAAAGACGATCTTTCTTCAGGAGCAAAACTTTTTCGTGTTTATGGTGGTGGTCAGTTGCAAGCTGAATATTCATATAATTCAAATGGTTTATTGTCGACATATACTGGTTATTTTGCTGGTAGAAAATACAGTGAGATGATTTGTTATTATGATGTAAGTAATAAAATGATCAAGCGGGAATCAGCATTTGACTTTAGCTCTTCAACTACAAATCCCGTATGGGATTATTCATATACGGAGTATAGCTATTCAGCAGATGGAAAGATCAGCGAAGAAAAAAATTATCGTAAACAAAGTAATGTATATGTACTGGTGAGTAAACGGAAACCAGGATATGATGCAAATGGTAAATTAATAAGCAGCACAATTCTTTCACCAGCCGATGTTCCTATTAAGCTTACAAAATATGAGTATAACAATAAAGGAAATATTGTGGTGCAGGAAGAGTATCAATATAGCGGCACAACACTAGACCTTCATTTCAAATATCTCTATGATGACTATGATGATAAAATAAATCCTCACTTTGGTCTATACAGCGATGTGCCGCCATTTTCGATCAATCGGAATAATATTTTACAGACTACGGTCATCAACTATATCATGACACCGGGCACACCAATAACAACAGTTAATAAAACGACCTATAATTCTTACGATAGTAATGGACTTCCGCTTAAATTTTCTGAGAATGGAGCTGAGTTTACTTATGAATACAAATAGTTCGGTTATAAGGTCGAAGCTAATTAACCCTCCGATACTATCCGTTTCTTTCATATCCATGATCCTCATAAAATCGTTCTTCAAAAGTATATTTTGAAGGCTTTCGATATTTTAAGATCGCATAAGCTATATAGATCACGACAAGAGGAGACAGAATAAACAGGGCAATAATTACCCAATTAGGTACATCAAGAATCGGAGATGCATGGAAGAATAATAAATATAATGTAGCAAGGAATATTATGACTGCCGGTCTTTTCATTTACAAAAATGTTTCAACTAGTAGTATTACAATTAATCTGCCAACTATTTTTGATATTGTGTTAAACAAATAACTTTAATGAATGAAGGTGATCAGCAATCAAAGGGTTATGTTGTCTAAAGGAAGTATAATTGTATTTGCATTAACGATTATTGTTACATTATACTGGTACCTCCCATTACTGATCAGCGTCTATCGCTTTCCTGTCCTTGGCGCCATCTATGAAATTCTATGGATCTTTATGTTATTAGGCCTGTTTGCACTGCCAGTCGTTTCATTTATATTTTGGTCAAAAAATAAATTCAATCTCAGGTCACTTTACTTTTATTCTCTTATTATTTCGCTTGTTAGCATTTTTTTTCTAGTGACAAGCAAATAAATTCTTTTCTCGTTTTAATCAGTTTGTTTTAGTCGCTGATAACCGGCAACTTTGCGACAATAATTTTACAACGTTTGCTATATGATCAGGATAGGATTAATACGGGAAGGCAAAATTCCAGCTGACAACCGGGTGGCATTAACACCGGCCCAATGTAAATGGATACACAGGAACAGTTCGGATGTTGAGATCATTGCTCAAAGCTCTTCTGTTCGTTGCTTTACAGACCGCGAATACGAGAATGCAGGTGTGCAAGTGAAAGATGATATCAGCGACTGTGATATTCTAATGGGAATAAAGGAAATTCCTGTTGATCAGCTGCTACCGGAAAAAAAGTACTTGTTTTTTTCTCATACCAAGAAGAAGCAGCCGCAGAATCAAAAGATGATGCAGGCAATTCTTGATAAAAAAATCACCCTCATAGATTATGAATGTCTTGAACATGAAGATGGGCAACGTATTATCGGTTTTGGTTTCTTTGCCGGTATTGTTGGTGCACATAATGGTATGATGGCTTATGGAAACAGGACAGGGTTGTATAAGCTTGACCGGGTTTATAAACAAAGAAGTTTCCGTGAACTTATACATTCTTATTTCGGTATGCGATTACCAAACGTAAAAATTGCGGTGACTGGTTCGGGTCGGGTGGCACATGGCATTCTTGAGATCATGAACCTGATGGGAATACATGAAGTGGAGCCGGATGATTACCTCGTAAGAAGATTTGCTTATCCTGTTTATACGCAATTAAAAGGCGCTGACCTTTATGAAAGAAAAGATGGGGGTAGGTACAAACGATTAGAGTTTCACGAGCACCCCGAATTATATCAATGTCAATTTTTGCCGTATGCGGAACAAACCGATATATTATTGAATGGTGTTTATTGGGATAAAACTGTGCCACGGCTTTTTGAAAAAGAAAATGTACAAGCAGATACATTTATCATCAGAACGATCGCTGATATAACAGATGATAAGGGTGGTTCTGTTCCTGTCAATCTCGGAGATCAAACAATTGAAGAACCGGTTTATGGAATTGACAGAACAACATTAGAAAAAACAGAACCTTACTTGTTAAATTCAATTGATATAATGGCGGTCGGTAATTTGCCAAATGAATTACCTAGGGATGCATCACGATATTTTGGTGAACAATTGATAAAGCATGTGATGGAAGACCTTGTTGGCAATAGCTCTGCGCTAATTGAAAAAGCTACGATGGTAAAAGAGGGAAAACTAACTCCTCACTTTGATTACCTGGAAGAATACGCTGAAGGAAAATTATAAATAGAGGTAATAATCTTTTAGCAGCTCAACAAACTCATTTGTGTATTGTTGTTTATCGTCCCCTATCGATATTTCATTGAACTCAGTTTCTTTTTCTCCGGCATTAGAACTTCCTTTTATAAAGATTCGGAAGTAATCATGTTTTACTGATTGACGGATAAATAAGATCTTCGAAATATTCAATTCGTGGTCTTTAAAAAGTTTTTTTATTTCTTCATTTCTTTTATAGGGAAGCAATAAAAAAAACGAACCTGATTTACTCAGGTTATTTTTTATGATCACCAGCAACTCTTTTAATGTTAGATTTTCACTATGATGCGCTACATTTTTCGAATCAGTTGCTGATCGTATTTCGTTTTCATAGAATGGTGGGTTACTGATAATAAGATCAAACTCTTTTTCAAAAGAAAATCCTTTTACATCGTCCTGAATGATTTTTATTTGTTCTTTCCATGGAGATGATCCGGCGTTGGTCTTTGCTTGTTCTGCTGTATCCTTATCAATTTCTATAGCCTCGATTTTTATCTCTGGATTTTTTTGAGTAAGCATGAGTGCCAATAATCCAGTGCCCGTACCAATATCAAGGCAATTATTAATTTTTTCCCGATAGCTATCGGGATCATTATTAATTTCTTCCGCCACCCATGCACCAAACAAGCAAGCATCCGTGGTCACCTTCATTGCACAGCGATCCTGGTGAATTGTAAATTGTTTGAATTGAAAGTAGGAGTTAGCCAAGTCGTTAGAAGTTTAGTCCCGATAAATATCGGGATGAAGTTCGAAGTTTTTTCTCACCATTCAGCCCTGGCAGAAGCACTCACTGTAAGATCATTGAATTGCTCGTCAAGAAATTTATAATAAGCGGTGATTGCGATCATGCCGGCATTATCAGTGCAATATTCAAAAGCAGGGATAAAAGTGTTCCAGTTATTTTTTTTGCCCATTTCTTCAAGAGCTTTTCGTAACCCACTATTAGCAGAAACACCACCGGCAATGCAAATATTTTTTATCCCGGTTTCGATTGAAGCCCTTTTAAGTTTATTGAGCAGTATAGAAACGATCCTCTGTTGTATTGATGCACAGAGATCATTCAAATTCTCCTTTATGAATTTCTTTTTCTCTTCTTCCGAAGCCAGGAACTGTTCTTTATAAATATGACTCTTACCTGCGTTCTGTAGGAAATAAAGAATGGAAGTTTTTAATCCGCTGAAACTAAAATCAAGACCAGGTATCTGTGGTTCGGGAAATTGAAAGCGATTTGCATCACCATCCTTTGCATATTTGTCGATGAGTGGCCCGCCGGGGTAGGGAAGTCCCAACAACTTTGCAGATTTATCAAATGCTTCACCTGCGGCATCATCAATTGTTTCACCGATCACTTTCATTTTAGTGGGTGATTCACACAATACGATCTGCGTATGACCACCACTTACAGTCAAACATAAAAAAGGAAAAGATGGTTTCGGATCATCAATAAGATTTGCCAGTACATGCGCCTGCATATGATGTACAGCGATCAATGGCTTACTTAAAGACAAAGCCAATGATTTTGCAAATTGTGATCCTATTAAAAGAGAACCGATCAGGCCAGGTGATTGAGTAAATGCTATTGCGTCAATATCATTGATATTGCATCCTGCCTTTTTCATTGCGTCATCTACAACTGGAATGATATTTTGAATATGTGCTCTTGATGCCAGTTCAGGCACTACACCACCATATTGTTCATGTACTTTTTGTCCTGCAATAATGTTCGATAGAATTTTTCCATCACGGCAGATGGCTGCTGAAGTTTCATCACATGATGATTCTATTGCTAAAATGGAAATACTCATTAATAGATTATTTAGAACGGATCGCCACCACTGGATTCAATCTCGCCGCAATTATCGCAGGTATAATACCTGCAAGCACACCAACGACAAAGCATATGCTGATCGCCGTTACAAGATTAGATGTAGAAATGTATATAGGGAAGTTAAATGCTCCAGATAAAATTTTTGTAAGCCCCAGTACAAGTAATAACCCAATAAGTCCACCAATAAGACAAAGGAAGGCAGCTTCAAGCAGGAATTCAGTAAGGATGATATAACTCTTTGCGCCGATCGCTTTTTTCAAACCGATCTGACTGGTACGTTCCTTTACACTTACAAACATAATATTGGCAACGCCAAACAAGCCAACTATAAGACTGATGCCGCCGATAAGCATTCCACCCATATTGATGCCTGAAAACGCTGCTTCGAATGCTTTGCTCCATTCATTCACATCATTCAGAGAAAAATTATCTTCCTGGGCCGGGCTCAGTTTATTGATGGCTCTCATTGCGCCTTTCAGATCATCTTTCAAAACAGCGATCTGTAAGTTATCGAGTCCCTGGACAAGGATCAGCGGTTCCGCATTTCTTTCATCCATTATGGTACGGGCATATCGATAAGGCATAACAACTGCATCGTCTAGTTGCCAGCCACCCAGCATTTGGCTACCTTGTTTTTTAATGACACCGACGATCACAATTTTCTTTCCTTTTGAGGTGATCATTTTACCAAGAGCTCTTTCCGGTCTGACAAAAAGCTGTTCAGCTACTTCGTTGCCAACCACTCCTGCATTCGTGCCTTGTTGAAATTCTGATGGAGATAAATACCTGCCATACATGATCTCAACAGGTTGTATGTTACTGAAATCTTCACTAAAGCCATAAAGAAGTACATTTTTCAAAGCATTGTCTTCATATTCTACATCAGCCTGGCGGTTGATCTTAAATGCCGCATATTTTGCACTCGGCGTTCTTTTCATGATCGGCTCAAGCTGTTCGTATTTTGGCGAAGGCCGCTTAATAAATTTCCACCATGGATATTGACCGTCGCCGCCTGAGCTATAATCCCATTTGTCAAGATAAATAGTATTAGTGCCAAAGGATTTTATTTCGCTTTGGATATTGTGTTCAAGACTTCCAAGAGTTGCCATTACGCCAATGATGCAAAAAATGCCGATCGTAATACCAAAGAGAGATAAAAAAGTGCGGAGTTTATTCTTCCACAGTTCGGTAACTGCCATTTTGAGGCTGCTTAAAACAATCTGGAATGTTCGGCGCATAAGCAAATTTATAATTTGGGATTGGCTTTCTAAAAGAAATTATTTAGGTGGTAGCCGGCTTTGGTAACTCCGATTGAGCTTCGTTGCGACGCTCCGTTGAGGGTTCGGTAATTCTATTTGACTTTAGAAATAAGTTTCATTGCGAGGTTTATTTCAAGTTATAAAATCTGTGTCCACCCCATTTCGATTATTTCGTTTTATTGTAAATCCGTCCCCCGCCAGCGGGGGAAAAATCACAGAACTTTATTCGAGCATGATAAAAAACAAAATGTAATTGATTTCTTTTACGCAAATCATTTGTGAGAATGTTCATTATCCCCCGCTGGCGGGGGAAGTACTTCGACCTTAAAGTTGTTTCAAGTTGGGGTGGACAAAAGCTGAATAGAATTACAAAAGGCACAAGTGTGCGACGCAACAAAAGCCTAATAACAGCACTACAGTTGACTACCAAAAAATCCCTCTCAAACCTTACCTTTGCGCCTCTTTATGAAATATCAGGACGAAATAAATAAACGCAGAACATTTGCTATCATTAGTCACCCGGATGCTGGTAAAACGACACTGACTGAAAAGCTTTTGCTGTTTGGTGGCGCTATACAAGTGGCGGGTGCGGTGAAAAGTAATAAGATCAAAAAATTTGCGACCAGCGACTTTATGGAGATCGAGAGACAACGTGGAATTTCTGTTGCTACTTCGGTAATGACATTTGATTACAACGGAATTTTGATCAACCTGCTTGATACTCCCGGTCACAAAGATTTTGCAGAAGATACTTATCGTACACTGACGGCGGTGGATAGTGTAATCCTTGTGGTGGACAGTGTGAATGGTGTGGAAGAACAAACCCGCAAACTGATGGAAGTTTGCCGTATGCGGGATACACCGGTAATTGTTTTTATAAACAAAATGGATCGTGATGGTAAGAACCGGTTTGATCTGCTGGAAGAAATTGAAAAGGAATTATCGATCCATCTTCATCCAATGACCTGGCCGATCAATAGCGGTAAAGAATTTAAAGGAGTTTATAACCTTCATGATAAAAGTTTGCGTTTGTTCACTGCTAATACAAAGGGCAATGATGATCTGATCAGTGTGAATGATCTGAGTGATGTTATAGTAGACGATAAAGTAGGAGAGAAGGACGCTAGAATTTTACGTGAAGATGTTGAGCTGGTTGATGGTGTTCATGGTTTGTTGAATGTGGATGATTATTTAGCAGCGAAAGTAGCACCGGTGTTTTTTGGTAGTGCCATCAATAATTTTGGTGTAAAGGAATTACTTGAAACTTTTGTTCGTATTGCGCCATTGCCACAATGCCGTCCTACCTCGGCAAGAGTTGTTTGCCCTGACGAAGAAAAATTGAGTGGGTTTATTTTTAAGATACATGCGAACCTTGATCCGAAGCATAGAGATAGGATTGCATTTATGAGAGTATGCAGCGGCAAGTTTGAACGTAATAAATATTATCATCATGTTCGTTTAGATAAGGATGTTCGTTTCAGCAATCCTTATTCCTTTCTGGCTCGTGAAAAAAGTATTGTAGAAGATGCTTACCCCGGCGATGTAGTAGGATTGTTTGATACTGGAAATTTTAAAATTGGTGATACACTTACGGAGGGAGAAAATTTTTATTATACCGGCATTCCAACTTTCTCACCTGAAATTTTCAAAGAAGTGGTGAACAAGGATCCAATGAAGACAAAACAACTGGAGAAAGGATTGTTGCAATTAACGGATGAAGGCGTTGCACAATTGTTTACTCAACATGGGGGTAACAAAAAGATCATTGGTTGTGTTGGTGAACTTCAGTTTGAGGTGATACAATATCGTTTGCTGCAGGAGTACGGGGCATCTGTACAGTTTAATACGCTTCCATTTTATAAAGCATGCTGGATAACTAGTGAAGACCCCAAAAAGGTGGAAGAGTTTACAAGATTTAAAGGGGCAAACACAGGTATAGATAAAGATGGACATATAGTTTACCTGGCACAAAGCGAATGGTTCCTGAATACAGAAAGAAATAATAATCCCGGAATTGAATTTCATTTCTCAAGCGAAGTTCACAAGAATTAATAATGGGAAAGATCATTTTTGAAACAGAAAGACTGATCGTCAGGCAGTACGATTTTGAAACTGATGCTGAGAATTTCTTTTCATTGAACGGTGATGATGATGTGATGCGTTATATCAGGGCTACAAAAACAAAACAAGAATGCGATGTTTTTTTGAAGAAAGCAATCGATTCCTACAAGATCAATCCATTGATAGGTCGCTGGGCTGCGGATGAAAAAGCAACCGGAAAGTTTGTTGGATCATTTGCAATAATTCCTATTGAGGGTTCAGAAGATATTCAACTGGGATATGCGCTCCTGAAAGAAAATTGGGGAAGAGGATTTGCTTCTGAATTAACAAAGGCTGGTCTTGATTATTATTTTAAGACCACAAATGCAGATCATATTTATGCAATTGCAGAGAAAGACAATATCGCATCACATAATGTGTTGTTGAAAAACTCATTTGTTCCTGATGGAACAAAAATTGAAGAAGATAAAGAATTATTGAAGTTTATCTACAGAAGACCTGTTTAATACTTCGCAACTACTCCCGTATAATTATGCGGTGTTATTTTCTTCAACTCTTTCTTTACAGAACCATTTATTTTCAGGTTGTCGATAAAATGATGAATTGATTTTTTATCAATATAGGCATTGCCTCTTGTTAACTCTTTTAGTGCTTCGTAAGGGTTAGGGTAATTTTCTCTTCTTAAAATAGTTTGTACAGCTTCTGCTACCACAGCCCAATTATCTTCCAATTGCTGGTGGATCATCCCGTCATTAATGATAAGTTTGCCAAGGCCTTTTTCTACAGAGCGAAATGCGATCAATGTATGAGCAAACGGAACGCCGATATTTCTAAGAACTGTTGAATCTGTAAGATCCCTTTGCAATCTTGAAACTGGGAGTTTTGAAGATAAATGTTCAAAGATGGCATTTGCCATTCCAAGGTTTCCTTCTGCATTTTCAAAATCGATCGGGTTTACTTTATGCGGCATGGCGGATGAGCCTACTTCATTTTTATTTACCCTTTGTTTAAAATATTCCATCGAAACGTATGTCCATACATCACGACAAAAATCAACAAGAATATTATTTATCCTTTTCATGCAATCGAAATGTGCAGCAAGATTATCATAGTGTTCGATCTGTGTAGTGTATTGCATGCGGGTAAGTCCTAATGTTTTTTCAACGAACTCATTGCCGAGTTTTACCCAATCCATTTTTGGAAACGCAACATGATGCGCATTGAAATTGCCGGTAGCGCCACCAAATTTTGCACTAAAAGGGATATTGATAAGCTGCTCCACCTGGTTTTCTATACGTTCTGCAAACACCATGAATTCTTTCCCCAATTTTGTTGGAGAGGCTGGCTGCCCATGTGTATGCGCCAGCATTGGGATGTCCTGCCATTCTTTTGCCAACAATTTTAACTGTGCATTTAAATTCAATAAGGAAGGCAGGTATTCATATTCAACTGCATGTTTCCAAAAAAGTGGGATAGCCGTATTATTAATATCCTGTGAAGTCAATCCAAAATGTATCCATTCCTTTTCTGCTTTAGCGCCACTTTTTTCCAGGACATTTTTTAAAAAATATTCTACGGCTTTTACATCATGATTGGTAGTGTATTCGATCTGTTTTATTTCTTGCGCATCTTCTGGCCCAAATTCTTCTGCTATCTTTCTAAGATGCTTTTCTGCTTTTCCGGATATCTTAAAGAACTTTTTCTCTGCCAGGAAAAGAAAATATTCAATTTCAATAAGCACCCGATACTTTATCAATGCGAATTCAGAGAAATACTCATCTAAGTGTTGTACTTGTTTGCGGTAGCGACCGTCAATGGGAGAAATTGCTGAAAGATTAGTTAGCTCCATGCTTTTATAATTTCTGTTTCTTACTGCTCACTGAGGCGTGAGCATAAGTAGGTTTCTTTTATCTTTGCTTCGCAAAAATAACTTAATTGAGCAAGATAAAGGTTGGAATAGTTAGTTATCTCAATACAAGACCATTAATTTATGGATTAAAACTTGAGCCAATAGCTTCACAAATTGAATTGGTGGAAGATAACCCTGCAAGATTAGCTGAAATGCTAAAAAATAATGAGATCGATCTTGGTTTAATTCCTGTTGCCGCTATTCATGAGCTAAAAGAATCTCATCTATCAGGCGATTATTGTATTGGCACTGAAGGTGAGGCAGCATCTGTTTGTTTGTTTAGTGAAGTGCCATTGGAACAAATAGAAAAAGTTTACCTGGATTATCAAAGCAGAACTTCAGTTGAATTGTTGAAATGGATAATGCATGAATACTGGGGCATACACCCTGAAATAATAAATGCTGCTGATGAAGATTATCGAAAAGAAATAAAAGGAACTACGGCAGGATTAGTTATCGGCGATCGTGCATTTGAACAACGAAAACTTTCTACTTTTTTTTACGATCTCGGTGCAGAATGGAAAAAAATAACAGGCCAACCTTTTGTGTTTGCTGCATGGATAAGCAATAAAAAATTGCCAGAGGATTTTATTAAAATATTTAATGAAGCAAATGCCCTGGGCCTGACTCATATCAATGAGATCGTATCATCTCAAGCCTTTGACCTTTATGATCTCAAAAAATACTATACGCTTCACCTGAATTATTTGCTTGATGAACGAAAGAAAAAAGCGATGGAATATTTTTTGCAAGTGATCGGCGAAGAAAGTTGGAGCTAGATCTTTATCCATTTTTCCGGCAGCAGATCCTGTGTGTCTTTTGGACCTTTATTAAACCATTTTTGCGGAGCTATTACAATTTTCTCCGGGTTATTATTCAGCCATGCACCCCACCAGCTAAAACTACTGTTAGCAATGATATTATGTTGACATTGACTCATGAGGTAGAGATCTTCAATATGATTTTTTGTAATGTTCCCAGATACAAATGCCGCATTCGGTATTGACAGGGTTTCTTTTACCCAATCAATATTATCGGAAAAAAAATAGAATGTAGCATTCGGGATCTTCGATCTTATTAGTTCGATCGCTGTATTGTAATAACTAATATCAAGTGTGCCATGATAATCTGTTGTTACGGGATCTTTATCGAAATCGCCTCTGCGTATGTGCACTGAAACAGAGCCTGTTTTTTTTAAAGAAGCAGAAAAATCTTCGATGTCTTTTACGAGGTCTTTTTTAAAAGCAAAATCGGATCTAATGACATCTTTTGCGGGTAAAAAATATTTTTCACTTTGGAAATATCCTTTTAAATAAACGTTTCTACCTAAGTCTAAAACTTTTCTGTCAAAAGAAAATTCTTTCTCACGATAATAGCTTCTCTTTTTTAAAGGAGATAAATACTGAAATGCTTTTTCAAAATTGTGAACAGGAAGTAAGCTGCTGATCTCTTGTTTTGTCGCAAAGCCGGGATTAGCATTAAATGCGAGAAGATCGAAAGTTCTAAGCTTGTTTTCACTGAAAGAAGATACGTCAAGTTTTATTAAAGTCTTATTTAAATGAGCAAGAGTTCTTCCTGCTGCATATTGAAACATTTGGTTTCCCAATCCTCCTATGATATTGCTGATGATCATTTTTTTCTTGCAAATACATGAATGCCGTAACAAAGTAATTCAGATGAACCTTTATCTTTTTTGGAAAGACTTTGCAGTATTAAAAGATTCAGATGAATAATGATCTTCTGAAAAATATTTATTTTTTTACCTGCATATTTTGCTGCTACAAATTTGATGCGACGGTTTTCCTGTGCGATATATTCAAAAAAATTTCCGTTCAGTTTCAAGATTTCTATCGTAAAATTATTTTCAGGTAAATGTTTTTCATAGAAAAATCTGCTCAAGCCTGATGCAAAATGGTAAGGGGCAAAATGTGTCAGGCTGGCAAATGGTGCGGTGATCAATAAATATCCTCCGGGTTTCACCAAACGATCAAATTCTTTTATTGCACCAATTGGATCAGGTATGTGTTCAAGTACTTCCGTACACATAATTGCATCTACTGAATGATCGGGCAATGGAATTGAAACAATATCGGATACAATATCAAGTTTCGAATTATCCCAGGCGCCAATTTGCAAACCTATTTCACCCTCTCCGGAATATTGGCCAAAATCCTGGGCTATGTATTTTAAATGACTGCAAAATTTTTTGAACTGTAATTCACCTGCCCCTGCATCAAGGATCGTTAAGCCTTCAGGGATCTTTCTTAAAGTTTCTTCTATCCACTTTACTCTCGCTGATTCATTTGTTGTACCTACACGAAACATGTTATTCTTTATTGACGATTATACGGATAATATCATCCTTTACTTCTAATGAGTATGAAATGCCGCTTTTCTCAATTATATTTTTTATTTCTTCAATAGTTGGGTAATCCTGTGTGCCATTAAAAAGTCTTGCATCATCTATCAAAATAATATGCGGCAATGAGCTTTTCAAAATTGTTTCCAATTCCTCAGGAACAGGACATTCTTTTTCAGCCTTTGCGGTAATCCCACCTGAATAATGCCCGTCAAGCCAGAACAAAGCAGGCTGGGTGAACTCGCCTATCAATTTATTTAAAACAACTCCGCTGTCGCCTTGAAGGATTGTTATATGCGAATGATCTTTGAACCTTCTTTTTGCCCTGCTAAATAATTTTTGACTCAATTCTATTGAGTATATTTTTTTAAAATGAGTTCGCTGTGCTTCCACCATATCTCCAAGATATGTGCCTGTCTCCACAAGAATGTTTGTTTGATATCTTTTTCGAAACTCTTCTATGGCCATTTGTTTCACAATATGCGGAGGTGGTAATGGCCGGCCATTTTTTTCCCATTGCGCCAGCTGCTCTTCGTGATTTATTATTTCTTTCTTTTTAAATATATTTTTAAACATCAGTTTTATTTTTTAAACCAGAAACAACCACAACCATATTGCTGATCTTTTACTAAGAATGGATCGGCATTTATTATAATCCCACCAGCATCTGGTATTAATGAAAATTCTTTTAGTATGAAAGGAGAAAAATATTCAGCGATCTGTTCATAACTATAAATACGATGTGCATTGAATTCGATCCTTGGCTTGCCAACGGGAGTTACGAATAAAAGATCGCCACCATCTTTTAAAACTCTTTTCAATTCATTTATTGATTTGATATCGCCTTGTGGATCTATTTCGTCGCCGTATCTGCCGAGCCCGATATGCTCAATCGTATGCATACATGATAAAGAAGGAATAGAATTGTCAGAAAAGGTGAGTTGTTTCAGATCAGCAAAACCTGATTCAAGATTATTCAATTTCAGATCAGCGGGTCGGTAATCATAAAACTTTACAGGAACAAATGCTGAAATAATTGTGCTAAAACTTAAAATAGAAGAAATATCAACATGATATGCGGGTTTTGTTTGTGCAAGTATTCTTGCTGCCCACGCAGGATGATATGTATAATGATGATCAAAAGGAGTTTTAGTGATCGTATCTTTTAAACAAGGATACATATTACTGGTTTTTACAGAAAATCTTTTATCGTTTTTATTTCTGAAACGGTTCAATTCCCTCAGGTAACTAAAAAAACGGGCAATCTTTTTGGGAAACCTTATCAATATGTCTTTTCCAATTTGTACTATGTAGTTTTTTAGATACATCCTTATAGTTTAATACCACAATCTTGCTTTCACTTTTCGAAGATAATCTATCGTAGTTTGTTTGATGGGTGTTCTTTTTTCTGTTGATGAAATAGTAAAAACTTTTTTCCAGCCGCTAAAAAAACCTGCGAAATTAAATCCTGTTTCTTTTAGATATTGCAATGACCACATAAACGCGGTAGAATAAAAATATTTCTTAGGCAGGTATCTCCAGGCAACTTTGGTTTTGTTAACCCACATCATCTGCAGTTTCTCCTTTTTTGGTTTTCTTCCCAGTGGAGATTCTTTATGCAGCATTACTATTTTATCGCTATACACAATTGAATACCCGGTATCAAGAATTCTATAGGCAAGATCGTATTCTTCCATTCCGTAAAAAAAATCTGCGGGGTATTCGCCAAGTTTTTCGATCACATCTCTTTTTATAGCATGGGCGCCGCCGGCATAAAAATATGTTTCAAAAAATGATCTGTCTTTATATTCCTCATAACGCTTATGTGGTAATCCATTCTTCTGCATTTCCAAGCTGTCGTAATAAAGTATTTTAAATGAAACTATCGCTTTTGGCTTTTCTGTGTTATTTGTTTCAAACTCTTTTAGAAGGTTTAACAGGCAATCTTTGTTTTGAAGCACTGCATCGTCATCAAGCATTATTATAAGAGGGGCTTTGCCTTTCTTTAATGCAAAATTTCTTCCTTTGGCTACACCAAAATTTTCGGGAGCATCATAATAACGGAAGGGCAGAGCAGGAGTGGAGTTTATATAATTCTTTACTTCAGTGTAATCATCAGTCGAGGCATTGTTTACCACGATAACTTCTTCCAGAAAGTCAACTGCCTTATCAAGACTGCTGATATTTTGTAATAGTTCCAGCATGTCAACTGGACGATTATATGTGATGATTATAAAACTTAAAGGTTTCAAAAATATTATGATTCTAATTCTTTAAAAAGTTGTTTATAATTGGCATTAAAACTATCAAGACCAAATTTTTTATATGCGTATTCAATATTTGAGTTTGACATTTTTTTCAATAATACCGGATCGTTACTCAGTTGAAAAAGATAGTTTGATCCTTGATTAATTATTTCCTCTTCTTTAATTATTTCCTCGATAATAAACCCATTTAGCCCGGAGCTGACATGTTTTGGTACATCTCCAACAGCAGTAGAAATGATCGCTAATCCTCTTGCCATTGCTTCCATTACAACCAAAGGAAAGCCCTCAAAAGCAGATGTCATTAATAAGACATCAGATTTACAATATACCTCATGAATTTTATTTTTATCAGTTTGATTGCCCAGGAATATACAATATTGATGAAGATGTTTTGGCATTGCCGGCTCAATATCCCCCATGAAAACAAACTGAATGCTTGGATTTTTTTCTTTAACCGCTTTCGCAATTTTTCCAGCTATTTCCACTCTTTTTTCAGGACTCCCCCTTCCAACAAATAAAACAGTAAATGGTTTATTTACAATTCTTTTTTCATTCCGATCTGGCAACTCTATTCCATATAAAATATATTTGAATTTATCTAAGTACAAACCTGGCACTTTCCATTTTTGGTAAAAAGCTTTATGATCATTAATAGTTTTTATGCTGCTTGATATGGTAAATTGATAAAAAGGAAGAAAAGGAACTCGTATATAGGAAAAACTGCAAAAAGTATGAATAAATTCCAATTGCTTTATGCGTTTAGATATCCACGGCGAGATCTTATAACCAAAATTACATTGGCCGTTAAATATAATTGGTTTTATCTTTTGTGAGTTTATATAGCCAGAAATGATCCCGCGAAATATTAGATTCAAAAAGTATAGCCATTTATTATCAGTGAATTTTGAAATGTCCTTTATTGTGCATCCCGATTCTGTAAACTCTTTGTAAAATCGGTCGTCTTTTGATTTTTTTGTAAAAAAGATGATGCAATCACTACCGCCAACAGCATGACTAAGACGCATATTAAAAAGTTCAGCACCACCGGTATGATAAAAAGGGAAAAAGAAAAATACTTTGTATTCTTTCTTCAGCGGACGTGTAAATGCTGCCATCCTTCCAATAAGTATAAATAGGAAGATGAAAATATCTTCTACAAATCTTTTTATGAGCAGCAAATAATACATTATTTGTAAAACAGGTTTTTAATTTCTTTTGCTATGCCTTTGACCACGTCAAGGAAAGAACTTGCAGCAACAAGAAAACTGAACCAACTGATCTTTCCCCCACTTAAAAATTTGATCTTCATTAAGGCGTGGGTAAAAAAAACATTTTTTCTTTTCAGATAGACACTTGTTATTGAATCCTCATGTACACGATACAATAATAATGGCTCATTTATTTTTACTATGCTTATGCCACGATTTAATATTCTAAGCCAAAGATCATAATCCTCAATGTTTTTTTGTTTGTCATTATACTTTAACTTTTTAATGAGCCCTGCTCTCATCATTACAGAAGGATGAGCAATGCAATTCTGAAAAAGCAATTTGCTCTTTATTTGTTCTTTTGTTATTGTTTGCCTGTCCACATCCCAAATGCCTGTTTTTTCTTCTTTATCATTAATGAATTCAATTGTGGTAGCCACAACGCCTGTATTTTCATTTTGATCAAGAAAGTTTTTTTGTTTGGCTAATCTTTCAGGCAGGCAAATGTCATCTGCATCCATGCGGGCAATATATTTTCCCTTCGCTAATTCTATACACCTGTTCAAAGTAAACACTAACCCCTTGTTCGTTTCGTTTCTTATGTAAACAATTCTTTGATCGGTAAATGCCAGGATAGCAAATTCAGTTTTATCTGTGCTGCCATCATTAATGATGATCAATTCAAGATCTGTAAAAGTTTGGTGCAGCACACTTTCAATTGCCTTCGCAATATATTTTTCACAATTGTAAGCCGGAAGAATAACACTGACCGCTGGTACATTCATGATAACAAAATAACCATAAAATATTCAGGCATCAAACCCGATTCGCAAGAGCTGTTTCCTTCCTGTTTCGCCATTCCATAAAAATTCCAATGGCAAATACAACCAATAATACAATTGAAAAAATAGAAGTGATACTTTTCCCTTTGTAAAAACCTTCCGGTTTGAATTCAAATTTGATATCATGTTTGCCTGCCGGTACGGCAAGTCCACGCAAAACATAGTTCACTTTTACGATCGGCACTTCTTTTCCGTCTATGTATGCTTTCCAGCCGTTTTTATAATATACTTCACTAAAGACAGCAAACTGATTACTTGCAGCATTAAATGTATAATTGACCACGTCATTGTCATTTTTTACTAACGCAATGGTAGCAGTGCTGTCAGCAACCGGTTCAAATGGGATAGATGGCTTAAACATATCCTGGATAACAGCGGTATCTTTTGGATTAAAATTACCTAATGCGTTCATCTCTGCATTGGCATCTTTTACATATTGAATGTTTTTTACAAGCCAGCAATTGCCCAAAGCACTGTCATTTTTTTGATAGGCCTGTGTTTGTCCATTACGGTCTTTTTGAATAAAATATTTTGTATTGAGCATATTAAAGACATGCGTATTGGGTTGTTGAGATGCAAGTTTATGCTCGATCAATTCCTGGTAAATAGCAATTTTAGCAGGATGATAACCACCAACAGAATTATAATAATAAGAAGTGATGTTGTCAGAAAATGCATCGCCGGCTACATTAAAAACCCTGAATTGAGATTTATCAGCCAAAATTTCATTATCTGATTTTGTTTTTACGAATGCTACTTCATTTTCCTGTTTGTCATTATAGCTTTCATAATTCAGATACTTTACATCTATCGTGAGGCTGTCTACCAATACAAAAATTATTAATCCAACTCCTAGAACTAAATTGCTGATCGTTTTTCTTATTCCCAGGAAAACCAACAACAGTGCAACAAAACCAAAACCAAGTGACCTGAGTATATCACCCATCATTAATGATTTGCGATCTTCTCTTAATCCTTCAAAGAAACTTGTGAATATTTGTAGCCATTGTTGTGATCCCTCTCCGCCACTTTTTATTCTTTTCATGAGCTCATTATCGGTTCCGCTCATAAAATCCGACATAAAGTATATGATGAATAACAAAGCAAATGTAACAGCAACACCAATCAGACCTTTTTTAAACTGAGGTAAAAGTGTTTTTTTATCCGTTGTGTCAGCGATCTTACTTAAACCCAAAACTGCCAACAACGGTAATAACATTTGTGAAACGACTAGTATCATTGACGGGGCCCTAAACTTATCATATAAAGGCAGGGCTTTATAAAGAAATCCATTCAGCACATCAAAATAACTTCCCCATGACATCATAATGGTTATTCCAATAGCAGTTAATATCCACCATTTATGTTTTCCATCAAGAAGAAACATGGCGAGTATGGCGAGTATACATATAATAGCGCCGACATATGCAGGGCCTGAAACTGATTCACCTGGTTTCGCCATTCCACCCCAATAGAAACTTAAGTATTGAGAAACCTGTTGTTGAGCTTCCTGGGGAAATGCTCTTAAACTTTCCAGTGCTTTTGAATCTTCTTCTTTTAATTCCATAGCATAGCTTGCACCGCCATACATACGAGGCACCATCATAATTAATGGCTCTGGTATGCTCATGCTATAACTTAATGCATAATCTTTTGTCAGACCATCCGAAGTGTTTTCATTTTTAGCTGTTGAATCAATAATTGCTCTTGCGCCGCCGCGTATAGTTTCTTTCTGGTATTCATAAGTTGAAAATATGCTGACAGCATTTGTAAGTACCCCTGTCAATGCTGCAATGACGGTAAATGCAACAGACAGTCCAAAATGCCGCCATTCCTTATTTTTTATCCAGCGTACTGCATAAAAAATAGTCATGATCGCAAGGGTGATAAAAAGGTAATAATCTATCTGCGGATGATTTTGTATGATCAATACCGAAGTAAATAAAGCTGTGAGTCCGGCTCCAAGCCAATATTTTTTCTCATAGATCAAAATAACAGAAGCAAGCAATGCAGGCATATAAGCGATCGATAACATTTTGGTATCATGACCTACTGCTGTGATAATAGGGTTATAAGTGGCGTAAGCAAATGCCAATGCACCAACAATTCCAAAAATTGATCTTACACGAAGGGTGATACATAAAAAATAAAAACAAATACATGCAAGGAAAAAGAAATTAACTGGTTTGGGTAAACCAAGTGAGAATATCTGGTGAGCTATCCAGGGAATTTTATTATTGCTGGTGTATCCAATTTGAAAAGTAGGCATGCCGCTAAACATACCATTTGTCCAAAGCGGATAAACACCATCATGAGTTTTTGCATATTCAACCGATTGCTGAATAGAACCTTTCCAATGAGTGATATCATGTTGGGCAACTACTTTTCCTTCTAGTACTGGCTTGCAATAAATAAATGCAACAACAAGAAAGATCAACACTGCTACTCCATGAGGGATCAGTTTCTTAAACCATGAGCTCTTCATATATAAAGGGGGTTGTTATGGCTGACAAAATAATGCTATTTTACACGAAAAATCCCGGATGCGTTGGCTTTTATTTTTGTCGAAACTGGCTTTCATTTGCAATCTACTTTTTATCCCTGCTTTCATTTTACAAATTAAAAACTTCATTGGTGATGCTGATGTTTCTTCTTATATCATTATAATCGGCTTTGTGTTTGCGATCCTCTTTAATCCTGTCGCCAATCTTTGTTATCTCGTTTTATTTTTTAGCAATAAAAAAAAGCTTTCCATCATACCCGGCTGGCTTATTGTCATTAATGTTTTATTTTTATTTTTCCAGGTGATTTTTTTTTTGCTGATGAATATTCATAATTACGAATCATGATACATAACATTCTTAAGGATAAACCAACAAGGTTATTCATCATCATAGCAGGATTTTTTATTGCGAATGCAATGGTGGCTGAATTCATAGGTGTGAAAATATTTTCGTTGGAAGAAACACTTGGAATGAAACCTGCTAGTATCCGGTTGTTTGGAGATACTTATTCTTTTAATCTTACTTGTGGCGTTTTGTTGTGGCCTGTAGTATTTGTAATGACAGACATTATCAATGAATATTATGGAAGGAAAGGTGTGAAGTTTGCAAGCTGGTTAGCCGTTATTTTGATCACTTATGGATTCGTCATGTTATTTGGAGCAATGCAAACAACACCTAATAGTTGGTGGATAACCAGTAAACAAACTGCAGGCATTGAAAATATGAATTCAGCATACAATGGAATTTTTGGACAGGGACTTGGAATTATTGTTGCTTCGATGACAGCATTTCTTATCGGGCAGTTAATTGATGTTTTTATTTTTCGCAGCATAAAGAAAAGAACAGGTGACAAACATATTTGGTTAAGAGCTACCGGCTCTACACTTGTATCACAATTCATTGACAGTTTTGTTGTGCTTGTTATAGCTTTTTATTTTTATCCTAAGTGGGTTGCCAACCAGGGGTCGCCGTGGCCGCTTAACCAGGTAATTGCTATCGGCATTGTAAACTATATATACAAGTTTGTTGTTGCTATTCTTTTGACACCTGTCATATACTTTATTCATTACCGAATTGACAAATATTTAGGTCAGGATCTGGCAAAAAAAATGAAACGTGCCGCAATGGGGCAGGAGGACACTTTTCCAAATATTCCAACAGTAGGATGATGAGTACCTCAATATTTATTTTTGATCATACTTGCAACGATCTTATCGATCGGCAGTGTTACGATCTCATCAGAAAAATCATTCCATTCAATTAATCGAAAAGTTTCTGCTTCACCTGTATTATTGTATATCTCCATTTGCTTATCATCAAAATCAAATGGCTTGATGCGAACAGGCACTTTTAAGTCTTCTAATTGTTTTGCAAAATAATAGATGGAGATTATTTGATCCTCTGGCCTGAATGCTGACATTTGAAAAAAATCCGTTGTATAAATATGATCGCCGATCTCTGCTTCAATACCTAATTCTTCTTTCAATTCTCTTTTCAAACAATCTCTTGTTCCTTCACCAAATTCTAATCCGCCACCCGGAAATTTAGTGTAGAAGCCGCCTCGTATAAATTCGTCAGCAACTAATATTTGTTTCTTATCATTAAGAAGAATACCATACACACGAATATTAAAACGATGCATCGGGAAAAATTATAGTGAAGATCAAGGAAGGATTTTAAATTTCTATACTTCCATTAAATACTCTTTCCGCAGCCCCGCAAAGCCAAATGTTTCTGAATTTGCCATCTTCTACACGATCAAATTCTACATTCAGCCTGCCACCCAACGTTTTTACTTCTACCTCATTAAAACCATTTTCATTATGATAACAAACTATTGCAGCAGCAGTAACGCCGGTGCCGCAACTGAGGGTTTCATTTTCTACACCACGTTCATAAGTTCTTACAAAAATTTTGTCAGGTTCATCAAGTTGCTCAACAAAATTTACATTGATGCCTTCTTTTTCAAATTCACGGCTATAGCGGATCTCACGACCTTTCTTAAAAACATCATAGTCGGCAAGATGCGGGATCATTTTTACATAGTGAGGTGAACCGGTATTGACCAGGAAGTCGCCATGATAGTTTGTGATGATATCAACATCGTTCATTTTTAAATAAACAATTCCATCTGTGTCAATTCTTGCTTCATGTTCGCCATCTGTTGCAATGAATTTGTACAGATCTTTCTGAATCCCCAGGCTTTCAGCAAATTTTATAAGACAACGGCCACCGTTTCCGCACATGGTACCTTCACGGCCATCGGCATTATAATAAACCATTTCAAAATCGTAGCCTGGTTTTTCATTCAATAACATCAGCCCATCGGCACCAATTCCAAAACGACGATCACAAAGGTCTTTTATCATTTCAGGACTAAGTTTAAGATTATGGCCATTACGGTTGTCGATGATCACAAAATCATTTCCGGTACCTTGATATTTAAAAAAATCTGTCTTCATTTTTATTTCTTATACATTTTGAGAAACGATTTCTAATACTTTAACAATCAGAGCTTCAACGGCAGCTTTTCCGTCCTTTGAAAACTCCTTTCTTACTCTATTTGCTATAACGGCATTTAAAGAAAGGCAGTTGTGTCCAAGAAGCCTGCTGAGCCCATAAATAGCCGATGTTTCCATTTCAAAGTTAGTGATCCTATGTTGACCAAAGCGAAATTGAGTCAGCCGGTTGACCAATTCCGGGTTGCTGATGCCAAGTCGCAACACTCTTCCCTGTGGGCCATAAAATCCCGGGCAAGTAACTGTAATTCCCTGGTAAAAATCTTTTACAAAATGTTTAATTAGCGAGCCGCTTGCGCCGGAAATATATGGGTAGCCGATCTGGCTATGCATTTGCGTACTCGTTACAAAGGAATGAAGCAATTGCTTTTCTTCGTCGTTTTGTTCGTGCCGGTAAAAGTTCAAAAGATTATCGATGCCAAGACCGTGAGTGGAAGCTATAAAATTATCAACAGGGATCTCTGGTTGCAATGCACCTGAAGTACCTATGCGGATAAGGTTTAAGGACGTAAGAGTTGGCTTTATCTCTCTCGTCGCCAGATCAATATTAACTAATGCGTCCAATTCATTAATAGCAATATCTATGTTATCAGTGCCGATACCGGTAGAAAGAACGGTTAATTTTTTTTTGCCAATAAGCCCGGTATGAGTGATGAATTCCCGGTATTCGCCTTTGTATTCAATTTTGTCAAAATGCTTGCTTACTTCTTTTACACGATCGGGGTCGCCGACAAGAAAGACGGTACTACCAATTTCATGAGGTAACAGGTTCAAATGGTAGATAGCGCCTCTTGCATTCAGTATCATTTCCGACTCTGCGATTCGTGGCATATCTGCTGGATTATAATCTTTTAAATAAACGGCTTATATTTGCTGCCGTTTCAGACAAATCTAAAGGATAATCCCGATAACTATCGGGACTGAAATGAGAAATAAATAGGGTCCTTTGGCCGAGTGGCTAGGCTCAGCTCTGCAAAAGCTGCTACGGCGGTTCGAATCCGCCAGGGACCTCAAAAAGGGTTATCAGAAATGATAACCTTTCTTTTTTTTACATCATAATGCATATTAATACACATCAAGTTTACTGTTGCTATTTTTATATGAGCAATGTTTTTTTGATATGAAACATACATTAGCTTCCCTAACATTGAAATGACTTTCTAACGGTTGTACTTCAATTTTTGGAGCAGCATTGTTTCAAATTAAATTGTCTTTTTTCAAATATTCAATCCTTATTGCTATTTTCGGTTTGCCATTTTTCTTCATAACCAGTATACTGCTTGCTTTGATGGATCAAAAAACTCACGATCTTGCTTCGCGATTGCGCAATAATGACATTGACGCATTCAACACACTCTATTGGGAGTATCATGTCGCTGTATATGCCAATGCTCTAAAATTAATTAAAGACCCGGTAATTGCTGAAGATATAGTTCAGGAAGTATTTGTTACGGTATGGGGGAAGCGACATACTATTGACCCTGAACAAGATTTTGCTGGTTGGTTATTTGTCATTAGCTATCATAAAACTGTTGATCAGTTAAAAAGAAAACTGAAAGAGGTTCTTGCACATAAAAACATAAGCATTTCCATGGAGGGTCAATCAATTCTTGTAAATGCCGACTTGAAAGAAGAACAATTAACAGCTATCGAAAAAGCGATGGATCAACTATCCCCACAAAAACGTAAAGTTTTCGAACTATGTAAAGTACAGGGGAGAACCTATAAAAAAGCTGCAGAAGAATTGCATATCTCGAAATATACGGTGAAGGAATACCTCTCTGATGCTTTGGTTAGTATAAAAAAATACATTGGTGAACATCCCCGACAAACAGGAATAGTTATTTACTTTTTAGCTTTCAATAGTACTTTCTTTTAGCTTTTACAGTTTAGGAAGACGGCCAATTCAAAAAAAATTTTTTAATTAGCCCCCCCCGTTTTAAGAGATCCTGCGTATTTATAAAAAACTATTGGACCAACCACAAGACAAACTCAGAAAATTATTAAGCGGATCTGAGTTGACTACTAAAGAAATGCAATGGTTGTTAAGGTACCTTGAAAATTCAGAGGACACAGAATTGATACAACTTATGCAAAAGCATTTTTTTAATGATCTTGAGAACTCTAAGGGAATTAGTCCCGAAGCTTCACGTAAATTATTTAAGGCTATTCATGACAAAATAGAATTAGAGTCGAAAGATAAAAAGCGTCGTATTGTTCGTTTAAGAAGAATTGCTATCGCTGCTTCTGTTATTGGTGTATTATTAGTAAGTGTTTTTCTATTGAACGATAAGACTGGAAAAAGTGATATCTCAAGATCCGAAATAGATCAACAACGCTTTAGGGATGATGTGTTACCGGGAGGTGACAAAGCTACTCTAACTCTTGCCGATGGATCTACTATTGTATTAGATGAAGCACAAAATGGTACCCTTGCTCAGCAGGGCAATTCGAAAATTATTAAACTTAATGGAAAGCTATCTTATGATCCTACTAATAAAAATTCGGGGGAAATTGTTTACAATACTATATCAACTCCTAAGGGTGGGCAGTATCAACTAGAATTACCTGATGGGAGCCAGGTATGGCTTAATGCAACATCTTCTATACATTTTCCAACTTCTTTTATTGGAACTGAAAGAAGGATAGAAATTACAGGTGAGGCCTACTTTGAAATAGCAAGAGATCCAAATATGCCATTCATAGTGACTGTAAATAATGCTGAGGTGCAGGTTTTAGGAACTCATTTCAATATTAATGGATACGACGATGAAGACAATGTAAAGACAACTTTATTAGAGGGCTCTGTAAGGTTCGTCAATGAAGGTAACATTAACCTCTTAAAGCCGGGTCAACAAGCACAACTTACAAAGGAAGGGATGACCAAAGTGGTTAGTAATGTTGACCTGGATGAAGTGGTTGCCTGGAAGAATGGAATGTTTGGTTTTGAGAACGCTGGCATCGAAACTGTAATGAGACAATTCTCTCGTTGGTATGATGTAGAAATTGAATACAAAGGAAAGACGGATGATCTGTTTATTGCTGAGATGCGTCGTGACATAAAGCTTTCCGATGCATTGAAAGCTTTGGAACTTACGGGTAAAGTAAAATTTGATATCCAGGGTAAAAAAATAATTGTGTTGCCATAAGTATTGGTTTTTTTATCGTAGATAAAAAATCCGTCCTTTTGAAAACATGACTTAAGATAAAAAATGTAGAAGTAATTAGTTGGCTAAAGAAAACCGTTCCGCGGACAAGGCAGAACGGTAAGTATTCAGGCTAACAAATTGAGCGATGTAGACTTTTATTGTTTAACCTAAAATCAAAACAAAATTATGCAATTTATTGCTTGCTGCGTCCCCGAGTGGTTACAGAGGCGGGGGAAGGTCAAAATGTTTATGATTATGAAACTAACCACGATTTTCATGCTTGCCGTTTGCCTCAATGCCAGTGCAAATGGATTTTCCCAAAAAGTGAGTCTGAGGGAAACCAATGCTTCGCTTGATAAAGTATTCAGGGAAATAAAAAAGCAATCTGATTACACGTTTGTTTATACCAAAGCGCTGTTGAAAAAAGCAAACACCGTTACTGTTAATATCAATGAAGCGTCGATAGAACAAGCACTTGAAGCTTGCTTTCAAAATCAACCGCTTACCTACACTATTTTCAATAAGATGGTAGTGATCAAAGAAAAAGAGATCACATCAGAAACAGTGCCTGTAGTTACTACGCTACCTCCTGTTACAATAACTGGTAAAGTGACCAATGATAAAGGTGAACCATTGTCTGGCGCTACAGTGACAGAAAAAGGTACTACTAATGCTACTACAGCAAAGGATGACGGTAGCTATTCTATTACAGTTGCCAGTGAGAAATCAGTATTGGTTATTTCATATGTAGGATTTGATGCGCAGGAAATAGTGGTTGGTAGCCGGACTACAGTAAGTGTTCGATTGCTACAACAAGCAGCTGCGCTAACAGATGTGGTAGTTGTTGGCTATGGAAAAGCAAACAGGGCTAACCTTACTAGTGCTCAATCCACCGTTTCTTCAAAAGATATTGAAAAGACAGTGAACACTACAATTGAACAAGCTCTCCAGGGTCGTGCGGCTGGTGTTTATGTAACACAAAATTCCGGGCAACCAGGTGGTGGTATCTCAGTAAACATCCGTGGTATTAGTTCATTGGGTCGTACACAACCACTTTATGTTATAGATGGGGTTCAGATGCAAGTAAGCGAAGATGTATCTTTTGGATCTTCGAGTTCTTCAAATCCTTTATCAGGTTTAAATCCTGCTGATATAGAAGATATTCAAATTTTGCAAGGCCCTTCTGCAACTGCAATTTATGGTTCCCGTGCAAGCAATGGCGTGATACTCGTTACAACAAAACGAGGTAAGGCCGGTGATTTCAAAATAAATTATGTTTATCAATATAATCTTCAAACTCCTCCAAAGCATTTGGATGTAATGAATCTGAGGCAGTATGCACAAATGGTTAATGAATTTCATGATCTAGCAGGAGGTACTACGCCACCCGAATTTTTAGATCCTTCATTATTAGGAGAGGGAACTGATTGGCAGGGTGAGTTGTTTAATAATGCTGCAATGAATAAACACCAGCTAAACCTTAGCGGTGGAAGTAACAACACTACTTACTATATGTCTGGTGAATATTTGAAACAAGAAGGTGTGGCTGCAGGTTCTGGATTTGATAGGTATGGCTTTAGATTAAACCTTGATAATAAACCAAGAGATTGGGCAACTATCGGTGTCAATCTTAGTTTTAACCAAACAAATGAAAAGCTGACAACAACAAACTATGGAGATGCACAAAGTCCACTTATTGCAAGCGCATTGCAATTAACTCCACAGATTCCGGTTACAAACCTTGATGGTTCATGGGGTGGAAGCGATCCTGTGAATGGAGCCAATCAATATGCACCCGTTAACCCGATAGCTATTGCAAACCTTATTACGAATAATAATAAGAGAAGACAAGTTTTGGGAGGATTAAACATTGGTATCAATTTGGCGAAAGGATTGGTATTTAGAACTTCATTGAATGGTAATATGGGGGATGGCTTATCTACCTATTATACTCCAACATACAATATTGACCAATGGCATTATAATACAGTTGCCTCATTACAAAGTGGAACTTATAATAGTTGGTATTGGAACTGGAATCAATTGTTGGAATATACAAGACAGATCGGTAAACATAATTTCACCGTGATGGCAACTCATGAGGCGCAGGAATCAGAGTGGAAAGCGTTGTCTGCAGGAAGAACTGGCTTTCTTACAAATGATATTTTTGATGTTAATGCAGGTAATCCAACTTCTGCAACTAATGGTGGAGGAACTTATCCATGGTCAATGGAATCTTATCTTGGAAGAGTCAACTATAATTATGATAACCGTTATATAGTAACCGCTACTTTCAGAAGAGATGGATCTCCTTATTTCGGCGCTGATAACAGGTGGGGAAATTTTCCTTCAGTTTCAGCAGCATGGAGAATAAGTAAAGAAAAGTTTTTTGATGTTGATTTTATAAGCGAATTGAAATTAAGAGTTGAAAGCGGTTTAACGGGTAACCAGGGAACCGGCTCTGGTATTTATGCTCCGTTAAATACAGGAGCAACACCTTGGGGCACTGGGTTTCTACCATCAACTTTTACAAACTCTAAACTTGGTTGGGAAGAAACAAAAACAAACAATATCGGTTTGAATGTCGGATTTCTGAACAACAGGTTTAATATTGAAGCAGATTATTATGTGAAAGAAACTGATAACCTTATCCTTGGTGCAAGTTTACCATGGTATATGGGAACAAATGGCAGCCCGGGTTCAGTAGGTGCTCCATTAGTCAATGCGGGTTCATTACAAACGAAAGGATGGAACCTTACTATTACTACTACTAATATCAGTAACAAAAACTTTAAGTGGGAATCAAACCTGAATCTATCTCATTTCGATTCTAAGATTACTTCATTGAATTCTGATAATGCCTTTATTGAAAGAGTATCATGGTGGATGAATAATTGGACGCAACGTGCTGCCATAGGTTCTGCACCATGGTTGTTCAGAGGGTATATTGAAGAAGGTTTATTCCAATCAGTAGAAGAAATAAATAACAGTGCTGTGCCTGTAGATAACCAGGGAAACAGAAGACCAACTGATCCAAATACAGGAATATGGGTTGGTGATGTAAAATACAAGGATATCAACGGTGATAAAAAGATTGATGTGAATGATATCACCAATATTGGTAATCCATGGCCAAAGCTGTTTATTGGGTTTAATAATAGTTTTTCTTTTAAGGGCTTTGATCTGAATATGCTTATCACAGGATCAACTGGAAATGATATTTATAATTATATCGCTTATGCTAACAGTAATCCTAATAACGTCTATTTAAGCCGCAATCTTTTGGTAGAGGGAATGGACTATGCAAAACTTATAACTGATGGTGGCGGTAAAACGATCATATCTAACGCCGGTACACATGTTCCGCGAATAACCAACAATACTGTGGCAAATGAAAATAACCATTCAAAAACATCAACAAGGTTTGTGGAGGATGGTTCATATCTGCGGGTAAAAAATATTACACTGTCATATAACGTACCTGCCAGAATTTTAGGGTATGCAAAAGTTATCAAAGGACTAAAAGCAAGTATAGGTGCTCAAAACGTCTTTACATTTACAAATTATAAAGGCTATGATCCGGAAGTAGGAGCTTATGTAGGACAAGGTTCGAGTGCACAAAACCAGGCAATTGGTATTGACTTCGGACGATATCCACTTACTCCAATGTATTCCGCAACTTTAAATGTTAACTTCTAAATGTATTAATATGAAGAAGCTAAATCGAATAAAATATTTTACTGGTTTAACGGTAGCCATTATAGCAATGGTAGCTTGTAAAAAAGATTTTCTTGAAAAACCACCATTAAGTTCAGTGGTTGACGCCAATTTTTATAAAACCGATGACCAGGTATTAGCGGCTACAAGTTTACTTTATAGCCAGGTCTGGTTTGATTATAATGATAAAGCCATGTACAATCTTGGAGATTTCAGAGGAGGTACAGCTTATTCGGCATGGAATGACCGGGGCAATGTATTGTTCAATACAACCGGGGATAATGGGGAGAATGGCGCTTCATGGCGTGCATTTTATAATGTAGTGGCACAATCAAACCTCGCTATTTATAATATAAACAGGTATGCTGGTGATGCGGTAACTCCGGGAGTGAGAAAGATCGCAATTGCGGAAGCAAGATTTATGAGAGCATTGGCTTATCGTTTTTTAGTAATGAACTGGGGGCCTGTTCCTGTTATTGAAAATAATTTTGATCACCTCTTTGATACATCTATTACAAGAAATACTGTTCCTAGCGTATGGCGTTTTATCACTAGGGAAATGCGTGCAGCGGCTGCAGATCTTCCTGAAACATCTTCACAAGAAGGCAGGCTTACTACATGGTCTGCGGAAGCCATGCTAGCTCGTTTTTATTTAACAAGAGCAGGTGTTGAAGCAACTGGCGGAGTTAAGAAACAGCAATTTTTAGATAGTGCTAAATACTTTGCACAAAGAGTCATTAACAATAGTGGTAAAAGTTTATTGAATACTTACGGAGATCTTTTTAAATATCCATACGACAATAATAAAGAATCGTTATTTGAATTACAGTGGGTTTTTTCAGGAGCAAATGTTTGGGGAACAAATAACAGCATGCCTGAATATCTTGCCTACAGTCCTGACATTGCATTTGGCGGATGGGGTGGTGATAAAGGCGCTACATGGTGGTTGGTATCACAATATGAAGGTATTGCTGCACAACCTAGTGGCACTTTAAAAGGAAGAACTTTAGATCAGCGTTTGCATGCCACCTTTATGTTGCCTGGTGCATATTACCCTGAGATCACAAAAGTGACCGACAGAACTAAATTGATATTTCCTTTCACCGGCACTGATAACAATTTTTTAAACGTAAAAAAGTATGTAATCGGTTCCCCGATAGATCTTGTCGGCGTTGCAACTCAACAACATTATCCGAATAATACTTATATGATGAGACTTGCTGAAATGTATTTGGTATATGTTGAGGCTGCAATGGGTAATGCTACTTCTACTTCAGATGCTACTGCAATTGAATATTTCAATAAAGTGCATACAAGAGCGGGATTAGCTCAATATGTTGTAGCAGGAGCTAATGGTAGTGGCCCACTTACTTTCGATATGCTTCTTTCAGAAAGATTTAAAGAGTTTGCAATGGAAGGCATGTCATGGTATGACCTGGTTAGTCTTCATTATTGGAATCCTTCAAAAGCATTCTCCATTCTTAATTCTCAGGACAGAGGGCTGTTTTTTACCAGCCCGGATCAAATGCCAAACCCAACAGAATGGACATTTACAAAAACATCCTGGTTTTCAGAAAGGTTGATCAATGCAAATGAAGGCAACTTCCTTTTACCAATACCGAATGTGGAGTTAAGCCAGGCGCCTAATCTTCAAAAACCGGCGGTTGATTATCCATAAACTTTAAAATTTTTAATAAAAAATTTAACTGAAATGAAATCAATAAATAAAATCTTACTTGTACTCATAATGCTGACCAGTGTTGCAGGTATTTTTATTGCTTGCGATAAAAATAATGATGACTCAGGTACGCCTTCAATAAACTATGTAAGGATCACAAGACCTCAATCATCTGATTCATTGCTGGTAGGAGCAGGCCAGGGTCAGCTTATTGCAATCGTTGGTGAAAATCTAAAGGATGCAATTGAAGTTTGGTTTAATGACAAGAAAGCTGTTTTAACGCCTACATACATTACTGATGCATCCATCCTGGTATCTGTCCCAAATCCTATTCCGACAGATATAACCAATAAAATGAAGATCGTTTTCAAGAACGGCTTTATTTTATATCATGATTTTGAGGTTCAGATCAGTGCGCCTTATGTTGCCAGTATGGTTAGTGAGTTTGTTAATGATGGTGATGTTGCTACTATACGAGGCGACTTCTTTTATGAACCACTTACAGTAACATTTACAGGTGGACTTACAGGAACTATTGTTTCAGTAACACCCCAGGCAATACAGGTTAGAGTACCCGCTGGTGCACAACCGGGAAGAATTACTGTGAAAACAAATTTTGGCGAAACGAAATCTAACTTCTGGTTCCGGGACAGCAGGAATCATTTTATAGATAGTGATCCTTATGAAGGTTGGTGGAACGCAAGTTATGTTGTTAGTACTCCTGGCGTAGGAGATCCTCCAAAGATCAGCGGCAACTACATTCGTTTCAAAAAGCAGATCGGCGATTGGAGTTGGAATGAATTAGCGGGTGGTCCAGCATCTGCAATGCCGGTACACAGTAAAAATATTCCTGATGCTGCTATATTAAAACCTGATGATTATTATCTAAAATTTGAAGTGAACACGGTCAAACCATACAATGCAAATTTGCTAAAAATAAACATGGCATTACTAGTCGAGGATAATGACGCATACAAGTGGAATCCGCCATATGATACAAAAGGTCAGTGGCAGACAGTAGTTATTCCATTAGAAGAAGTATTTGCAAGCTACAAAGTAAAACCAACCGTAAGTGCTTCAGGTTATTGGTGCCGGCTACTTATGGGACATGCACCTGGCACCCTTGATGCAGACATTTGCTACGATAATTTTAGAGCTGTACCTAAAGTTTTACCACAATAATTTTTAAAAGTTATAATCTGCTATATGATCAAACTATCTTCTTTCAAACTGCTTGCGTTGATAAGCTTTGTACTATCAATCGGCATTGTGACATCATGTGATAAAGATGATGATGAGGTTACTTCAGATAAAATACAATTATTAAGTTTTGGCCCTACCGGTGCAAAACCTGGTGATACCATTCAGTTTATTGGTACTAATCTTAATAAAGTTACCGCCATTCATTTTGCAGGAACGAATGCAGTAGTGAATCAAGCCGACTTTAAAAAGCAAACATCAGATAATATCCGTTTGCTTGTACCGCCAGCTGCAGAAAAAGGTTATGTAACATTGAAAACACCAGAAGGTGATATCATTTCTAAATCACAGTTTAATATTGGTGTAGTTACTACTGTTACTTCCATTACTGCACAGGCCCGCCCCGGACAAAATGTTACTATTACCGGTACATATCTTAATTGGGTTGAGAAGGTTACTTTTAACAGGGATAAAGTTGTTACGGCTTTTGTCAGTAAAACACAAACTCAGTTAGTAGTAAAAATTCCTGATGATGCTCAAACAGGTCCATTAGTTCTTCGTTTTGGAGGAACAGATTCAGCAAATGTGCAAACGGCGGATACGTTAAAAGTTACTTTGCCGGTTAGTACTTCGTTTTCTCCGAACCCGGTGAAACATGGAACAGATCTGACAATAACGGGTACTGATCTTGATCTTGTAAAAAAAGTATTATTCACAAGTGTTGCGAGTCCGGTTACAAGTTTCGTGAGTCAAACAGCTACCCAGCTTGTAGTTAAAGTACCGGCAAGTACAACGAAAGGTAAGGTAACATTAGAAGCTGCATCGGGAGTACAAACCACATCAACAACTGACCTGGATGTAGCATTACCGACTATCACTACTATGTTGCCTAACGCGGTAGATCCGCTGGCTGATCTAACCATTACTGGTACTAATCTTGATCTTGTGTCGGGAGTATCTTTTGTAGGGGTAATAAATGCAGTCACTACTTTTGTCAGTCAAACAGCTACCCAGCTTGTAGTTAACGTGCCTGCTGCTTCAATAACGGGCAAGTTAACTTTGAATGTAAAAAATTCCACTCTTACAGTTAAGTCGGTCAATGATCTATTAATTGTTGGATCATCTGTTCCTCCAATTATCATTTATGATGATGCTATTACTTCTGCCTGGAATGGCTGGATCGGTGGTGGTTGGGGTGGTACAAAAGATCTGAATAATACTTCTCCTGTACAGTCAGGTTCCAAATCATGCACAATTAGCTACGTAGGTGATTGGGGTGTTCCTTTGCAATTAGGCGGTGCTAATATTTCTTTAGGAGGATATACGTCGTTGAAAGTTGCTATTTATGGGGGCGCCGGCAGCAATAATCAAAACGTAAACATAGGATTTAATGAGGCCGATGGTAAAACAATAACTATTGTTGAAGGCCAATGGAACAATTTTACGATTCCATTAAGTCAAATCTCGGCTGCTTCTACATTATCGTTTTTATATATAAAGAAATATAACGGTGCTGGAGCCGCAGATTTTACCATTTATGTAGATAATCTGGGAATATATTAAACGTAATTGAAGCTTTTGTGTATAGTCTTATGAACTGGTTCATTTCAGCATCGAATATGAACCAGTTTTTTTTAAAGCATGTCAGTAAATTAATTGCTGAAGTTTTAAAACTAATAATAAACAGATCAGCTATGATGTCAAGTGCCAGGATCGCTTTTATAACAAGTGTTTTTTTTATAATTATCGCTTTTTCTTCTTGTGAAAAGAAAAACACTCCGACGCCACCGCCACCACCAACGCCGCCTAATCCAATAGATACTCCCGTTAATCCACAGGTTGATCCGACACTTGCTCCAACAATAGGCTTTTTTATGGATGATTGGGAGCCTAAAAATTTTACTGTACCTTCTTCATTCACGTCTGCTTCTTTGCCAACAGGAGTTACTTCCACGGTAACCATTGACAGAAGTATTGTAGTAACAAAAATTCCAAGATCAATTGCCGGTAACAATGCAAATATCTGGATGACACAAATGGTTACCGAACCTTCATTGATAGATCATTTGACAACGTTGCATCCGCACATTATTCGTTTCCCCGGTGGAAGCATAAGTGATATATTCTTTTGGAATTCCCCGGTAAATACGCCACCTGCTGATGCGCCTGCTAATCTTGTACAGGCAAATGGCAGCACTGCTGCGGCAGGATATTGGTTTGGTACGAACACAGCAAACTGGACATGTTCAGTAGATAGTTATTACAGCATGCTGCAGCAAACAAATAACAAAGGAATGATAACGGTGAATTATGGATATGCCCGGTATGGCACAGGTACTAATCCCGCTACAAGAGCTGCACATGTAGCTGCTGATTGGGTGCGTTATGATAATGGCCGAACAAAATATTGGGAAGTCGGCAATGAGAATTTTGGCGATTGGGAAGCTGGTTATAGAATAAATATTGCTAATAACCAGGATGGGCAGCCTGAATATTTATCAGGACTATTATATGGTCAGCATTTTAAAGTATTTGCAGACAGTATGCGTAAAGCAGCGCAGGATATTGGAAAAAATATTTTTATCGGCGCTGTTATGAGTGAGTCTGCTCCGCAAGGTTGGTGGACGCCTACTGCTACTAACTGGAACACTGGTCTTTTTACCGGTGCAGGCACGTCTCCTGATTTTTATATAGTTCATAATTATTATACACCTTATCAAACAAATGCAAGTGCTGATATTATATTGGCTACACCTGAAAGTGTAACTCAAACAATGATGAACTATGTAAAACAATCGCTGACAAATGGTGGCATCGCCCATAAGCCGGTCATATTGGGAGAATATAATATTTTTTCAGTGGGATCGAAGCAACAGGTAAGTAACGTGAATGGACTTCATGGTGTAATGGTGATTGGTGAAGCATTGAAAAATAAAATTGGCATGACCGGAAGATGGGATCTCTCAAACGGATGGGATAATGGGAATGATCATGGCATGTTTAATAGCGGTGATGAGCCAGATGGTGTACCGAGATGGAATCCCCGACCTGTTTATTATTACATGTATTTTTTTGAAAAAATGCTGGGCGACCGGTTGGTTCATTCTGCATCTACGGCATCTTCCATTGTAAGTTATGCCTCGTCGTTCACATCCGGCGAAACTGGCGTTGCATTAGTTAACAAATCTTCTTCAGCGGCTACTGTTCAAGTAGTGGTAAATAATTTTAAAAAAGGAAGTAGTTTTTATTACTATAAATTAAATGGAGGATCTGATAATGGTGAGTTTTCAAGAAATGTTTTAGTAAATGGTAATGCATCCTCATATGCATCCGGAGGGCCATCGGGATATAAAACTATCAGCCCTTATAAAACATCTGCAGCTGACGGAATTGTTGTAAGTGTACCTGCAAGAGGAGCTGTTTATCTTGTTATTGAAAAGAAATAAGTTTTAATAAATATTTTTTGTGTCCCGGCATTATTACTACTATCATCGTTTGTTGCGTCGCACTCTTCATCGTTCTGTAATTCTATTCAGCATGATGCTTGTATTTACTACAGTTTGCAAAGATCTTTGTGGCCAAAGAATTGGATTTAATCATTTTTATCCTGACGATGTAAGAATTCAATATACTGGTAGGATTGATTTTACTAATCCGAAAATTCCAAGATTTTGGCAGCCTGGTATTTCAATAAAAATGAGAGTAGAAGGTAGGATTTGCGAGTTAATTGTACAGGATGAAATGCTCTGGGGCAGCAATCACAATTACATTGAGTTGATAGTTGATGGAATAGTTTTAAGAATGCAAACCAAGTCGAAACGGGATACAATTAATGTTGGTCAGTATTTTATGACGGATAAAAAAAATCATGATGTACAGCTCGTAAAAAATACGGAAGCCAATATCGGCTATATGGAATTTGTAGCAGTGATTTGTGTCAACTTATTAAAGCCACCATCAAAGCCTGTTCGTAAAATTGAATGTATTGGTAATTCTATTACTTGTGGCACAGGCAGTGATATGGATGTGGTGCCTTGTGGAAAAGGCAAATGGCAGGATCAGCATAATGCCTATATGAGTTATGGCTCCATTATGTCCAGATCGTTGAATGCACAATGCTATCTTTCGGCTGTTTCAGGTATAGGGTTAATGAAAAGCTGCTGTAACATGAACATTATTATGCCGCAGGTATATGATAAAATAAGCATGCGGAATGATACGATTCAATGGGACTTTAAAAATTATCAACCGGATGTAGTAACGATATGTTTAGGACAGAATGATGGTATACAAGATTCGATATCTTTCTGTAATAATTATATTTCCTTTTTAAAGACTCTTAGGTCTTATTACCCTAAATCCACTTTCGTTTTACTCAGCAGCCCGATGGCAAATGATAACCTTCGCAATTTTATGAAAGCAACCATCACTTCTGTACAACAGTCAATGAAAAGAAGTGGTGATAAAAAAGTTTATACGTATATTTTTAAAAAGCAATACAGCAAAGGCTGCGATTATCACCCAAGTCTTGATGAGCATAAATTGATCGCAAAGGAGGTGACCACATTTGTAAAAAAAGTAATGTCATGGTAAAAGCCGCAAGAAAAATAATTTATAGAAACTATCTGGTAATTATAATTGTATTCTTTTTTTCAAAATACAGTTTTGCACAAAAGACTTCAGCATTAATTGATGTCAATGCAACAAAGGAAACAAAAGCATTGCATCAGAACCTTAAGAAATTATCTGAGAAACACATTCTCTTTGGTCATCAGCATGCAACAGAATATGGCCATGGCTGGTATGGAGATGAAAACAGAAGCGATGTAAGATCAGTGACTGGGTCACATCCGGCGGTTATTGGTGTTGACTTTAGTGGTTTGAGCGGAAGACCGGAAGCAGAGATACAAAAAACAAAAAAGGATTTACAAAAGACCATGGCAGATACTTATGATCGTGGTGGAGTTACAACTATCTCGTGGCATTTTAATAATCCCGCTTCTGGCGGTGGCTTTTATTGGGTTGATACTATTTCAAAACCTGCAGTAAAATTTATTATACCAGGCGGTTCACATCATGAAGTATACAAGAATATTCTTCGCACTGTTGCTGATCTTGCAAATTCAACCAAAGGGAAAGATGGAAAACTTGTACCTATGATCTTTCGCCCTTATCATGAATTTGATGGCGATTGGTTTTGGTGGGGAAGAGCACATTGCACAATTGATGAGTTTAAAACATTATGGAAGTTCACAGTTTCTTATTTAAAAGATTCATTACAAGTACACAATTTCATTTATGCTTTTTCACCAGATAATAGATTCCTGACAGAAGAACAATTTCTCGAAAGATATCCCGGTGATGAATGGGTTGATATGGTTGGAGTAGATAATTATGGCGATTGGGGAAGAGATGGAAAATATAATTTGGATGCAGGTATTAAAAAATTAAAAATAGTTTCTGATTATGCGGAGAAAGCTGGCAAACTCGCAGCATTTACAGAAACCGGTTTGGAGTCTATTCCAAATACAACATGGTGGACGGAAACCTTGCTTCGATCTTTGAAAAAGGAAAAATTGAAACTTTGCTATGTATTAGTTTGGAGAAACGATACAAAAAGTCCTACACATTATTATGCCCCATTTCCCGGTCATATAAGCGAACCAGATTTTATTAAATTCTATAATGACCCTTACACATTGTTTGAAAATGATCTTAAAAACATTTATAAAAAATGAAAGTAGTTTTTAGTCTTTTCTTTTTGATAACAGTGTTTTTTACTTCCAATTCACAAATTGTAAAGCTTCATGGACAATTGAAAGTAAAGGGAACAGCATTGGTTGATGCGAGAGGAAATGATATAGCCTTGCACGGGATGAGTTTTGGCTGGCATAATTGGTGGCCACGATTTTATAATGCAGGTGCAGTACGTGAGTTGGCTACAAAATGGAATTGCACTGTTATTCGTGCTGCCATGGGTATAGAACCTGACAGCGGCTATTTAAAAAATCGGGATCGGTCAATAACATTGATTAAAAATGTAATTGATGCATGCATCAAAGAAAATGTTTATGTGATCATTGATTGGCATGATCATAATATACATCAGAAGGAAGCGGTGGAATTCTTTTCAATGATGTCAAAGCAATACGGAAATTATTCTCATGTCATCTACGAGATATACAATGAGCCCGATCGTGAAACATGGCCTGAAGTAAAAGCATATTCTGAAGCAGTGATAAAAGCGATCCGTTCAAATGATCCTGATAATATTATTTTAGTGGGCTCACCGCATTGGAGCCAGGATCTTCACGTGGCTGCAGCAGATCCAATACAAGGGTATGATAACCTTATGTACACAATGCATTTTTATGCAGGCACACACAAGAAATGGTTGCGTGATCGTACAGATGAAGCGATGAAAAAAGGATTGCCTGTTTTTATTTCAGAATGCGCAGGCATGGAAGCAACAGGTAATGGACCATTAGATAATAATGAATGGGAAGCATTTGTCCGATGGATGGATGAAAAAAAATTAAGCTGGATCGGTTGGTCAGTGTCAGATAAAAATGAAACTTGTTCAGTGCTTGAAAGATCGGCTGCTTCAAATGGTAATTGGACAGAAGCAGATATTAAGGAGTGGGGAAGATTGATAAAAAGCTATTTGAGTACGTATAAAAATTAATTAAAAAGGGCTGCCACAAATGTAACAGCCCTGGTATTTATATAGCAAGCAATAGTTATAGCCAGAAAGAAGTGGATATACCAGCCGGGATTCTTTTCCAGCCTTTCTGGATCGTTTTTTTATATATATTTTTTCCTGAAAATCTTAGAACATTTCCGGGTTCGAAATGCAGGTAACCAATACCCGGGATCTCCACTTCAAAACCGAGTATCAGCATTTCCTTTATGTTACTTATAAAGCAACTAAGATCGGAGGCAGTAATGTTGCTTTCAACTTTCATGTTTTTGGAGATAAAAGTCACCAGTTCAGAATCGGTTGATTGATTTTGATCAGGCTGAAAATTGATCCATTTTCTTGAATGATCACTTTCTGCTGCCGCAGGATTTTCTCCGACAACTTCAAATTTTCCAATTTGAGGAAGTTGCAAATAGTTATGTCTTTCGAGGAAAGCACGAAAGTGCTGTGCGATTTTCATAATAGCCATTAGTTTACTAATCAGAAAAGAAAAAGGGATGCGGAAAGTTTTTGGGGCTACGGAGAATTTCAGAAATAAGGGGATGGTAAGTAATAATCGGTGCCGGAGGTTTTTCGAAGGGGAGACAAGATTAAGTATTATTTATCAGAAAGTCAATAGGTAATGGAAGATTTCTCAAAAATTAATTGAGTTCGACAACCGTTTTACCCCTCGTGCTATATAGCCGTTGAAGCGAGTCTCTTTTTTTGGCAGTGTCTGCGGGTGTGGCGGGCAATAAGAAATATAGATTAAATAGGATCGAATCCTTTGTGTCCATTTTCACATCGATAAGATTTTCTTTTAGATAATTGTAACGGAGAAATGCCCTTTGCCTTGCTGCTTTTTCGATTACAAAACGATACATACCCGACGAGTCAACCGGTTTTGATATTGGCGGAATTGAATCTGCCTTTTTGGTTAATGTATCACTGGGAATAATCGGTTGAATGTCTTCTTTTATAACAACAGGTTCTTTCTTGTTTTTTGTTTTTGTATAAACAATATACCCGCCAAAAACAGCGAGTGAAAGCCCGGCAATTACTATTAGCCAGGTCACTATTTTTTTTGTTGCAGGAGTTCCGGGTTTTTTAGGAGAAAACATTTCCTCATAGTCAGTAAATGAGTTTTCCGTTGTTGAGGTCTTATCGCGACTGTCGTTTGTGTTTTCTTTATTTTTCTCTTGCAAATAATTACCCTGGACAAATTCAATTGTGCCAAATTTATTTTTTGAAAGTGTTCCAATGCCTTCAAACAAATAAGGCTTTCCGATATTCAGAAACTGGCGGGCAAGTTCAAGATTTGAATCCAGGTCACTGGCAACAAGACTCTTCATTTTACCAGTACTTTCTGCAATAAATTTTACCAATTCTGCATCTTCTCTCACAGAAGCATCGTGCTGAAAATTTATTTCACCTGAATCTTTAAGGATAAATCTTCCAAGACCGGAAAGACTGAGTTGTTGGTTGTTAACAAGGAATTGGGCTAATAGTGGCGATATTTTCAAGGTATTTGATTTTAACTGGGTACAAGATAATTATTTTAGGTCGCTATGGCAACTTGCTGCTATCGCTTTGTAATTTTGCTCATGTTTTCAAAAGAAGAGCAGGATTTCATTAAATACTGGGAAGAGAACCGCAACAAGCAAAAAAGGTTTTTTAAACAAATAGCAATTGGATTGCCATTCGGGGTCTTATTTGCCGTGGCCATGTTTCTAAACTTTGTTTCTGGTTGGGATAAAAGGGTCACATCAATCACACAAACCTATCCATCGTTCAAATCATTGATCATCGTGTTACTGATAGCTATTTTGGCCATTGTGGTCTTTATTTCTGTATTTTCAGTAAAAGTGAAATGGGAGAAGCACGAGCAGAAATACAGGGAACTATTGAGCCGATCAAAATCAGAATCTCAAACTTAATCTTACAACTTGTCATACGAAGCCATATCAGTTTTTGATATTTTAAAAATAGGAGTAGGGCCTTCCAGTTCGCATACATTGGGACCATGGCGTGCAGCACAAAAATTTATACAAAGTATTTCGGATAAAAATTTATTGCAACAAGTCAAAGCTGTTCGTGTGTTGTTGTATGGTTCGTTGGCAAAAACTGGTAAAGGGCATGGTACAGATATAGCAATTCAGCTAGGACTTTGTGGTGAGGACCCTGTAACCTTTGATGTAGGATCTATCAATAGCCGTATTGCGGATATTGCTGCCATGAAGGAATTAGTGCTTGGCGGTTTACATGAAGTTCAATTTGATCCAAGAGAAGATATAGAATTTTTGTTCAGTGAATCGTTGCCTTTCCATCCGAATGCAGTTACGTTTTTGGCTGATTGTAGAAACGGAGAAGCAATTTCAGAAACTTACTACAGTATTGGGGGTGGATTTGTTGTAAAAGAAGGAGAGAAGAGATCTTCTAATGGTGAGATACAATTGCCATTTCCAATAAATACATCCAATGATATTTTACACTGGTGCATGAAAACAGGAATGTCGATCAGTGAAGTGGTAATGGAAAATGAAAATGCATGGCGACCAGAAAAAGAAACCCGCGAAGGTCTATTAAAGATCTGGAAGGTGATGAGTGAATGTATTTACCGTGGTTGTCATACTGAAGGAATATTGCCGGGAGGTTTATATGTAAAACGTCGTGCGGCTGAGCTAAATAAAAAATTATTGGGTGGTAAAAAATACAATGACTATCAAAGTTGGATCGCGACTATAAGATCCGGAGGTAATTCATTTAAGTATACACTTGATTGGGTAAGTTGTTTTGCATTGGCGGTAAATGAAGAGAATGCTTCGTTCGGAAGAGTAGTAACTGCACCCACAAACGGAGCCGCCGGAGTAATACCTGCGGTATTACATTATCACATTGTTTTTGGAGATGGTAATAACGATGATAAGATTATTCGGTTTTTATTAACCGCTTCAGAAATTGGCAGCATATTTAAAAAAGGCGCCACATTATCTGCTGCAATGGGAGGGTGCCAGGCAGAGATCGGTGTATCATCTGCAATGGCTGCTGCTGCGTTAGCAGAAAGTATGGGTGGTACACAAAAGCAGGCATTGATGGCATCTGAAATAGCAATGGAACATCATCTTGGTCTTACTTGTGATCCAATTGGAGGTTTAGTGCAGGTGCCATGTATAGAACGAAATACAATGGGAGCTATAAAAGCGATCACTGCTGCACAGCTTGCTTTACAAGGTTCGCCGGATTATGCAAAAGTTTCTTTGGATGCTGTAATAAAAACAATGTGGGATACTGCAAAGGATATGAACACAAAGTATAAGGAAACTGCTGATGGGGGACTGGCAATAAATGTTCCGCTTAGTTTGCCTGAATGTTAGGATATCAGGCTGCCATCTTTTGACATTCCTCTGCACATACTTTACAAGCACTTGCACATTCCTGGCAATGATCGGTTTGATGTTTACTGCATTCTTCATTGCATTGCCAGCAAATATCTGCGCAGATCTGACAAACAGCTTTTGCCATTTCACTTCCCAAACTCATAAGTTGTGCAGATGCATAACAGATCGTGGCGCATTCCATATCTAACTGAATGCATCTAGCCATCATCTTTATATCTTTTTCCTGAGTACAGGAACTTGCACAATGATTACATGCATCAGCACAACGAAGACAGGCTTTAATGCAAGATTCGTATTTGGGATAATTATTGGTTAGTTTCATCTTACTGGTTTTATGACTCGTAGCAAAAGTCAAACCAGATAAAATGTAAATCACAAGACATAATACGCAACGCTAAGGTATTTGCCTTGGTTATGATAAAGTTCAGCAGTTAACCTTTTACATAGTGAAATAAAATATGTTCGCAATACTTGGTTTAGGGGATCATCTTTTTTCATGTTGTTGGAATGTAAATATCAAATGTAGCTCCCTTATTTAATTCCCCTTTTGTTGTAATTACTCCATTATGGTTTTCTACAATTCTTTTAACGATGGACAGCCCTATGCCTGTTCCGTCATATTCGCTTCTGGTATGAAGACGTTGGAATACTTCAAATATCTTTTCATTGTATTGCTGCTCGAACCCGATACCATTATCAGAAACTCTGATATGACAATATTTTACTTCTTTCGCAAGTTTGGGGTGATTCAACTTTGCCCCACCAGCAATTTCGCTTTTGATTTTAATAAGCGGAGCCACTTTAGGATTAGAGAATTTAAGCGAATTACTTAAAAGATTAAACAACAATTGCCGGAACTGGAACGGGATAATATTGGCGTCACATATTTCATCAACTTGTATGGTTGCATGTTTTTGTTGAATTTCCTCTTTTAAATCTTCTTTTACTTCTTCAATTATAGTATTAAGGTCTACTTTTTCAAATTTTCTTTCTTGTGTATTTGTTCGGGAATAGGTAAGAAGATCATCGATGAGTGTTTGCATTCTTTTAGCAGCATTTTGCATTCTCAGGAATTTATCTTTCCCGCTTTCGGACAAATTTTTAGATTCTTTCTCTATTAGTTGAGTAGAGAATGTTTGAATTTTCCTTAATGGTTCTTGCAGATCATGACTTGATATGTAAGCAAAAGTCTGTAGCTCTTTATTCATTCTGCCAAGTTCAATGTTGGTATCCTCAAGTTCTTTAGTACGCTCCGCTACTTGTTTTTCTAACTCCCTTGTAAAAGCTTTTTCAGTATGAATGTCGGTAAATGCACCTACCCATTTTACTATTTTATTTTCTTTATCTAATACAGGTTCTCCAATTACTCTATGCCATCTGTAATCACCTGTTTTGCTTTTGATACGAACATCACCCTGATATAGATCACCTGTTGCTAAACTGTGCATCCATGTTTTAGCGTTTTCATCAAAATCATCCGTGTGAACCACTGCTCTCCATTCTGGTTCACCAGCAGGGGTTATTCCTGAATATTCTTTCCATCTGCCAGATGCATAAAGTGCATTTCCCTTTTCATCAGTTTCCCAAATTAATTGAGGAAGGCTTTCCGCCAGTGAACGAAATCTTTTCTCACTTTCTTCAATTTTTTTCCTTGCTTCTACTTTTTCACTTACTTCAGTAACGGTTACGATCACTCCGGAAATTTTTCCATCCTCTTCTTTAAGGGGATGATAGAGAAAATCGAAGTAATATATTTCCTGCTTTCCATAACGGTTAAGAGGAATGGGAACTTCAATGCCTTGATAGGGTAAACCAGTATTTAACACACCATCCAATAAGGAATGCACGGATTTTTCTACTTCGGGCAAAACATCAAATAAAGGCTGACCAACAAACTCTTCTTCTTTTCGATCTACCAATTGGAGGTATGCGTCATTTGCCATTTCCACAACATATTGCGGTCCACGTAAGATAGTGATACCAACAGGTGCCTGTTTCACAGTATTGCGGAATCGTTTATCTGCTTCCTCAATTTTTTGTCTCGCAGCTACCTGGGGAGTGTTATCAAGTACCCAAACGGCTACTTTTTTTACCACACCTTCTATGTTCTTTAAAGGTGCATAAACAAATGTTACGTATATAATTTCTTCTTTACCATGACGTACCAGCATCATTTCTACTTCATTGGCATAAAAGGATCTACCTTCTTCAATAACTTTATTGAGAGCGGCTTCATAATAAGGTCTTGCTTCGGCAAATGTGTCCCAGTAATGCTTGCCGGCAATTTCACTATAAGACTTGCCAGCGATTTCAATAAAACTGTCATTTACAATTTCGCTCACCAGCGTATCTGCATCAAGAACACAAATACCGATGGGCGACTGCAACACCATGCTGCGAATATTTTGTTCGCTTTCTTCGATTTGTTTTCTGGCTTCAACTTGTTGTGTAATATCACGGGTAGTTCCTGCAACAGCTTCTACTTTCCCATTCTGATCTATTACCGGCACTAAAATGTAATCATAGATACGCTTGCCAAGTGTGGCGTGTGGAAAGGAAACTTCGCCGCGGACAGGTTTTTTTGTGGCAATAATCTGGTCAATTTCCCGCTCATGCATTTCGGCGTGCCAGGGTTCGTATCCAACCTCCAAAAGGCTTTTTCCTATAGAATCATCCCATGTGCGGCCCCACATTTTTAGTAATGCTTCATTGGCATAGCTGAACCGGTAGTTTAAATCCCATACATAAATAAGGTCTGGTGTGTTTTGGGTTATTGTTTCGTAAAGCCGTTTGCTTTCTTCAATTTTTTTTCTTGTTTCAACTTTTTCTGATGCCTCAGTAACAGCCACTATCACACCTGAAATTTTTCCATCTTCCTCTTTTAAAGGGTGATAAAGAAAATCGAAGTAGAATACGTCCTGCTTTCCGTGACGGTTAACAGGTATAGGAACTTCGTTTCCATGATAGGCTACACCGGTGTTTAATACATTATCCAGCAATGAATGGACAGCTTCTTTTACTTCAGGTAAGGAGGCAAACAAAGGGTTTCCTACAAATTCAGATTCTTTTCTATCTACTAATTGCAGGTAAGCGTCATTGGCCATTTCCACAATGTATTCAGGTCCTCGTAAAATTGTTATACCAACAGGAGCCTGTTTCATTGTGTTGCGAAAACGTTGATTGCTTTCTATTAATCTTTGCTCTGCCTTCTTTTTGGCAGTAGTCTCGATAACAGTTACTAATACTCCACCGACCTCTCCATTGTCCATTCTTATAGGGCTATAAGAAAAATCAAAGTAACATTCTTCTTCATATCCGTATCTATTTAAGGGTAACATAAAATCAGGAAAGCCAACCGCCTTACCATCCATTACTCCTCCAAACATGGATTCGATAATGTGCCAAATTTCTGAAAATGTGTCACGGGTGCTAATACCCAATGCCTGTGGATGCTTAGTGGCTCCCAGAATAGGACGATACCCGTCATTGTATAATTGAATGTATTCTTTGCCCCAGGCGATATACATGCCAAAAGGATTATCAAGCATTACAGCAACCATCGTTCGAAGGCTTTGAGGCCAGCCAGAAGGATCCCCAATAGGAGTTTTGCTCCAATCTTTTGCTCTTATTATTTCACCCATCTCACCGCCTCCTCTAAGGAAATAATACTCTGAATTTTTATTGCTCATAGATATGTTGCTTAGGGTTCAAGTATAAATTTATCTCTTGTGGGTTGAGTTAATTTATTTTGTGAAGTGAGTGTAACCGCTTCTAAAATTATCTTTCTTAATTTTTCATACTCACCCGGTTTTCGAATATAATAATGAGCTCCTTTCTGGTAAAATAAGTCCACAACTTCCAGGTTAAAAGAAGTAGAGAATATAATTACCGGAAGATCTTTTAGTGTATCATTCAATTTTATTTCTGTTAAACATTCAATTCCGTTTTTGCGGGGCATGTTCAGGTCGAGAAAAAGAACATCAGGAAGATCGTCAGACTTCGCCAATAAATAATTCATGAGTTGAATCCCATTGTTTACAGTCGAGAGGGTTGCAGATATAGGCAATTCCTTCAATGCATCTTCAAAAAAAATGCAATCATCAATATCATCATCGGCCAATAAAAGATTGTGATGGGTTTTATTCATCTGACAAATTTGGAATTAAAAAATCCCAGGTCAACAAAGTTGCCGGGTTTGAAGTTGCACTGTCAATAAAAGGGCCATAAAAATTTTGGTACAGATAGCTCTCAAATATACGTTACTCTATGTATAAATATTGATCTCGCTACATATCAGCGGATCTGCCACAATCATAATTAAGGTTGAAAAAAATTACTGGCAAGATCCCGTGAGAACACAATATAAAATTGGAATCAGTTAGAAGATTTACTCAGTTGTTTTTATTGATCCAAAAATTGTATCAACCAAAAATCAGTGAGAATAGAACCTTGATGGCCGCTAATATCTCCATCAATACTTTGCGAGGCGTACAGCGGAATAACTGCCACTGGCATTTTTTTTCAGAGCTGTAATTTCATCGTGTGCAGAGCCACCAATGATTTGTTTTGTGTTCAGGCAGGTCTTCGCAAGAAGAGGTACTCATTATAATTTAATTGTAATTTTTCCAACTGTTTTACCTGTTTCCATTTCAATATGAGCGTCTCCCATTTTGTCAAATGAGAAGGATTTAGACACATGAGATTTAAGAATTCCTTTTTCTAAAAGTGTTGCAATAGTTTCCATATCTGTACCATTTGATTTTACAAGGGAATAATGCACTTCCACATTCTTTTCCTTCGCTTTCTGTAATACATCCTCACTAATCATCGGCAAAAGACTAATAATTTTTCCTCCATTTTTAACAACTTTTAGCGATTGATATAAGCTATCCTTTGCAAAAGCATCTATTACAAAGTCTACCTCATTAACTACATCTTCAAACCGTTGTTCATCGTAGGCAATATGTTCATCGGCGCCAAGCCTTAATACAAAATTTTTGTTTTTAGCAGAAGAAACACCAATTACGTAAGCGCCTAAATATTTAGCTATTTGAACTGCATAATGCCCAACACCTCCTGATGCAGCTTGTATTAAAATTCTATTCCCTGGTTTTAATTTTGCATAGTGAGCTAATAATTGCCACGCAGTCAATGCAGCTAAAGTTGCAGCCGCCGCTTCTTCGTGGCTTATATTTGACGGCTTATGGGCAATATGATTTTCAGGTGCAGCTACATATTCGGCATAACCTTTACCGTGTCCTAAGAAGTTTACCATTCCAAAAACAGAGTCCCCTTTTTTGAATTTTAAAACTTTCGCTCCTGTATTGATAACTATACCAGAAATGTCCCAGCCTAATACTAAAGGGATGTTATGTTTAAGGTGGTCGGCCATAGCTATACCGCTTCTTGTTCTTACATCAACCGGATTTATGCTGATTGCTTTTACTTCTATTAGTACTTCATTTTCTAAAATATCAGGCAATGCCAAATCTGTTATCAATAGTTTGTCTATACCTCCAAATTCATTTATTATGATTGCCTTCATTATTTATTGAATATGTTTTTGTAATAAGAACTTAGTTTTATGTACGAGTCTCACAAAGTATGACCCAACCTAATGAATTTACTTCCCAAACTTCTTCTTCAGGGCAGACAATGCATCCTGCATAGTGGCTGGTTCTTTTTCTACGGAACTTGTTTTTTCTTTTCTAGGTGTTAATGTTCCACTCGTATCATCTTTCATAGAAAGTGCAATACGTTTACGGGCAATATCAACTTCAAGTACTGTCACTTCTACTTTCTGCTGCACTTTTACCACTTCTGTCGCATCGCTTATAAATCGGTTAGCAAGATTGCTAATATGTATCAAACCATCCTGGTGCACACCAATATCTACGAACACACCAAACTTGGTAAGATTGGTAACAATGCCCGGTAACTTCATTCCCGGCTTCAGGTCATTCATGGTATGAATGCCTTCAGCAAAAGAAAATGTTTCAAATACTTCCCGCGGATCACGACCGGGCTTGTCCAGTTCCTTCAATATGTCCTGTAACGTTGGTAGTCCTACAGTTTCGGTCACATATTTTTTCAGGTCAATTTTTTTGCGCAGTTCCGCTTGTGTTGTCAGATCGTTTATAGAACAATTTAGATCAGCAGCCATTTTTTCTACAATATGGTAAGTCTCAGGATGCACGGTACTTGCATCAAGTGGGTTCTCCGCATTCCGTATTCGCAGAAAACCTGCCGCTTGTTCAAATGCTTTATCACCCAGTCTTGAAACTTTTTTTAATTCATTGCGGCTTTTGAATGCGCCATTATTGTTCCTGTACTCCACAATATTTTGCGCCAGCGATTGACTCAAACCCGAAACATAGGACAATAATTGTTTAGAAGCTGTATTCACTTCCACACCTACGGCATTCACACAACTGATCACTGTGTCATCCAAAGATTTTTTTAGCATCTGCTGATTTACATCATGCTGGTATTGCCCCACACCAATAGATTTTGGATCTATCTTCACCAGCTCTGCCAACGGATCTTTTAAACGCCGACCGATAGATACAGAACCTCTCACCGTAATATCATGATCAGGAAATTCTTCTCTTGCTGCTTCACTTGCTGAATAAACTGAAGCGCCGGCCTCATTCACCATGATCACCTGTATATTATTCAAACCAAGACCCCGCACAAATGATTCTGTTTCGCGGCTCGCTGTTCCATTACCAATGGCAATGGCTTCAATATGATAACGGCTGATAAGTTCTTTTATCACTTCTCCGCTTTCCCATTCTTTTTTTTGAGGCTCTACAGGATAAATGGTTGTATTATATAATAATTTTCCTTGTTCATCTAAACAAACCAGTTTGCAACCAGTACGAAAACCGGGATCCATTGCTAATACACGTTTTTCTCCAAAGGGAGCAGCCAATAATAACTGGCGCAGATTTTCTGCAAACACACGAACCGCTTCTTTATCTGCTTCATCTTTACCTGCAATGCGCAATTCTGTTTCAAGTGAAAAGCCCAGTAGACGTTTATATGATTCTTTGATCGCAAGCTTTACCTGTTCACCAGATTGATTGCTGGATTTGAGAAATTGTTTTTCCAAAATTGCTAGCGCCGTTTCTTCATTAGGTCTTATGTTGAGAATAAGCAAACCTTCTTTCTCAGCACGCCGCATGGCGAGCAGTCGATGAGAAGGACAATGCGCAACCGGTTCCTGCCAGTCGAAATAATCTTTATACTTCTGTGCTTCTTCTTCTTTTCCGGTTATCACAGTGGATTTGATCACAGCTTCTTTGAAAAACAATTCCCTCACGGAAGCACGGGCTTGCGGATCTTCATTCACCAATTCTGCAATAATATCCCGTGCACCACTTAATGCTTCTACAATTGTGTTTACTCCTTTTTCGCTATCAATAAATTTAGCTGCTTCGGATTCTATGTCGTTTTGTTTTTGTTCAAATAAAAGATCTGCCAGGGGTTGTAACCCTTTTTCCCTGGCCATACTGGCTTTTGTTTTTCTTTTGGGTTTGTAGGGGAGATAGATATCTTCCAATTCAGTTAATGTGGCTGCCGCTTCGATCTTTTGTTTCAATTCATCGGTGAGTTTTTCCATTTCCAGCATGCTCTTCAAAATACTTTCGCGGCGTTTTTCCAGTTCTTTCAGTTGTTCAAGGCGATCACGGATGGCTGCTATTTGTACTTCATCAAGGCTGCCTGTCGCTTCTTTTCGGTATCGTGCAATAAAAGGAATAGTAGCATCTTCTTCCAGCAAAGCCACTACGGCTTCTACTTTTATTAATGCAATATTTTGTTCAGCTGATATCTTTTTATACAAGTCTTTATTTTCCATAGTAGGATTTTATTTCTTTTCGGGCTGCGAATCTAAGGGAAGGCATTCGTAAAAAGAGACATTGATAAATAAAAAATAACTGCGAGACCCCACGATAACACAGATTCTACGTGCTTGTTATTTTTTTTGCCGAAATGTCATCAATGATTTATTGAAAAGGTCCATTCTTTCTCTCGGTACATTTTTATAACCAATGTAATACCCGTTGTGAAATATCTCCTTCCAGTACTTACCGTCTGGCTGTTGTCCTCCAATAATTGTGTCTGCTTGTAGCCCTCCAATAGGTATCGCAAAGCCTATTGATTTGTAGTTTTCAAAATAGTTAGGCGTGGCTACAAGAATGTCACTAGAATAATAAATGAATGAACCATCTCTATATCCAATCCCAAAGCTATGTCCATGTCCACCATAAATTTTTGATACTCCAGTGTCATCTACTGGAACCTCAATCTTGTAAATGTATTTATGGCTTTTGTTCATTGTAATTCTTTTACTTGTCATTTCTTTTTGTGATACTGAACACGCAAACAGAAGTAAACTAAATGTTAGAATATACAAAAGTCTCATTTGTGAACGAAGTGTCTTAAAGTTTGCAGATAATGTCTATGCAGGATTAAATAACTTCTCATCGATAAATGGTTGATTCTTTATTCGAATACCAGATGCTTTAAATATAGCATTGGCAACAGCGCCGCCGGTAGGAGGCAAGGCGGGTTCACCCAATCCTGTCGGATCTATTCCATTATCTATAAAATGTGCATCTATTTCAGGAATTTCTTTCATGCGTATCATTCGATAATTGTGAAAGTTATTTTGTTCAGATGCGCCGTCTTTAAAACTTAGTTTGCCAAACATTGCATGGCCATATCCATCAACAATAGCACCCATCACTTGTTGCAGTGCGCCGCTTTTATTGATCACTTCACCACAATCCGAAACGGCATATATCTTTTTTACAATTGGCTTACTATCTTTCATTATCACTTCTGCCACCTGGGCCACATAGCTTCGATGAGAAAAATAAACACTGAAACCCTGTGACACATCTTTCTTTTTACCCCAGCCAGATCTTTCTGCAGCAGTTTTAATTACCGTTTCCATTCTGTCAATATTATAATTAAAAGTGCCCACAGGTTTTGTTCTTGCTTTTTGTAAAAGATCAAGACGGAATTGAACAGGATCTTTTCCTGCTGCTAATGCGACTTCATCAATGAAACTTTGTTCAGCATAGGCAAGGAAATTTGTGATCGGTGCCCTCCATGCATATGTTGTTATTGGTGACTGATGATTCACCGTTTCGATCAATAGATTATCTACAGCTCCTGATGGAAAATTAGGTTCTCTTACCGAATTAGGGGCATTGATCGCTGCGCCACGTAACTTATAACCGATCATATTTCCTGATGCATCCAATGCGGCCTCAAAACGATAACGTACCGAAGGCCGGTAATATCCGCCAGCCATATCATCTTCTCTTGACCATACAAGTTTCACGGGCTTTTTAATTATACTTGATAATTCGGCTGCTTCAGTTACATAATCAATTACTAATCTTCTTCCAAAGCCACCGCCTAATCTTGTTATCGTTACTGTGATCTTATCTTCCGGTATGTTCAGTAATTTGGAAACAGCAGTTCTTGCATTACCTGGAGTTTGTGTGGGCCCGATCAATTCAACACCATCTTCACGAACATCAGCAAAGAAATTCATTGGTTCCAATGCATTATGTGGCAGAAAAGGACATTGATATTCGCTGGTGATAACTTTTGCAGCATTTTTGAAAGCAGTTTCTACATCACCATCCTTTCTTTTTACTTCTGCTTTATCACTCTTCAGCATAGAAGCAAATAACTGGTAGTGGTCAGCCGTGCTTTCAATATTTCCATCTTTCTCATATTCGATCTTTAATGCTTTCTTTGCTTTCATCACTTCCCAGGTAGATTTTCCAATAACAGCTACATTGTTTTTAAATGTAACTACATCAATGATCCCCGGCATTGCTTTGGCAGCTTTATCATCCACCAATTTTATTTTTGTTCCAAAAGCCGGAGGTCGCTGGAGCATTGCAAGCACCATCCCTTCCCGGTAAAAATCTAAACCAAATATTCCTTTGCCTGTAATGATATTTTTATTCTCAACATTCTTGACTGCTGTCCCAATGAGTTTAAAATCTTTTCTGTTTTTAAATGTAACATTTGCAGGTGCTGGCATTTTTGAAGCTTCTTCTGCAAGTTCACCATAGCTTAATTTATTTCCTGTTTTCGTATGTGTAACAAAACTATTTGCTGCAGTACATTCGCTTGCGTCTACATTCCATTTTTTTGCAGCAGCAGTAATTAATAGATGTTTTGCCGTCGCACCAGCTGTTCTTAATTTTTTCCATGCATCGGGAATAGCGCCGCTTCCTCCTGTCAATTGTCTTTCAAATTTTTTATCTAATGGGGCCTGCAAAACTTTTACTTTATTCCAATCGGCATCAAGCTCTTCGGCAACTATCATTGGGAAAGATGTCATTATATTTTGGCCTAGTTCAGGATTAGGAGACAAAATAGTAATGGTTCCATCGGTTGCAATCGATAAATAGCTATTGAAATTCAGATCTGCGGCAACAGCAGTATTACTTAAAACAACTGGCGCAGCTTCACTGCCAAACCAACTAAAGCCAAGTACAAGCCCACCGCCGGTTAAAGAAGTAATTTTTAAAAAATCTCTTCTGTTTGTTTTATTGTGAGTTGACATGGTTTAAAGTTTTTTGCTTGCTGATTGGATTGCTTCACGAATACGATGATAAGCGCCACAACGACAAAGATTGCCGTGCATTGCATCATCAATTTGTTGCTGCGTTGGTTTAGGGTTTCGTTTCAGCAATGCAGCAGCTGTCATTATTTGCCCTGCCTGGCAATATCCGCATTGAGGAACATCCACTTCATCCCATGCTAATTGAACAGGATGATCGCCGTTTTTCGATAAGCCTTCTATCGTTGTAACTTTTGCAGATCTGATCGCTGAAACAGGTAATGTGCAAGATCTGACAGGATTACCGTCAATATGAACAGTACATGCACCACATTGTGCAATACCGCAGCCATATTTAGTTCCCACTAAACCGAGATGATCTCTCAATACCCATAACAAAGGAGTATCTGCGGCTACGTCAGTTTTGTATTCTTTACCATTGATCTGAAGTGTAATAGCAGCCATTGGGATTAATTTTAAGTAGCCCTGAAGTTACGAAAAAGAGGTATCGCTATGTAGATATATAAAGGAGTAGTGTCTCAGTTTGTTTTTTAACCACAGAGAGACTGAGTTCACAGATAAAGACAGAGATCATCCCCGTGTAATTTAGTGTCACTGGTATCTCCGTGGTTTAATTTCGAATTGCCTTATACTCATATCAGGTTTAATTAAATTTTTTGTAAGGTTTGATGTTCATTACTTGTCTGACTAAAATTTTATCCCATTTAATTTTTTCATCGGTGATTTAAAAAAAAGAGAGGCGTCAATGTTTCGCCTTGCATGATAAATAAATGAGAATAAATTTCTACACGTATTTGTCGCAACAGGACAAATAATGTTTGTACAATTTATTTTCCACAAACATTTAACTTTTATCCGCTTTGAATCAGTGAATTCTGATAAACAATGTTGTGGCATAATTCTTTATAAGAAAATATAAAAGAAATTATGACCCCACCTTCGGAAAAAAATATTGATCTCATTTGCTTCTCTCATTTGCGTTGGAATTTTGTTTACCAACGCCCTCAGCATTTAATGAGTCGATTCGCTAAACAACGCAGAGTCTTTTTTTTCGAAGAGCCTGTACATCATGCCCCTTCACAATACAATGAAATTTTTGATGACCCGGTTAGTGGTGTCTGTGTTGTAACACCTCATATTACCAGTGACACTGAAAATGTCTCAGATGCATTGCGTCATTTACTCGATATGTTCATGGTGGCAATGAATATTAAGAATTATGTGACGTGGTATTATACCCCGTTATCGTATGCGTTTAGCCTTCATTTAAAACCGGCATTACTTGTGTACGATTGCATGGACGAACTTTCTTCTTTCAAATTTGCGCCTCCGGAATTAAAAGAGTGGGAGCAAAAACTTTTTGCAAAAGCAGATGTTGTTTTTACAGGTGGAATGCATTTGTATGAGGCAAAAAAGGAATTTCATTCAAATATACATGGCGTTCCAAGCGGTATAGATGTAAAACATTTTGCAGAAGCAAGAAAATTTACAAATGATCCGAATGACCAGGCATCCATTCCTCATCCCCGAATTGGATTTTATGGAGTAGTTGATGAACGATTCAATATTGAGCTTTTAAGATCCGTGGCAGAGCAACGTCCTGACTGGCATTTTGTGGTTATTGGGCCAACTGCTAAAATCGATCCTGCAAGTTTACCAACCAATAGAAATATTCATTTTATAGGAATGCGGGCTTACAAAGAGTTACCAGGTTATCTCGCAGGATGGGATGTAGCAATGATGCCCTTCGAATTAAATGAGGCAACAAAATATATAAGCCCAACAAAAACACCCGAGTTTCTTGCAGCCGGTAAGCCAGTTGTGTCGACTTCTATTCATGATGTTGTTCATCCGTATGCTGATAAGAAAGTAGTAAGCATCGCTGATACTCCTGACGAATTTGTCGCAGCAATCGAACAATATTTATCTATTGAAAGAGGTAAAAATTGGATAAGTGAAGTTGATGCTTTATTAGAAACTATGTCGTGGGATGATATATGGAAACGAATGAATGATCTTATGGATCAAACTATAAACACTAAAACTATTAATCATGAAAATAAATCACAAGCCTATGTTTGACTATTTAGTAGTGGGAGCCGGATTTGCCGGGGCAGTCATTGCAGAACGATTGGCAAGCCAGGCAGGCAAAAAAGTTTTAATTATTGATAAAAGAAATCATATTGGAGGAAATACATACGATTATTATAATAATGAAGGAATACTTGTACACTTATATGGCCCGCATATTTTTCATACAAATTGCAAAGAGATCTATGACTATCTCGGAAAATTCACAACATGGCGTCCGTATGAACATCGTGTGTTAGCAAGTGTTGATGGAATGCTGGTGCCTATACCTATCAATCTTAATACAATTAATAAATTATACGGTACTCAGTTATGCTCTTCTGAAGTTGAAAAGTTTTTAGAAGATAGGGCCGAGAAAAAAGAAAGGATCGTTACTTCAGAGGATGTAGTGATAAGCAAAGTGGGAAAAGAACTGTATGAAAAATTTTTCAAAGGCTATACAAAAAAACAATGGGGATTAGACCCCAGTGAGCTAGACGCATCTGTGGCTGCAAGAATACCAACCCGTACAAATAAAGATGACAGGTATTTTACAGACACATACCAGGCTATGCCTTTGCATGGTTATACAAAAATGTTTGAGAAAATGCTTTCTCATCCAAACATAAAAGTAATGCTGAATACAGATTACAAAGAAATAGAAAGAATGATTCCCTATAAGGAAATGATCTATACGGGGCCGATCGATTATTATTTTAATAATTGTTATGGCAAACTTCCTTATCGTTCGCTTGAGTTTAAATTCGAAACCGTAGAAACAGAATGTTTTCAACCAACAGGGACTGTAAATTATCCTAATGAACATCCTTATACCAGGGTAACAGAGTTTAAATACTTAACAGGACAAAAACATCCAAAAACAACAATGGTATATGAATATCCTAAAGACGAAGGAGATCCATATTACCCTGTGCCTCGTCCCGAAAATGCAGAACTATATAAAAAATACCAGGCATTGACCACAGAAATACCAAATGTTCATTTTGTTGGAAGATTAGCTACTTACAAATATTATAATATGGACCAGGTGGTAGCGCAATCATTAACTCTCTTTAAAAAAATAAGCGGTACGAAAGAGCAATCAAATGGAACACAGATCAACGGACATAAATTGCCAGCATTGCAATCCTGAAGTATGGGGCGGTGTTGAATGTACCATCAATAGGGTGCAGGATGTTTTTCGTGACCAACTTTTATATTCAGGACATTATACAAGACCTGGAGATATTGAACGGTTTGCGGAACTTGGTATAAAAAAAATAAGATATCCTATACTATGGGAGCATCATCAATCCGAACCAAATAAAGTCATTGATTGGACGTGGACAGAAAAGCAACTCCATTCAATTCGCAAGAAGCATATTAAACCGATTGCAGGATTAGTGCATCATGGAAGCGGGCCTGCATTCACAGACTTAACAGATCCTGAATTTCCTAACAAACTGGCTTTGTATGCTAAGGAAGTCGCCAAAAAATTTCCATGGCTTGAGTATTACACTCCCGTAAATGAGCCATTAACTACCGCAAGATTCAGCGGACTTTATGGTTTATGGTATCCTCACAGCAAAGATGAATTAGCCTCTTATAAAATGCTCATCAATCAACTGAAGGGAGTTGTATTGAGTATGCAGGCGATAAAAAAGATAAATCCCAAAGCTAAATTGGTGCAAACGGAAGATCTTTCTAAAACACATAGCACAGATCTGCTTTCTTACCAGGCAGATTTTGAAAATAAAAGACGTTGGCTTACTTATGATCTTTTGTGCAGCAAGGTAGATCAGCAACATTTTTTTTGGGATTATTTTATTTCAATGGGCATTGATATAAAAGACATGGAATTTTTCTTAGAGAACCCATGCCCACCTGATATTATTGGCTTTAACTACTATGTAACATCGGAAAGATATTTGGATGAAAATATTGAGAACTATCATTGTTCGACTCATGGTAATAATCACAGGCACCAATATGCAGATGTTGAAGCTGTAAGGGTCAATCAACTTGCGGGGCTAAATGTTCTTCTTAAGGAAGCATGGGAGAGATATAAACTTCCGATAGCAATTACAGAAAATCATTTAAGCTGTACCCGTGAAGAGCAAATGCGATGGTTCAAAGAAACATGGGAAGATTGTTGCAATTTGAAAAAGCAGGGTATTGATATAATTGCTGTCACTGTATGGTCTTTACTCGGCGCTTTTGATTGGAACAGTTTGCTTACTTGTACAAATAATTATTATGAATCGGGTGCGTTTGGCATTGTAAACAATAAAATTCGTAAAACAGCTCTCGGTAAAATGGTAAATGCAATTGCCACAAAAGGAGAGTATCATCATCCGTTGCTCGAGATCAAAGGATGGTGGAATAAAAACAGGGATATGAATCAAATTATGACATCAAAGAAAGAAAATCGGCTATTAATTATTGGGAAAAATGGGACATTAGGAAATGCCTTTATGAAGGCCTGTGATCATCGTGCAATACCCTATATTGCTTTAAGCAGGAAAGACCTTGATATTTCTAACGAACGTGAAGTAAGAGCTATAATAGATGAGTATAGGCCATGGGGAATTATAAATACGGCCGGATATGTAAAGGTGGATGATGCAGAAACTAATTATAATGAATGTTTTTCTGTTAACACAATTGCGCCGGGAATATTGGCGAACACCTGTAGCATCAGGGGGATCCGGTTCATGACTTTTTCTTCCGACCTGATCTTTGATGGAGCAAAAAAAACAGCTTACAGTGAAAATGATATTGCAAAGCCATTGAACATTTATGGTATAAGCAAAGCAAACGGAGAGCAAGTTGTGCAAAAAGTAAATCCGGGGTCATTGATCATTCGTACAAGTGCGTTTTTCGGGCCATGGGACCGTTATAATTTTGTATATACAATTTTAAATTCCCTTGAAAATGAAAGATCATATTCAGTTGCAAAAGATGTGATCATATCACCAACCTATTTACCCGACCTGGCAAATACGGCCATGGATCTTTTTATAGATGAAGAACAAGGCATTTGGCATTTGAGTAATGAAGGAATGCTGAGTTGGGCAGACTTCGCTTGTGTAATTGCCGATAGGGCTGGACATAAAAAAAGTAATCTTCTGTTTAAAAATCTGGATGAAATGGGATGGAAAGCGCAACGACCATTGAACAGTGCACTGAAAAGCGAACGTGGAATAAAGTTACCTGTGTTAGAGAATGCTTTGGAACGATTTTTCGAACATAGAACTATTTAAAAGTTATTAAGTATGGCGGGAAATAAATTCATGTTCGCTACAGGGATCGAAAATAGTTATCCAACAATTCAATTGCCTGATGGTTCTACCAAGAGGATAGATGAAATGGAAAAAGGATTTCATTATCAAAATTGGAAAAAAGATTTTGAATTGGTCAAAGAAATGGGAATTGAATTTTTACGATATGGACCTCCATATTATAAAACACATTTAGGACCGGGTAAGTATGATTGGTCATTTGCCGATGAAACTTTTAATTATTTAAAAGAGTTACACATAACCCCGATAGTGGACCTTTGCCATTTCGGAGTGCCTGATTGGCTAGGTAATTTTCAAAATCCTGAATTCCCGAATTACTTCGCTGAATATTCAAAAGCATTCGCTGAACGATTTCCTGATCTGCAATTATATACACCAGTAAACGAGATCTTTATTGCTGCAATGTTTTCTGCGCAGTATGGTTGGTGGAACGAAAGATTAAGATCAGATAAATCTTTTGTAACAGCGTTAAAGCATTTATGCAAGGCGAATGTGATGGCAATGCATGCTATTTTACAAATTCAACCGGAGGCGACATTTATACAAAGTGAATCATCAGAATATTTTCATGCAATGGATCCATTGGCGGTTCCATTAGCAAGATTTCTTAATCAAAAAAGATTTCTTTCACTTGATCTTACGTATGGTTATCCATTAAATGTTACGATGTATGAATACCTGCGTTCAAATGGAATGACCAGCGATGAATATTATTGGTTCACAAAAAACCAGGTGAAGGCAAAATGTATAATGGGAAATGATTATTATGTAACCAATGAGCATTTAGTTTTTCCAAATGGACATACACAAGCCGCAGGTGAAATATTTGGGTATTATGTAATAACTAACCAGTATTACCGTAGATATAAGCTGCCGATAATGCACACAGAAACTAATATTAAAATGCCCGCTTGTAAAGAATGGTTATTGAAACAATGGGCCAACGTTCATCGATTGAAACATGATGGTATACCGATAATTGGATTTACATGGTATAGCTTATGTCACCAGGTTGATTGGGACTCGGCACTACGAAATGATGCGGGAGTAGTAAACGAATTAGGGCTATTTGATCTTGACCGCAAAATAATGCCTGTAGGAGAGGCATATAAAACATTAATTGAAAACTGGAAAGAAGTATTAAACACTGAAAGCTACGGACTTGTTTTCGATAACTGGTGATCAGCGAACAAACTCAATATCTTCTTTAATTATATCTGCAGTAAAAAATGAAAAAAGTTGAGATGCATTCATTTCAACATTTTTACCAGGATCTGATATTTCTAAGGACGGTTTTTCTTTAAAAGGGACAATTGCGTCAATTTTCAATGTTTTGAGGACCTTGATAAGCTTAGCTCTTTTTATTTTTTTTCTCATGGTATTTTTACTGCGATAATTATGCCTAAAACATTGTTAACGAATATTGTTAATCGTTTGTTCATTATAAAAATCTTTGAGATGAAATTATAATAAACTTCAGGAGTTTTTTAAATTTCAGGAACTGATCATTGCTGATGTTGTAACAGCTTTAAATATTGGATGTGGCAAAAATTACACAAACACATGTTGTGGGATTTGCTTAATACTTACCAAGCCGGATCAATATAATTGATCTATTAAATTAATACTGTATTTACATCAGCATCTTTTGCAACATTTTCAGAATAGTCTTTTATCACATTGTATAAAGTTCCTCTTTCAACAGGTCTGCGTTTTACTTGTTTTATTAGTGCAACTAATTCTTCTGTTGTCATTGAAGGATTTTGTTCTTCTGATCCGGCCATGCTGTAAATTTTTGTTGTATCATCGATGGTGCCGTCAATATCATTTACTCCAAATGATAAACTTAATTGTGCGTTTTGACGACCAAGCATCGGCCAATATGCTTTAAGATGAGGGAAATTGTCCATGTAGATACGTGCAACTGCATACATTTTCATGTCTTCAACAACACTGCTTTCGGTTACATTACTCATATCATTGCCTTTATTGCGAAATTTAAGAGGAATGAAAGTGTTGAAACCGCCTGTTTTATCCTGCAAATTTCTTAAGCGGCTCATATGATCAATACGATGAGAATAATTTTCTATATGACCATATAGCATGGTAGCATTGGTATGCATACCCAGTTTATGTGCGGCTTCATGAATATTTAACCAACCTTGCGAATTAACTTTATCCGCACAGATCTTTTCTCTTATTTGTTCATCAAAAATTTCGGCACCTCCGCCGGGTAATGAATCAAGCCCAGCATTTTTCAAATAGGCAAGCCCTTCTTCATTTGTCATTTTTGCTTTGCGAAACATATAATCAAGTTCAACAGCTGTAAATCCTTTTATATGTAATGATGGCCTGTGTTTTTTTATTTCTCTTAAAACTTCTGAAAAGAATTCAAGGTTCATTTTTGGGTGAACACCGCCAACGATATGTACTTCGGTCACGGGCTGTCCATCATATTTTTTAACCATGTGCAGCATTTGTTCTGCAGAAAGTTCCCAGCCTTCTTCGCGGTGAGCATATAAGCGGCTATAACTACAAAAATTACAAGTGAAAATGCAAACATTGGTAGGTTCTATATGAAAGTTCCGGTTGAAGTAAGTAATATCTCCGTGTTTTTTTTCACGTATATAATTTGCAAATGAGCCCAGGAATGGGAGAGAGCCCTTTTGAAAAAGTAACAAACCTTCTTCGTCAGTTATTCTTTCATTGTTATAAACTTTTTCCTGTATGTCAAGTAACTCTTTAGAGATATTAAAGTTTGATTCCGCAATAGTTGATAGCATTGAAATTAATTTGACTGCAAATTTAGCGTATAAAAAATAACCCTCTCAAGTGAGAGGGTTATCAATTAATTTGTGATCTTCTATTAATACTTCACCACCTGTACGTTCACATTGCGGTTGCTGTCATCATAGCCAAGTTTGACTGTATAAGTGCCGGCTGCTCTGCCACCAAGATCGACCTGGAAATATTTCTCCCCGCCACTTGGGAATTGTTTACTATAAACCAATTGACCAGCCGAGTTGTAAACATTGATATATCTGAGTGTTGTTGGAACCTGGTAATGCCATACACCAAATGTTGTCCTAAACGGATTTGGAAGGATCAGGTAACCATCATTCTTCAATCTTGCAGGCAATATTTGTGATCTCACATTTACATCATCGAGATAGAAATTGTTTTCCATATTACCACTGAAACGGAACATAAGCTGGAATAAAGGTTCAGTTCCGCCAAGCCATTTACCCAGATTCACTGAGTCTCTTCTCCACTGTGAAGCCAAAGGAGTAAAGTTTGCCATTGATATCTGGAAGTTAGGATCATTTACTGTTTGTAGTTCTTCACCATATTTTTTGTAGACAGTTGTAAATGTATTACCACAATCTTTAGAAAGCAATACAGTTAATGTGTCCAATCGTGAACCAGTTGTACCGGGCAATGTTTTTGTAATATGTGCCAGGTTAAATGAAAGGAAAATGGAATCTATACCTGAATAGCTGTAGTTAGCCGTTGCCAGGTCATCATAGCGATCAACAGTTGTATTTACAAAATCGTTGAAGTATGCGGAACCTGCGTTTCTGTTACCAACAGAGCCATTGCGTTGCCATGTGATATCCCCGTTAGGATTAATAATAGACCAGTTTGTTGGCGGGAATGTGCTGCTTGTAAATTCTTCAGTAACTGATGCCGGTAATGGAAATATCTGATTTACGAAATATGGTTTTACGAAGGCATCATTGGTTGGATCCTGATCAGTTACATTATTAGGTAATGTTGTGTACACATTGATGGAGTGATTGCCTACTGCACCCAAATTAGCAGTTGCCAATGTTACAGTTGCCGTTTGATTTCTTGCAAGGTTGCCAGTCCAGTTAAATGTTGCAATGGGTCCAGTACCATCGATCTGGTAATTAATTCTTACAGATGTAAGATTTATTTTTCCATAATTTTTAATAACAACAACCGGGGCGTCAGAACTTGTACAAATTCTGTCTGCGGGTTTATTGACGGCAATAACACCAGCATCGTTATTGAAGAATACTTTTTTGTCAATGTTGATATCATCGAGGTGCACGTTATTCCCATACTGATTGATAGCCCTGAACTGAACTATGATATTTCCTGACGGGATATAAGCACTGAGATCAAGTGATTTTCTTTTCCATTGATTTACATTTGACGGGAAATATGCACTAGCAGTGGTTGGCGAAGCGCCATCAGGAGCTACAAAAGCCGTATCATTTCTTGCTGTATAAATAACCTGGAATGATTGACCGCAATTTGTTGATACCATAACCTGGAAGAAATCAAATGGCAAACCAGGATACCCTCTGTATGCAGCCCAGTAACTAAGCCAAAGAGAATCGGCCGTGCCAATTGTATACGGTGGCGTTCTCAGATCATCATTATCTGTTCCAATTGAATAATTGTAATGATCAACAAATGCTTTACCTAAGCCACCATGTGCAATACCGGTGGTAGTTCTTTGCCATGTAATATTATTATCAGGATTATTCCTGATCCATCCCGCTGGCGGGAAGGTTCCACCTTCAAATCCTTCCACCAAAGGCAAAGCAATACCTCCACCCTGAGTCCCTGTTACAGTGGTACAATCATTACTTGGATCAGCATCAGCAACAGTGTTTGGAAGAGATGTACAAACTTGTATGCTGTTTGCCCCTAATGTAAGTGGAACAGGATTTAATGGAACGGCAATAGTTGCAATTGACGCAAGACTTCCTGTCCAATCAAATGTTTGAATTGGTGTTCCATTATGTGTTACCGTGATTCGTACTGAAGTAAGGGTGTTTGAACCAGCGTTTCTTAATGTAACAGTTAAAGGCGCTGTTGGATCACAAGTAGCAAAGCTATTTGCAGGAGACGGGATCGCAACAATGCTGGCATCATTTGCCAATAATGTTGGTGGCACGCAGCCATTTGAAGTAAGTAATCCCGGCCTATATGTTGATAAAGCTGTTTGTGCTCTAAGATCTTGTCCTATTGTTAGCATCGTCATACAAGCATCATTAGTGTAATCCATATAGTTTTGATACATATAACCTGTTCCTCCGGGAGTACAAACATCAACACGTGAACCCGAAGGACAACCACCAGTAGCTGCGCACTGATTTGGAGTGTCATCTAATGCAGGCGTGCCAGGGAAGTCACTGCCGGCACATCCACCACTAGCAGGACAAGTGAAACCATCACCTCCAACATCATCACCCCAAATATGTCGTAACCAAAGAAAGTGACCTAGTTCATGTGTAAGTGTTCTGCCTCCATTATAAGGAGCAAATGCTCCACCTGGTAAAGTCCCTTTTTCAATTACAACACCTTGTTGTGATAAAGGAAAGGAGTTTTCCGGAGTGCCTATTGGAAAAGTTCCATATCCTAACAAGTCATCATTTGTAAAATTACCCACCCAAATATTTACATATTTTGTAGGATCCCATGCATCTGCACCACCTGCAGCTGATGATTTGATAGGATCGTTAGTTGAATTGCTGGATGCAGTTGTTGAAATAACTCTGTTGATACCATTTGTCGATAGATTTGTTGGAGTACGTTGAGCCAGGCAAAATTGAATGGGAGAATGTCCCCTGACTGAATAGAATGCTGAACCATTTGCGCTATCAGGATTAAGCCCGGAATAATCCAGGTTAATTCTATTTAATTGCGCCAGTATCATTGCATCAGGCACCAAAGATTGATTAGCACTAGAAAGTACCACGTGAAAAACGATTGGGATCGTGCTGATTGTAGTTGTTCTGTTACCGGGATTATTTTGAATTTGCTGAAGCCTTAAATTAATAGCATTAGCAAGCTTTCTTTCATTTTCTTCAAATTGTTGTTTAAAGCCAGGGTAAGTTCTAAACATATCCTCCAACCATTTATCTGTTCCGCATCTTTCGGATTGTTGAGCAAAAGAATTATTTACGCTGAAAAGTAAAATCGCCGCAAAAGCCAGAAAAGTAAATTTTTTCAAAGCCATACTGTTTTTTGTAAGGAATAAGTTTTAGCTACTCAAATCGTAGCTACAAGTTTACTGAATAATGCCCGAAAACGAAAAAATTGTTTTGATATATACGCCCAAATAATCAAGCTGTTAAACTAAAATGATGGATGGATTGAAAGCTCTGTTCAACGGGTATCTAATGTCATTAAAACTGGACAAATTGAAATGATGAATTCTGAAAAATTGTAAGTTTTTTAGAACAAATACCGAAATGGTTATCTTCCGGAAATTTTATTATCAAAATTAAAAAGGAATGAATCTTAAAACTCGGTTAACGGTAATGAGCTTTTTCCAATTTTTTGTTTGGGGAGCCTGGTTATTGACGATCGGAACTTATTGCTTGAATGCAAAAGGATGGAGCTTCCCTGAATTCGGGGCGATATTCTCAACATTGGCATTGTCATCTTTGTTTATGCCAGCCCTTACTGGCATCATCGCCGATAAATGGATAAATGCAGAAAGACTCTATGGGGCATTACATATTCTTTATGGCCTTGTATTGTTTTATGTGCCAAAAGTTGATGATCCTGATACATTGTATTATGTAATTTTTGGAGCAATGATCTGTTACATGCCTACAATTTCATTGTCAAATTCTATTGCATATACAATACTTAAAAGAGAAAACTTCGATGTTGTAAAAGTTTTTCCGCCAATCCGTGTTTTTGGAACTATTGGATTTATTGCAGCAATGTGGACAACCAATCTTTCTGGCAGTAAGGATAATTCAAATCAGTTTTTAATTGCTGCTGTGGCGGCTATTGCTTTGGGCATTTATTCATTTACACTACCGAAATGTCCGCCACCGAAATCAATATCAAAAGATGCTGGTATCATTGAACAATTAGGACTAAAAGCTTTTACATTATTTAAAAGCTACAAAATGGCTTTGTTCTTTATTTTTTCTATGATGCTTGGCGCAGCACTTCAGTTAACAAACATGTATGGAGATTCATTTCTTGGCGGTTTTGAAAGAGTAGCTGAATACAAAGATTCTTTTGTAGTAAAATATTCGCTGATCATATTGTCGATCTCACAGATGTCAGAAACATTATTCATTCTTACTATTCCATTTTTTCTAAAAAGATTTGGTATTAAAAAAGTAATGTTGTTTTCAATGCTTGCATGGGTAATTCGTTTTGGTTTGTTTGCATATGGAGATCCTTCTCTTGGTGGCACATCCCTTATCATTTTATCATGCATAGTTTATGGAATGGCATTCGACTTCTTTAATATCTCGGGTTCATTATTTGTTGAGACGACAACTGATTCCAGCATTCGATCAAGTGCACAAGGATTGTTTATGATGATGACGAATGGTGTCGGCGCATGGCTCGGCAGTGTTATTAGCGGTTGGGCTATTGGTAAATATTTCATACTGCCTGATGGTAGTAGTGATTGGCATGGCATATGGCTAACCTTTGCAGCGTATTCTTTTGTTGTTGCGATATTGTTTACTATCTTTTTTAAACATAACCACGATGCAAATAAATTAGTTGCAGTTCGTCATTGAAAACTTCAACAACATTTTCATTCAATAAAAAACCCCGTTTCGATTTGAAACGGGGTAAATTTTTTATCAGCTTATAAGTTAGATATGCGATTCAATCTTTTTTACAAAGTTTCCTTTTGGCTGAGCACCTACTAATTTATCAACTACCTGTCCATTTTTAAAAAACAGGATCGCAGGAATAGAAGTGATGCCATAGTTCATGCTTACGCTTGGATTGACGTCCACATTTACTTTGCCTACATTTATTTTGCCATCATATTCTTTAGCAAGTGATTCAATTACTGGTCCGATAGCACGACATGGTCCACACCATTCAGCCCAAAAATCAACTACTGTTAACTTATCTGCGCTTAAAACTTCATTTTGGAAGTTGCCATCTGTAAATTCTTTTGCCATAGTATTATTTAGTTTTTTAATTTTTAGAAGGAGGACAAAAATACGACCAAATTCTTTACTGCGAAATTATGACAAGACATTGTGACTAACTTGTCATAAAAGCGGACGTAATTGGGGTTGCATCATGTAAAATAGTCTGTCATTAAGTGATTTTTAACAGAGTGACGCCTCTCCAGAATAAAGCTTAATTGCTTGTTACCTGTACATCCAGTTCGGGATTGCTTTCAAGAAAATCCACCATTTCTTCGTTCATTTCAAAGCCACTATCCATTGTCACTAAGCTGATCTTCAGGTTCTCTTTTGATTCAATAAGATTTAATCTTAAAGTAGATCTGCCCGGAAATTTTTTCACATTTTCCTCAAAAAAGCTGATCAGGTTTGTAGAAATATTTTTTGGATGAACGTCAATGCTCAATTGCTTGGTAAGACTTCGTTTAATGGTTTCCACCATTGTAATACCATTTATCTTGAATTCATATTCCGGTGTATTAAATCGCTGTTTAAAAAAACCCGTGATGAATAAGGAAGACCCTTGTTGTAAAAATGGAGTGAATTTCACATAATCATCTCCCCAAAGCACCAACTCAGTTTTACCTGAATAATCTTCAATAGTAAAGGAACCGTATTTATTTCCTTTTCTTGAGATCTTATGATCTGCATTTGTAACAAGTCCCACCAATCGGAACATCCGGTTTGAATTTGGTTGAAGTCCGACCGCTTCTTTGAATTCATTAAATTCTGCAACGGAAGTAATGCCGTAATGTCTCAATTCAAACTTATAATGATCGAGGGGATGACCGCTCAAAAATATACCGGTTACTTCTTTCTCATGATCAAGCTGAACTATCAATGGCCATGGATCACATTGCGGAAGAGTAGGAGTTTTTATTTCAACGGCTAATGGCAGATCGCCAAACAATGTATCTTTTGCCGACATATTGTTTTGCTGATATACCTGCCCGAAACGAATAATTTTTTCAAGACCTGTTGTTTTATCTTCAGGTATTGTATGAAAAAATTGTGCACGATGATGTTCAGGGAAACATTCAAAAGCTCCTGCGTATGCAAGACTTTCCAATGTTCTTTTATTTACGGCACGTTGATTTACTCGTTTTATAAAATCAAAAATGTTTTTAAATGTTCTGTTCTTTTCTCTTTCATCAATAATATTTTCGATCGCTGCTTCGCCACAACCTTTTAATCCGCCTAGTCCAAATCGTATCTCACCTTTTTGATTTACGGCAAATCCTTTTTTTGATTCATTGATATCTGGGCCAAGAACTTTAATGCCCATTCGCTTACACTCTTCCATGAAGAAGGTGATCTTCTCAATTGCTCCTGCATGATTTAAAACTCCTGCCATGTATTCAGCAGGGTAGTGACTCTTTAAATACGCAGTTTGATACGCTACATATGCATAGCAGGTAGAATGCGATTTATTAAAAGCGTATTGTGCAAATGCTTCCCAGTCTGTCCAGATCTTTTGCAAAGTGTACTCACCATATCCTTTCTTCTTAGCATTGTCAATGAACTGGCTTTTCATTTTATCCAGCACTGACTTTTGCTTTTTACCCATTGCTTTTCGCAATACATCCGCATCGCCTTTACTAAAGTCAGCCAATTTTTGTGCAAGCAACATTACCTGTTCCTGGTAAACTGTAATTCCATAAGTTTCTTTCAGGAGCTCTTCCATTTCAGGAAGATCATAGCTGATTGCTTCACGTCCGTGTTTACGTTCAATAAAGCTTGGAATGTAGGCTAGCGGGCCGGGACGATACAATGCATTCATGGCGATAAGATCATCAAGCCTGTCTGGTTTTAATTCACGCAAATATTTTTGCATACCCGGACTTTCAAACTGGAACGTTCCAATTGTATCGCCATGTTGGTATAGCTTAAAAGTTTTATCATCATCAAGAGGAAGTTCATCGATATTAATTTCCACTCCATGATTTTGTTTTATGAGTTCGAGTGCATCTTTAATAATAGTAAGCGTCTTTAGTCCAAGAAAGTCCATTTTGATAACACCGGCATCTTCAATTATATTTCCTTCGATCTGTGTTACCCAGAGATCAGAATCTTTTGCGGTAGCAACTGGAATTAATTCAGTAAGATCTTTTGGTGCAATGATTATACCTGCTGCATGAATACCTGTGTTGCGAACAGAGCCTTCAAGGATCTCCGCCTGGTGCAGTACATCACTCTGTAGCCCTTTGCTATTATATATCTCTCTGAGTTTTTTTATCACTTCGATATCATCGGGGCCCACACCATCTTTTTCTGCTAAAGATTTTTCACCATCTTTTGCGGTAAGCGGTGCATGCAATACTCTTCTTAATTCAATTCCCGGCCTGTCAGGAACCATTTTCGCCAATACATTTGCATCGGGTAGTGGCAGATCCATAACTCTGGCTACGTCTTTAATACTCATCTTCGCAGCCATAGTACCATAAGTAATGATCTGTGCTACCTGGTTCTTTCCATATTTTTTTATAACATAATCAATTACTTTTTGCCTGCCTACATCATCAAAGTCGGTGTCGATATCCGGCATTGATTTGCGATCAGGATTTAAAAACCTTTCAAAAAGTAAATTGTATTTGATGGGATCAATATTGGTAATGCCAATACAATAAGCGACCACACTTCCTGCAGCAGAGCCACGACCTGGACCAACGAGTACATTCATTTCTCTACCTGCACTTATAAAATCACTTACAATAAGAAAGTATCCCGCGAAACCCATGGTTTTAATAGTAAACAATTCGAACTCGATCCTGTCTTTTATTTCATCAGTAAGTTCGGAATAACGATTCTTTGCTCCTTCGTAAGTAATATGTTTTAAATATTCCCATTGATTCAGTGAGTCGGGGCTCACTTCTCCCTTATCAAGCTTTTCTGCTTTTTTATGTGTTTTAAATTTATCTGGAATTGGGAAAGCGGGAAGTAAAATATCTTTCTTAAGATTAAGAATAGAAACCTTACCAACGATTTCATTGGTGTTATCAATCGCTTCGGGGAGATCAGAAAATTTTTGTGACATCTCTTCTGTCTTCTTGAAATAAAACTGGTCATTGGGAAATGCAAAGCGTTTGTCTTTAACCATGATGTCGTCATCAGAAAATTCCCTTAATGCAGGGGTTGCCAATTTTTCACCGGTATTGATGCAAAGCAAAATATCATGCGCCGTAAAATCAGTTTGATCTACATAATGCGAATCATTGCTGGCAATGATCTTTACATTGTATTTCTGAGCAAATTTTACCAGCACTTCATTTACCTTATCCTGCTCTTTCATTCCATGTCGTTGCAGTTCCACATAGTAATCTTCGCCAAAAATATCAAGCCACCATTGGAATTCTTTTTCTGCATCTGCTTCGGTCTTTCTTAAAATTGCCTGAGGTACTAATGCTCCCAAACAACAGGTAGTGGCAATTAGGCCTTCGTGATATTTTAAAATTAATTCTTTATCAATACGCGGATATTTGCTGTACATCCCTTCAATAAAGCCAAGCGAGGTAAGTTTTACAAGATTTTTATAGCCAATTTCATTTTTAGCAAGCAGTATCTGGTGATGACGGGGATCTTTATCTTCTTTAGAAAAAGTTTTCCGGAGTCGATCTGCCGTAATATAAAATTCGCAACCAACAATTGGTTTTACTTTTAGACTGCCATCTTCATTTTTATGTTTATAAGCCTCTGCCACAAATTCAAAAACACCAAACATGTTACCATGATCAGAAATTGCCAGGGCCGGCATATTGTCATCAATTGCTTTTTTATAAAGCTTTTGAATGGATGCCGCACCATCTAATAAAGAAAATTGTGTATGTACATGTAAGTGAGAAAATTTCATTCTGATAGTTCCTTAATTTTAATGATCAACATCAACCAATTTAATATACTTATTGTCAGCTGTTATTTGCAAATAAAAGCTAATGGCAATTTTTCAAAGCAAATTTCGTTTAAATAATATCCACAAGCTCGGAAAAGATTTTTATTTTTGTTAACTACTGATGGCAGGGTCTTAGCGTATAGGCCTTCTCATTTATTTTGAATCCAATTCATGCTGAAACAGGTAACTCTTTACTCAATAATGATTGTATTGCTGGCAAGCTGTACCAGCTTGAAATCAGCTTTTACCGGTAACAAAGACACTGCCTCAACGAGTAATTCCACAGCCGTTAAAAAAGAAACAAAATTTTTGGATCAGATCGATGTGCCTGTTGAATCTTCAAAAGGGGTAAAAGAAAAAGAACAGGAGAAATCTGTTGCAAAAAAAGAAACATCAACAACCCGCAACAGCACACATAGAGAAAGCAATGCAGAAAATTTATCCGCTTTGCAAGTGAAATATGCTGTTCGACTTAACAGCCCTGCCGAAGAAGTAAAGAACACAAAGATGTTTGAGTTCATTGATGATTGGTATGGCACACCCTATCATTTGGGAGGTACTACAAAAAAGGGAGTTGATTGCTCGGCATTTTCTCAATTTCTTTTTGCTTCAGTTTATGGCCTTAATATTCCAAGAACTGCAAGAGAACAATATAATTTAACGAGTCGCATTTCAAGAACACAATTAACTGAAGGAGACCTGATCTTCTTCAATACACGTGGAGGTATTTCCCATGTTGGTATTTATCTCCAGAACAATAAATTCGTTCATGCTTCTACAAGCGGCGGCGTAATGATCAGCGATATTTTTGATGAATACTGGGCTAAAAAATTTGTGGGTGTTGGAAGATTGAAAGATCGTGAATCAGTAGTAAGCACCAAGTAATTTTCTATTTCGTTACTCTCTTTTTTAAACTCTCCAATACTATTTTCAGATCGGGTGTGAGATTAAGCCAATAAGTTCCGGCAAAAAATAATCCAATAAAAAGCAAGCTTCTTGTTGCCAACCATAAAATTCCGGTTTTATCATTTAAAAGAAAATAGCAAATACCATAGCAGGTAAATGCTAATAAAATTGCTAGCAAAGATTTTATAGTAAATGGTTGCATCTTGAATTTGCGCAACAAAAAGAAATAGCGAATAAAATTATAGATCGAGAATGAGATCAGGTTAGCTACTGCAGGACCGATCAAGCCAAGCCTCATTGTCAGTATCCAATTTAATGGCAGCATTATTACCAGCAAAGCCACGCCGGTAATAAAATCAAATCGCCAGAAAGTTGATGTGGTGATGATCTGCCCGCTGACACCTGTTCCCATATCAACTATGCGCATTAATCCCATAAAAAGAAATACATCAAGCACCACTTTATATTCAGCCTGTAGATTAAAAGAATCAATCGCATCATTATAGTTTAACCAAACAAGACAAAACATGGCAGCTGAAAAAATGAGTTGGTTGATCGATGAACGCTGGTAAATACGGCTGATCTTTTTAAGATCCTTATCCTTCCATGCTTGTGAGAGATGCGCAACTGAGGCTGCAACAATACTTCTTTGTGGCGCTTGTATCAGGCTTGTAAGGTATTGGGCAAAAGTGAAAAGCCCAACCATGCCAGCCCCATCTGGAAATACACCTGCAATAATAATTGTATCAGCAACTGCTGCGATATTGTATATAAGTGTGCCGCCCCATACAAATCCGCAAAGCATCAGGATCTTTTTGAAAAGCCTCCGGGTTACTTTACTTATCGAAAAATTGAGACTGATCTTTCCTGTGCTGTATAAATAAACAAAAAGAATAATTGCAAGAAAAAGATAGAGAAACGAATATATTTTTATAAACAGGTCAAATTCTTTTATTACACTAATGCTTACAAGTACAAAAAGTATCGTTACAAAAACACGAAACTGTACTTCTTTAAAATAATTAGAAAGAATGGATTTGTGGTTATGCCAGGCAAACACTTCAAGCACTGAAAAAAGGGTTAGCCCAAGACCAAATGGAAAAAGCCAGTAGTAGTATTGTACAATTTGTGGTGAGTTATCAAATGCTCTACCCACAATATTTTTCATAAATAAACCGCCGATAGCTAAAAGTGTAAATCCAATAATACTTACAAGCAATGCCCACGCTGCCTGGTCATTTTTATTTTTTGGTAAATGATCTTTATAATAAGGGAAAAATTTGTTGATATAAGCAGGCATTCCCAGGGAGGCAATGGACATCATGACAGATCCAATAGCCATAAAAACCCCGGTAAGTCCATATTCTTCTTTTGTAAAAGGCCCGCCTTCTCTGGTAAACAAATAAGTATTTAATGCGCCGAAAGCAAAACCAACATAGATCAGTATTGAAGAAATAATACTTTGCCTTCGGATATTACTCATGCGATAAAGATAGTGAATGGCTTGAATGGTAAAAGGTCAATTGTAAATGTTTAATCGGCCTTTTTCACAGTAATATAAAAATTGCGATCGATCTTTAATCCATCTTTCAACATGCCTGCGGTCACAGCTACCGTTTTCCATTCTGTAGTTGCTTTTAACCAATCATCGCTTGAGCCATTAACCTTAACAGGCATATTAAATCCTTCTACAGAATTTGCCCATCTATAATACATGTTATCGCCGGTAAATTTATATTCCAATTCAGGGATCTTCGTGGTACGTAAATATTGATCAAAGATCTTTGACAGTTCTTTTCCTGATTGCTGAGACATATAGCTTTCAATTTGCTTTGTGGTTACAACTGAATGATAAAATTTTGAATTCAATCCCCTTAATATTGATCTGAATTTTTCATCGTCATTAATGACCTGGCGAATAGTATGCAGCATGTTGCCACCTTTATAATACATGTCGCCACTGCCTCCTTTATTTACTCCATAAGGGCCAATGATCGGTTTATCATTTGCGATCAACTTTCTTGTACCAATACAATAATCACTACCGGCTTCTTTGCCATAATAATATTCAGTAAATAAAGTTTCAGAATAATTGGTAAAGCTTTCATGCACCCACATATCAGCTATATCGATCGTTGTTATATTATTTGCAAACCATTCGTGACCGCTTTCATGCACAATAATAAAATCCCATTTTAACCCCCAGCCGGCAGCAGAGCCTGAAAGATCTTTACCACGGTAACCATTCTTGAAACCATTACCGTAAGCAATTGCACTTTGATGTTCCATTCCGAGATGTGGAGCTTCTATTAATTTATAGCCATCTTCATAAAAAGGGTAGGGCCCGAACCAATGTTCAAATGCTTTCAACATCAGCGGTACTTGTTTGAATTGTTCTTTTGCTTTTTCTAAATTATAATCAAGTACCCAGTAATCGCAGTCTAATTTTCCTTTTTCACCTTCATAGGTTTCTTTCCAGTTTACATACTTGCCGATGTATGGAATGAGATTGTAATTGTTAATAGGGTTTGTTATTGCCCAAACTTCTTGCCTTATATTTTTATCAGCATTATAAGAATGTAATTTTCCATTTGAAATGGCTACTAAAGTATCAGGGACATTCATGGTAACAGAAGCCCCATGATCGGGTTCATCGCCCTGGTAATCTTTACATGGATACCACACACTGGCACCTAGTCCCTGGCAAGCGACACTCATCCATGGTCTTCCTTGAGCATCTTTTGTAAATATCCAGCCACCATCCCACGGTGGTTGTTTTGCTATAACAGGATTGCCGTGATATTGGATCGAAAGCTTGTAAACCTGTTCCATTCCTCCATTTTTTGAAATACTAAATTTCTTTTTCTCAAAATTGATCCAATAAACATTTCCCTCACGACTAATTTTTGATATTTGTTTACCATCTAAAAAAACATTGTCAATTGAAAGAGGCTGTTTCAAATCGATCTGCATTTTCCCATTCTTTGGTTTTTTTGTGACCTTAAATGTTATTTCGTTTGAACCCGAAATGGATTTTGTATTAAAATCAGGAGTTACATTGATCTTATAAGCCAGAACATTCCACCAATCTCTTCCCTGCCCATTACTGCCACGAAGTGTATCCTGGTGTGTGAATTGTGCATTAAGTGAATTAAGAATCAGAAATGAGAAATTAATAATTATTATTGCCTTGAAAATTTTATTCATCTTCGAAAAATTTGAGTTGTAAATTTAGTTGTTCAATAATTAATGAAGTATAAAAATATATACCTGTTCTTTCTTGTGCCGTGTGCCTTATTCTTTATTACCTGTAGTAGCAAAGATCAAAGTTCTAAAAAGATATTCCGATACAACGAATCCACCGGCATTGCTTCACTTGATCCTGCATTTTCAAAAAACCAGTCTACAATGTGGCCGGTGCATCAATTGTTCAATACACTTGTTGAAAATGATGGTGATACAAAAACAAGAGGTTCACTTGCAAAGAGCTGGGATATTTCTGCCGATAGGCTTGAATATATATTTCATTTAAGAACAGACGTAACCTTTCACGATAACGATGCATTTGCAAATGGAAATGGAAGAAAAATGCTTGCCGCAGATGTAGAATATACTTTCAAAAGAATTTTAGACCCTAAAATTGCAAGCCCCGGCTTTTATATTTTTAATAATGTAGTAGATAGCATTGAAGGGTTTAAAGCAATTGACGATTCAACATTCAGATTAAAACTAATAAAACCTTATGCCCCTATCTTACAGATTTTGAAAATGACCTATTGTTCTATTATTCCTAAAGAAGTGGTCGAAAAATATGGATCTGATTTTAGAAGTCATCCCTGCGGCACCGGACCTTTTCAGTTTGTAGCCTGGGAAGAAGGCTTGGCATTGATATTTAAAAAGAATGAAAACTATTTTGAAAAGGATTCAGCTGGTAATAGGCTTCCTTACTTAGATGGAATTAAGATCACATTTAATGAGAGCAAGGCAACAGAGTTTTTATTATTCCGTCAAAAGCAACTTGATTTTTTAAATGATATAGATGCTTCTTTTAAAGATGAGATACTTACATTAAAAGGAGAGTTAAGAAATGATTGGAAAGACAAAGTTGTTTTACAAATTCATCCTTACCTCAATACTGAATACTTTGGTTTTTTAGTTGATACAACGAATGAATTGATAAAGAATTCGCCAACGCGACTTAAAAAACTAAGGCAAGCGATGAACTATGCGATCGATCGAAGGAAGATGATCTTGTATTTAAGAAACTCTTTAAGCTCACCTGCTGAAAATGGATTTGTGCCAGAAGGAATGCCTTCATTTGATACTTCAGTAAAAGGATATCAGTATGACCTGGGAAAAGCAAAAAAATTGTTGGCAGAAGCAGGCTTTTCAAATAGTACTAAGCTCCCGGCTATTAAACTTTACACAATTCCAATATATGGTGAGATCGGAAGTTATCTTGCAAAACAATTTGAAGAAGCAGGTATCCCTGTAACTGTTGAAGTTGTTTTAAGATCTTTTTTATTTGAACTTACTTCCAATTCAAAAGCTCCGTTTTTCAGAGGGAGTTGGATAGCAGATTATGCAGATGCTTTCAATTATCTTTCTTGTTTTTATTCTATGAATCCTGCGCCTCCTAACTATACTCGCTATAAAAATCCTGAGTTTGATAAACTTATTGAACTAGCTGTAGCAGAGCCAAACGATTCTTTACGATTTATTTTATACCGGCTGGCTGATCAGTTAATGATCAACGATGCGCCATTGATCCCATTGTGGTATGACCGTGTGATAAGATTAGTGCAACCAGAAATTTCAGGGTTTGAGCCCAATAATCTTAACTGGTTAGAACTCAGAAGAACAATAAAAAAATAACTTGTTTGATCATTGATTTTCAGTATAAATACTATTCAAAAAAACACGCTGCATGCTTGCATAAATGAAGACTGATTTTTATTTTTACATCCTGCTTTTGAAACGATATCCTGAATAAGCCACTTCCGTTATCCTGAAATACCATTAGTCTGATCCTGTTGAAAACGTACTCTGTTACTGTATGAATTTCTCTCTTTGTTAAGCTGAAGGTCTCTTCTTCGGTTTTATTCCCAGGTATGTTTTATTCGGGCTGACAAACGTTCTAAATAATGTTTTTTGAAGGAACTTTATATGGAATATATTATTAAACCCCTATGCAAACTAAAGATCCAATATGCCACATGAAAAGCAGAAAAATCCATAACCCTGGAAGCCGTTTGATACCTGTATGAAATGAGATCCTATCCAATGAAATGCAAATCCATTACCTGTTGAAACCATTTCCAGAAAAACCATTCCTTAATCACTTAAAAAAAAGAAAGCGTATGATTTGAATGGTACACAAACAAAAGGTGGGATCAAATCCCACCTTTACTTTTAATGCTTCTTCAATTTATTCTTAAAAACCTTTTCAAATTTTTCAAGCTTGGGTTGTATAACGATCGAGCAATAAGGATTGGAATTCTTATTAAGCTCATAATATTCCTGGTGATAATTTTCTGCTGTATAAAATTTAGTGAAAGGTTCAAGAGTTGTCACGATCGGGTTATCATATGCACCGCTTTTATCCAGTTCTGTTTTATACTTTTCAGATTTTTGTTTTTGTTCATCATCGTGATAAAATATCACACTCCGGTATTGCGTGCCCACATCCGCTCCCTGGCGATTTAATGTTGTAGGATCATGAACCTGCCAGAAAACTTCAAGTAATTCATCAAAACTGATCTTTGAAGAATCATAGACGACTTGTACGCATTCAGCATGGCCCGTTTCACCAGTGCAAACGTCTTTGTAGCTTGGATTTGCAACATGTCCGCCAGCATACCCAGATGTTACGGAAATAACACCTTCCAATTGTTCGAAAACAGCTTCGGTACACCAGAAACAACCAGTGCCAAAAGTTGCGGTGTCTGTTTTGCCTATAACAGTGGCTTCAGTTTTTTCAGATGTTTTTGTTGTATTCATTTTTAAATTTTGATTATTGTTTTGTCCACAGGAAATTAATGCGGCGGCGCCGGTAAAAGCAGCCAGCCAGAATGTTTTCATAAATATTCTTTTTTTATTTTTTTCCATTCCTTTCAATTCAATGCAATTTACGATGAATTTGGGTGGCTGGTTTGTGAGATGTAGGACAGTACAAATAGCTTTCTGAGTTTCTTAACAAATCGGTACGAAATGGCCGAATAGAATTACTGAAGCCAGAACGGAGCGTAGCAACAGAAGCTTAATAGAATTACTTTTGCTGGCTAAAAAATATTTTAACGATCAGATGAAACTTTTCCCCGAATCGGCATACATACAATTAGAATTTGATAAGGTAAAAACTTTGTTGGCTGAACATTGCAGAAGCGAATATGCAATTGAGAAAGCAAACCTGTTAGGAATTCATACAAGAATTGAATTTATAGAAACTGAATTGCGCCAGAGTTATGAATACAAACAGCTTTTGCAAAACAGCATTTATTTTCCAAACGATCCTGTATTTAATTTATCAAAGGAATTAAAACTGCTTTCAATTCCCGGGGCTGTGCTAGCGGGTGATGAATTGATCGAAATAAGAAAGCTGGCTGAATTGATGAAGAATATTTTTAGATGGTTTGATACCGAGAGAAGAAATGTGTACAATAGCCTGGTAAAAATTATTGACGCAACTTATTATGAAAAAGCTATCATTGAAATGATAGATGATATAATTGATGAAAGTGGCCAGGTAAAGGATAATGCGTCGGATGAATTACAAAGTATCCGAATGAATTTGTATCGCAAACGAAATGAATTGCGTAGGGTTTTTGACCGTATCATTTCTAAATTGAATAAGCAAGGTTACCTGGCTGATATTGAAGAAAGTTTTTTAAATGGCAGAAGGGTAGTGGCCGTCTATGCTGAACAGAAAAGAACAGTGAAAGGAATTTTGCATGGCGAAAGTGAAAGTCGTCGCACTACTTTTATAGAACCTGAAGAAACGATCGAATTGAACAATGATATTTATTCGTTGGAAAGCGATGAGAAAAGAGAAGTGTATCGTTTGCTTCGTGATCTGACTGCTAAACTTTCCGTGTTTTCCTCGTTGTTGTCAACTTATCATTCTATTTCTGGTGAGTATGATTTTATTCGTGCTAAAGCAAAACTTGCTTTAGATATGAATGGCGAGTTCCCGCTTATCGAGGATAAAGCCATTGTTCATTTGGAAAAAGCTTTTCATCCTTTGCTGTATTTGTATAATAAGAAAGCGAATAAACCAACTATTCCTGTTTCGTTAACACTTGATGAGACTAATAGAATACTTGTTATAAGCGGGCCGAATGCCGGTGGTAAAACTGTAACACTTAAAACTGTTGGTCTTTTACAAATGATGGTACAGAGTGGTTTACTTGTGCCCGTTCAATCATCTTCAAAGTTTGGAGTCTTTAAACAATTACTGATCCATATCGGTGATACACAAAGCCTGGAATTTGAATTAAGCACTTATAGTAGTCATTTGAAGAACATGAAATATTTCATGGAGTCGGCCAGTGGAAAAACACTTTTCTTTATTGACGAATTAGGTAGTGGTAGTGACCCGAATCTTGGTGGTGCATTTGCAGAAGTAATTTTAGAAGAGCTAGTAAAGAAACATTCTTATGGCATTGTCACTACTCATTACCTGAATTTAAAGGTAATGGCAAGTAAAACTCCCGGTATTTTAAACGGCGCCATGGCATTTGATGAAAAAAATCTAATGCCTCAATATAAACTCAATATTGGTAAACCCGGAAGTTCATACACATTTGCAATTGCTGAAAGGATTGGTTTGGGCAGACCTTTGATCGATCGTGCAAGAAAAATGGTAGATGAAGAACATTTTCGGTTAGATAAATTATTAAACAAAACCGAGCAGGATCTTCATGATCTTGATAAGAAAGAAAAGGAATTGAACAAATTGTTGCAGGAGAATGAGAAATTAAAAAAAGAGATGAAGCATACCATGGATCGGGAAAAACATGATCAGCAAGTTGAGTTATTAAAACATCAGAATAAAGTTTCTGAAGAAAAATTGGCTTACCTCAAAGAAATGGAGAGAAAGCTAAAGCAAATGGTGATCGATTGGCGAAAAGAGGAAGACAAAAACAAAGTGATCAAAAATATCAGTGCTCTTTTATTTAATAAGAACGAGAAGAAGGCTACTGGTAAAATGCAAAAGCAAATTGAATCAAAATTTATTGAACTGGTCGGCGAGATAAAAGTTGGAGAAAAAGTAAAGATGAAAAAGAATCACCAGGTAGGTCAGGTAATAGAATTAAGAGGAAAGAAAGCTGTTGTGAAAATTGGAATGCTACCAATACATGTTGACTTAAAAGATCTTGTTTTAGTTAAATCTAAACAAGACGAAACTGATAAAAAATAAAAACACCCCACTTGCGTAGGGTGCTAACTTGTGTTTTTAGTTGTATACAAATTTAAAGACCTGAATGGATATAACTCTCCAGGTGACTAATAGTTTCTTTTTGCTGCAAAATAGTTTCTTTTACCACATCACTCATGCTTATAATACCTGCTAAAAGATTTTTTTCAAAAACTGGCAGGTAACGAATGTTTTTATCAGACATAAGTTGCATACAGTACTCTACACTGTCGCTGGGATTTAAGGCTGGTAAATTTGTTGTCATGATCTCAGAAACCTTAGTGTCAACAGAACTTTTGTGCTTCAATGCAATTTTCCTTGAATAATCTCTTTCTGTAATGATCCCAAGGTATTCGCCGCCATCCATTACAAGCACGGAGCCGATGTTTTTTTCAGCCATAATGTTCAGTGCCTCGATCACTTTTGTGTCGGGGGCCACTGCCACGGCTGACGCTCCTTTTCGGCCAAGAATGTCAGAAACTTTGCGCATAGTTGGTAGTTTTAGTTTTAGGTAGTGAAAGTTACAGAAAAAACGCAGCGTTTTCAAAACTAATTATATACACACTATGCACTAAACATTATCTTTATTATCCTTATTTTATATTCAATCATGGTAAAAAAAGTACCTACTATAAAAGAAATTGCAAAGAGATTGAATGTTTCTGTTTCCACTGTTTCAAGAGCACTGCATGATCATCCAAGTATTGGTTTGCGAACAAGAATGCAAGTGCAGCAGGTGGCTAAAGAGATCAATTATGAACCAAACCAGGCTGCCATTTTTTTTAAGCAAGGGAAAACTTTTACAATTGGTGTTATCATTCCTAATCTGCAGGAGCAGTATTTTTCAATCGCAATAAACGGTATTGAAAAGATGGCGATCGAGAATAATTATAATGTACTCATCAGCCAAAGTCATGATGATCCTAAAAGAGAAAAGCAAATAGTGGAAACAATGCGACGTAATAGGGTTGATGGTATCATTGTTTCTGTATCAAAAAATTCCGGCGATTATAAACACTTCCAGGAATTGGAGCAATTCAATATACCCGTCGTTTTTTTTGACCGTGCACCGGAAATGCCGGGTGCAATCTCTGTTACTTGTAGTTTAAAGAAAAGCACGGTTGCGATGGTGGATCTTTTTGTAAAAAAAGGAATAAAAAGAATTGGATTTATAAATGGCCCTGGCGCTATTTCAATGACACAGGAAAGAGCAGATGGATTTAGAGAGGGGTTAGAGAAAAATAAATTAAAAGAAGAAAAAGAATTAATAGTACAAACTGATCTTACAACAACTGGTACTGAAAAAGCTATTGGCAAATTATTGGCTTTAAAAAAAATACCAGGAGCTGTTATTGCATTTAATGACTATGTGGCGCTTGATGCCATACGATATGCAAGAAAAGAAGGACTTAAGATCAATAAAGATATTTTCTTTGGCAGCTATGCGAACCTGCCGATCATACATTATTTGGATAATCCTCCAATCGTATCAGTAGAACAGTTTCCTTTTGAGCAGGCGGAAAAAGCAACTGATATTTTACTGCAGTTGATAAACAGAAAAGAAAACAACTCTGCAAACTTGCCGCAAAAAATTGTTTTGGAAGGGGAGTTGGTTTTAAATGAAGAATAATTTCTCAGTCTACAATTACCATTTTTTTGACCGATGATTCTCTGATCTGTAATTCAGGAGTTAGAATTCTTTTCTCAAATTCTTTTATTGGCCTTTTGCTCTCGATAAGTTGCAACAGTAATTCAGTGGCATCTTTTCCCATTTCAAATGCCGGTTGTCTTACTACTGTAAGCGGCGGATCTATAAGTTCAGCAATATCTGTATTTGAAAAACCAACAACAGAAACATCATCTGGTACTTTTAATCCTCTTCTTTTTAAAGTTTTCAAACATCCTGTTGTGAGTTTATCGCTGGTGGCAAAAATTGCATCAGGCTTATTTCTTTGGGTGAATAATTTATTAACGGCGTCTTCAATTTCTTCAAACAACATTCCGCCATAAAAACAGTGCTGAATATAATTTTCATTTACTTTTTGCCCATTTGCTATCAATGCTTCTTTATAACCGGCAACACGTTCATGAGTGATAGATAGAAATTCGGAATTAGTTAGAACGGCGATTCGTTTGTGTCCATTCCTTATCAAATGTTCTGTGGCATCATAACCTCCTTTGAAATTATCGACGATCACTTTATGTGTATTGATCTCTTCGGTTATCCTGTCAAAAAGAACAATTGGGAATCCTTTTGCATGTAAAGCTTTCAAATGGCTAAGGTCATTTGTTTCCGTGGAAAGAGAAATTAGCAAGCCATCAACTGAACGGGACGCCAGGTATTGCAGATCGATCACTTCCCGGTCATAAGATTCCCGGCTTTGAGAGATAATAACATTATAACCCTTGTCATAGGCGATGGACTCGATTCCATTAATAACCTGGGAGAAAAAGTTATTGGCTATTTCACAAACGACTACCCCGATCGAGCGGCTTCTTCTTTCCTTTAAACTTAATGCGATCGGGTTTGGACGATAATTCAATTTTTCTGCGCAATCAAGCACTAATTGTTTGGTTTCCGGACTTATTTCATGGCTGTCCCTTAAAGCCCGGGAAACAGTAGAGGTGGAAATGCCAAGTGCACGGGCTATATCTTTAATAGTTACGGCTTCAAATTTCATATACAGGCGGCAAAATTAATTTTTAAAGATACGTTTTTCAATCGACTGGCATCTGTATTTGAACTTATTACGATATACTAAGAATCAGTGGAAAAAGAATACTATCTGCTTGCAGCATTTAATAATTTATAGTGCTCTCTTTTAAGGAAAGGCAAATGCAAAATTTTCGTTATCGTTCTCGGGAACGTTTGCGTAAATAAACACCTAACTCATTGATTTAAATATGATAAATACTGATTAGCATTGAGCTTTAATTCCAGACAGTGCAGGACGGTTTATCACGATTAGTCAGGCATCACGATATCTTTCAATTTAAAATTAAAAACTGCCATATGAAGCAATTCGCAATTACGTGCTCGCTTTTATTTTTATCGTTATTGGCTTTTTCACAAGAGCGACAAATTAAAGGCCGGGTTACAGATGATGCAGGGGCGCCTATAGTTGGGGCATCAGTTCAGGTACAAGGTGAAAAAAAAGGAACACTAACTGACAAGAATGGTGACTTTACTCTTCCAGTAACAGCTACAGGAAATGTTACACTACTTATAACTGCAACAAGTCATAAAGCATTTACAATTAGTACGGACGGAAGTACACCAGTTTCAGCAAAATTGGAAAAAGAGAATGTGATTTTGGATGAAGTTGTTGTTACGGGTTATCAAACTATCAAGAGAAAAGACCTGACTGCATCCGTTTCCTCTATTTCTGCAAAAGATTTAAAAGATAATACCATGGCCTCAGCTGCAGAAGCATTGAATGGGCGGTTGGCTGGGGTAACCGCAACCACTTCAGAAGGCTCGCCTGATGCTGCTATTCGGGTGAGGGTGCGTGGAGGAATTTCAATCACACAAAACAATGACCCTTTATATGTAGTGGATGGAGTTCAGGTTGAAAACGCCTTGAATGTGATTGCCCCGGGCGACATTCAATCCATAGATGTTTTAAAAGATGCAGCGGCTACTGCTATTTATGGTGCCAGGGGTGCAAATGGTGTTTTTGTAATTACAACAAAAACCGGCAAGCCAGGACGGACCATAGTTACTTATGACGGCTTTATTGGAGTAAGAGAGTTGGCCAGTAAATTAAAAGTAATGAGTCCTTATGATTATGTCATATATCAGTGGGAAAGAACACGGCCGAATAGTACTGACTCTACAAATTTTGCGGCAAGCTTTGGTTCAACCTGGGATACATTGAATGTTTATAAAAACATGCCTCCTATTGATTGGCAGGAAGAAATAATGGGAAACACGGGTATGACTACCAAGCAAAACATTGGTATTTCCGGAGGGAGCAAAAAAATCACTTACAATTTTGGTTATACATATAACAACGAAAAGCCGATTGTAGTCAACTCAAATTTTAATCGTCATATTGTAAATGCAAGGGGTGATTACAAAATCACTGACAAAATAAAAATTGGAGCAGGCGCCCGGTACACTTACCAGGATGCGGTAGGTGCAGGCCTTTCGAGTGAAACCAACACTTCATATGCCCGGCTGCGTAATGCCGTAAAATACAGACCTTTTCTTGCTGACACATTAGCGATAGATGACCCCGATCCATTGGTAGTGAACCCCGGTAATGGAGTTACCCTTGTAAACCCAATTGCACTTGCAGATGCGGAATATCGCAGAAAAGTAACTTCAGCTTATAACTTAAATGCCAACATCTCTTATGACATTACCAAGAATCTGAATTTCCGTTCAACTATTGGTTATGATAAAAATGATTTTACTGACCGTCAGTTTTTTGATTCTATCACTTCATTTTCTGTAAACCAGGGAGGAGGAAAACCAATTACTCGTGCGGATACACTTTATAGGAAAGTAATTAATAACTCAAATGTTTTAACTTATTCAGTTAAGGATTATAAAGGAAAACATGATTTTGACATTCTTTTAGGTGAAGAAACTTACGAGTCAACTACAGATTCACGTAGCGGACAGTTTGGAAGTTTTCCAAAATTCACTTCACATGATGATGCGTTCAATAACCCGGGTCTTGGAACAGTTTGGACCGGCTTTCCTATATATGTCAAAACAAAGTATACAAGTCTTTCATTTTTTGGACGCATTAACTATGCATTTGAAGACAAGTATTTACTCTCACTCAATGTGCGATACGATGGGGCTTCAAAATTTGCTGAACCTAAAAGATGGGGGACTTTCCCCGGTGGTTCCATCGCATGGCGTGTGAGTCGTGAAAAGTTCATGGAGAATGTTACATTTATCAATGATCTGAAATTAAGATTTGGCTATGGCAGAATTGGGAACAATCGCATTGATGACTACCTGTATTTAACAACTTTTAATTACGGTACATCTTTTTACGGTTTAAATAATCAGACAGTAAATGCTTTTACTGAGAATAGTTTGGCTAATCCGGATCTTCAGTGGGAAAGCCTTGTAAACAGGAACTATGGTATTGATATCTCTTTATTCAAAAGTCGTTTGAATATGAGCATCGATGTTTATAATAATACTTCGGATAAATTATTATTAAGAGCGAAAATCGCTCCTACGTATGGATTTACGGATCAATTACAAAATGTTGGAGCTACCAGCAACAAAGGTGTAGAATTACAATTGAATGCTGTAATAATGAGAAAGCCTAATAATGGGTTTACATGGAATGCCAATTTCAATATTTCGCATAACAAAAACATGGTTGAAGCATTATCTAAAGGACAAACTGAATTTGCGGGCGGACCTGCATGGGGAATATCCGGACAGCCTAATGATTATTTAGTAAGAATCGGTAGCCCTGTTGGAGCCATGTACGGTTGGGAAACTGATGGTTTTTATAAAGTAAGTGATTTTGATTATGACAACACAACAACACGTTACACATTAAAGTCAGGTGTTGCTGAAATGCAAGTTCCCAGCTCATATGTTGTACCAGGCGCTATTCGTTTCAAAGATCTCAGTGGACCTGCAGGCAAACCGGATGGAGTGATTAATGATTTTGATAAAACCATAATCGGAAATCCAACCCCTAAATTTTCTGGCGGCTTAAGCCAAACGTTCACTTTCAAAAATTGGGATGCTAGTATGTTTATTAATTTCTCTTCAGGCAATGACATCTATAATGCCAATAAGATCGAGTTCACAAGTGCTTATAACGTTACTTCTAATCTTTTGGATGATATGAGTGATCGCTGGAGAACAGTTGATGCTAATGGAAAAGTGATAGAAAGTTTTCAACTTGTTAGCGGCAAGCTTTATGCATTCGGCGCAGCTCCTGATGTATTAGCGCAGGCTAATGCGAATGCTAGTATATGGATGCCAAGTGGGCTTACAAATTTTGGCTCCGGTGGCGGAAACTTTAGCTACTATCCGCATTCCTGGGCAATTGAAGATGGGTCTTTCATCCGACTGAATAATATAACAATAGGATACACATTAAAACCAAAAGCAAAGATTGGCATTACAAAGCTTCGTCTTTATTTATCAGGAAACAACCTGGCAGTAATTACCGATTACTCTGGTTACGATCCTGAGGTAAGTGTGAGAAGCAGCGGTCTTACGCCGGGCCTTGATTATTCTGCTTATCCTAAAAGCCGTTCGTATATATTCGGTGTACAGGCAACTTTTTAATAATACAAACAATTCAGAAATATGAACAAGAAATATTTATATAGCCTCATGATTCTACTGTCAGCAGGTCTGATGGTTACAACTGAAAGTTGTAAAAAATATCTCGACCAACAGCCCATTACATCTGTTGGCCCTGATCTAGTTTTTAACAGTGTAGAAAATGCCAGGTCTGCATTGGTGGGTGTCTATGCACAATTAACAGGTGATAATACTTATGGACTTAGAGTGAGCTTGTATTTCCCGATTGGCACTGATGAAATGCAAGGTCCAACTGGTGCGGCAGATGGTTCAAGAAGAGACTTTCCTCTTTATGCAACAACGCCTACTAACAATAATATGTTCGCTCCGTATAGCCAGTTATTCAAAGGAATTCAATACGCTAATCTTTGTATTGCAAATATTCCTGCAATGGACTTATACGAAAATGGTTCAGACCAGGAGAGAAAGCAATTGCAACGTATGCATGGTGAAGCTTTGACATTAAGAGCACAATATTATTTTGAAGCTATTCGGAATTGGGGAGACCTGCCAGCACATTTTGAACCCGCTGAAATATTGGCTACAAAAGATCCATTTCCATCAAGAACTGATAGAGATGTTTTATATGAACATTTATTGGAGGATTTAAAAACTGCAGCAGATCTGGTGCCATGGCGTAATGAGGTTTCATCAATGGGCGATGTAGCTGATGAAAGAATTACCAAAGGAGCTGTAAAAGCCTTACGGGCAAGAATCGCATTGGCCAGAGGTGGATATTCTTTAAGACAAGATGGTACTATTAAAAGAGGTTCTAATTTCCAGACTTACTACCAAATTGCAAAAGATGAAACCAACAGTATTATCAGTTCCGGTCATCATAATTTAAATCCGAGCTATAAGGATCTTTGGAAAAACCAGGTGGGCTCAAAGGTGGCAAATGACCCACATGGCGAATTAATGTTCCAGGCAACTGGTATTGGCCGGACTTCTGCAGCGGACACAAAGATGGGTTACTATAATGGTCCAACCGTGGTAAATCTTGCAACGCAAGCAGCCGCAACTGGAAACAGTGGAGTAATTGTATTACCAACATATTTCTATCTTTTCGATTCTTTAGATACACGCAGAGATGTAACCTGTGTTGCATACAGCGATACTTTAGCACCGGATGGAACAACCTTTTATAAACGTGGCGTTACTATCACCGGTATTTTTGATGGTAAATATCGCAGGAGTTGGATAAATCCGCCATTACCTGCTGGAACATACCTGAACAATTACTCCAGCACAAAATGGCAAATAATCCGTTTTTCGGATGTCTTGTTGATGCTTGCTGAGGCAGAGAATGAACTGAGTGGTCCAACAACCGCTGCATACAACGCCATCAATATGGTGAGAAGACGTGGGTTTAATAAACCAATTAATGCAGCAGATCCTGCCGTTGATTTAAGTGGTTTGAGCAAAGAAGATTTCTTTAAAGCTCTTGTAAGAGAAAGATCTCTTGAATTAGGTGGTGAAGGAGTAAGAAAATATGATCTGATCCGTTGGAATATGTTAGCCGCTGCTATTAACGAGACAAAAGCAAATCTTACAAAAATGGGAGCTTCAGCAGCAATGCTTCCACCTACCTATATGGCACCACCACCTTCTTATGTTTTTGTGCCAGCTAGTTTGCCAAACGCATTGTATTTCAGAGGCAGAACAACATCAGATGATTTAAGTTTCACTGGTGGATTGATCGTAAACTCTCTTTATAAAACTGCGCCGACTGCTACGCCTGCCGGAACTGTAAAGATGAACTGGGTAACCAACGCTATTAGTGTGGGTACCGGTACTGCCGTAACATTAAATCATTTTGCTAATAATTTTGTAACTCTAAAATCGGAACTGTTACCAATTCCGCAAGATGCAATTACGGCTTACGGTAGCTTCTCTGCTAATATGCCGCAGAATCCTAATTATTGACTTTTTTAGATATAAACTTTAATAGTTATCGTTAATAAAAGCTGCTGCTTATGCAGCAGCTTTATTTTTAAAATGAATTATGATTTTTTTACAGCGATATGTTTTTTTAGTGGTTATATCTGTATTATTTATTAAATGCCTTGCCCAAAAAAATGCAGAGAACAACAACACCGAATCAATGGCCATCGCTTTTCCCGGCGCTGAAGGTTACGGCAAATATGCAACAGGAGGAAGAGGAGGAAAAGTTTTCATAGTAACCAATCTTAATGATGATGGCGATGGAAGTTTTAGAAAAGCGGCTACAGCGAATGGGCCACGCATTATTGTGTTTGCTGTTTCAGGAACAATTCACTTAACAAGATCGATCTCGATAAAAGGTAACGCAACCATTGCTGGTCACTCTGCGCCTGGTGATGGTATATGTATAGCAGATAAATCCGTTCAGCTTGGAGGAGATAATATTATTGTACGCTTTATCCGTTTTCGCGTTGGTGACAAGTGGCAACGACAGGCAGGAATGGTGGATGGCAGCGGTGATGAAGATGCATTCAGCGGAAGTGGAAGAAAAAATATAATTATTGATCATTGTACATTCAGTTGGAGTAATGATGAATGTTTTTCTGTATATAATGGCGATAGCACTACACTGCAATGGAATATTATTTCTGAACCATTGAACTATTCTTATCATTTTGAAACTGGTGATAAAGATTGGGAACATCATGGCTTTGGCGGCATCTGGGGCGGCAAACATTTATCAGCACATCATAATTTATTCGCACATTGTAATAACCGTAATCCCCGGTTTAATGGAAACAGGCAGGGAATTATGGAGTTTGTTGATTACACCAATAACGTTATTTACAACTGGGGTGGAAATAATATTTATGCAGGTGAAGGCGGGAATTATAATATTATAAACAACTATTTTAAATATGGGCCGTCTACAAGTAAGTCAGTCAGATACAGAATTGTTAATCCGGGTAAGACAGAAACAATTGGGTTTGGTAAATGGTATGTAAATGGAAATTTTGTTGACGAAGCAAAAGATGTATCTCAACGTAACTGGTTAGGAATTCATATGGGTAACGGAGGTACTGAAGAGGATAAAAAAAATGCGGTAATTGATAAACCACACGCTGCCGATCCAATGAATATACAAACTGCGGAGACGGCGTTTGAGTCTGTATTAAAAAGCGCCGGTGCAAGTTTCAAAAGAGATACTCTGGACGAAAGAATTATAAATGATGTTAGAAATAGAACTGGTTTTATTATTGATGTGCAAGGTCGTTATCCACATCATTCGCCATTTGAAATGACAATAAATGCATGGCCGGACTTAAGTTCTTTACCTGCACCAGCAGATAGCGATAAGGATGGTATGCCAGATGAATGGGAGAGAAAGAATGGATTAAACCCAGCCGATGCATCTGATGCCTCAAAAGTTTCGTCTCATAAATTTTATACGAACATAGAATTGTATATTAACAGCATTGTGAAATGAGAAAACTATCTATCCCATTGGTCCTATTTTTAATGGCATTTGCAATGCCTGAGAAGAAGATCACCATTTGGATGTGTGGCGATAGTACAATGAGCATTAAAGAAAAAAAGGCTTATCCTGAAACGGGTTGGGGAATGCCTTTTGTGAACTTCTGGGATTCTACGGTTTCAATTGAAAATCTTGCAAAGAATGGCCGCAGCACTAGTTCTTTCAGAAATGAAGGCTTATGGAAAAAAGTATTGGATGATGCAAGAGAAGGGGATTATGTTTTTATTCAATTCGGGCATAATGATGAAGTGCCAACAAAAAAAACCTATACCACAGAAGTTGAATTTAAAAATAACCTGAAGCAGTATGTAGCAGAAGCAAGAAATAAAAAAGCAACTCCTATATTGCTGACACCAATGGCAAGAAGAAAATTTGATGCTGCCGGAAAAATTGAAGGCACACATGATGTGTATTCACAGATCGTAAGAGATGTTGCTAAAGAAGAAAAAGTTATTTTATTTGACATGGATAAAATAACCCAACAGTTATATCAGCAGTTTGGAATTGAAAACTCAAAACTGCTTTTTCTCCAGTTAAAGCCAGGCGAACATCCTAATCACCCGGATGGAAAAGAAGATAACACTCATTTCAATGAACTGGGAGCAAGACTTATGGCACAGTTAGTTTTAGGTGAGATCAAAAAACAAATCCCCGAACTTTCAGGCAGAATCGTAAAACCTGTTGTAAAATGACCGATGAAAAAAGGGTTTGTTACCATATTATTCCTTTTGATCTTACTTAATAGTTTTTCACAATCAACAAAAGGTATAACAGGCAAACCTGATACGTCATATTCTTTATACAGTGCTTATGCTGGCACTATTAAATCAAATCCTGAAGCAAAAATTGTAAATGAGATCCATTCAAGTTCGATAGTAGAAGAAAAGAACCTCACATATTGTACTATTGGCAGTCGCAAATTTTTAATTGATGCATTTTATCCTAAACAACAAAGTAGTGGTAAAAGGATCGCAATGATAATTGTGCACGGAGGAGGATGGAGAACCGGTAATAGAACATTACATTATCCTTTAGCTCAACGCCTCGCTGATCTCGGTTATGTTTGTTTTACTCCTGAATATCGTCTTTCAACAGAATCCTTATATCCTGCTGGAGTATATGATATAAAATCTTGTATAAGATGGGTTAGAAAAAATGCGGCAAAATATAATATCGATCCAAATAAGATTGTTGTATCCGGGCATTCCGCTGGTGGCGAATTAGCTGCAATGATGGGAGCAACAAATGGTATTGCTTCATTTGAAGGCGACGGTTGTAATAAAAATATTTCAAGCAAGGTAAATGCAGTAATAGATATGGACGGATTGCTTGCATTTATTCACGCTGAATCCGGCGAGGGAGACGATAGTAAAAGAACATCTGCTGCTACCAATTGGTTTGGTTATTCAAAAACTGAAAATCCAGAATTGTGGAAGCAAGGTTCACCGATAACACATATAGGGTCGCATACTCCACCCACTTTGTTCATAAATAGTAATGTGGCAAGAATGCATGCTGGTAGAGATGATTATATTAAGATTTTGGATGAGTATAATATTTACACCGAGGTGAAATCTTTTGATGCGCCACATACATTTGTTTTGTTTGACCCTTGGTTTACTCCAATGGTTCAAACGATTGATGCTTTTCTGAAAAGAGTTTTTGACAGGAAGACTGTCAACTCAACAGTAATTACTGTGGCAAAGGATGGAAGTGGAAATTATAAAACAGTTCAGGAGGCATTGAATGCTGTTCCTGTAAATAACAAAAACAGGGTTGTCATTTTTATCCGGAACGGAATTTATTATGAAAAACTTCTTCTTGATTCAACCAAAAACTTTGTGACATTGATCGGTGAAGATAAATTCAAGACAATCCTAACTTACAACGATCATACAGGTAAGATCGCTCCAAACGGAGATAGTATTAATACAAGAACATCATGGAGTTTTAAAATTCTTGCTGATAATTTTACCGCAAAGGACATAACATTTCAAAATGATGCAGGGTTTACAGCGGGTCAGGCTGTTGCAATAGAATCAGACGGTGATAAGTCGGTGTTTAAAAACTGTCGATTTATCGGTAACCAGGATGTTTTGTTTACTAACAGTGATAAAAGCCGGCAATATTATGAGAATTGTTATATAGAAGGTACAACGGATTTTATTTTTGGATCATCTACCGCTTGGTTTGAAAAATGTCATGTTCATAGTAAGAAAAATTCTCATGTTACCGCCGCATCAACGCCAAAAGAAAAAGAATTCGGTTATATTTTTAATGAATGCATATTGACAGGTGATACATCTTTGCATAATGTTTCATTGGGCCGTCCATGGCGGCCTTATGCTCATGTAGTGTATATGAATTGTTTTATCGGTGAGCATATAAAGCCTGAGGGATGGAGCAACTGGAACAATACCGATAATTATAAAACGACACGATACTCAGAGTATAAAAATTATGGACCATCATCAGATCTAGTGAAAAGAGTTGACTGGTCAAGGCAATTAACGGATGACGAGATAAAAAAATATAAGATCGAAAATGTGTTTAATGGTTGGAATCCCGAAAATAAATGAAATGAAATACCTGCTATTTATATCCGCAATTCTTTTTATGGCAAAATCAAAAGCACAAGTAATTGAAATGCCTTTATACAAAGGCCCTGTACCAAATTCAATTGCTGTACCTGATAAAGAAACTACAACAACAGGTGCTGATGGAGTTACGAGAGTTGCAAAAGTGAGTGTCCCTTCCATTAAAATGTATAAACCTGCTAATCCGAACGGAATGGCAATTATCATTTGTCCCGGGGGAGGCTATTCAATTTTAGCAATTGATAAAGAGGGAACAAAAGTTGCTGAAGAGTTTAATAAATGGGGCATTACAGCATTTGTTTTAAAATATCGTTTGCCCGATGATTCATTTAATGTTGATAAAAGCCTTGCACCGCTACAAGACGCCCAACAAGCCATTCGTTTGGTAAGAAGCAATTCAAAAGAGTGGGGGATCAATAAAAATCAAATTGGCATTATGGGATTTTCAGCTGGGGGACATCTTGCCTCAACAACTGCTACACATTTTACTTTTAAGGCAGACGCCGGGAATAATGATACAATCTCTGTCCGGCCTGATTTTGCAATTCTTCTTTATCCTGTTATAAGTTTTGATACCACCTTTGCCCATGTTGGTTCAAGAAATAAATTAATTGGTACGAAACCAACTGCAGATAAAACCGCTTTCTTTTCAAATGAATTGCATGTAACATCGAATACGCCGCCGACTTTTATTGTACATGCAAGTGATGACACGGGAGTTCCAGTTGAAAATAGTATCCGCTTTTACCAGGCTTGTGTAAAGAATAAAGTTCCTGTGGGAATGTATTTATACCCGCATGGCGGTCATGGTTTCGGGCTAAATAATAAAACAACAACAGATAATTGGATGGAGCGATTGAAAAATTGGTTAAGTTCAATTAAATAATTTTTATGCAACCGATCAATACAGCTATAGGTTCTTTTGGAATGAGCGGATGGGTCTTTCATGCACCATTCATTACAACCAACCCGGGTTTTAATTTTTATGGTGTTTTGGAAAGGACAAAGAACCTGGCACAGGAAAAATACCCCGGCGTAAAAACATTTCGAACACTCGAAGAACTACTGGCTGATAAAAATGTTGAACTGGTTATTGTGAATACACCTAGCGTTACTCACTTTGAGTTTGCAATGGAGGCTATTCTTGCAGGCAAACATTTAATTGTTGAAAAACCTTTTACAGCAACCGTATTACAAGCAGAAGAGCTAATTGCTGCGGCAAAAAAAAATAACGTAAAACTTTCTGTTTATCAAAATCGCCGTTACGATAGTGATTACAAAACGGTAAAGAAGGTTTTAGATGAAGGCTTGCTGGGAAAAATAATTGATGCAGAAATTCATTACGACAGATATACTCCTGAATTAAGTTATAAAGTACATAAGGAAACACCTACACCAGGTGTCGGTTGTGTTTATGATCTTGGCTCGCATTTGATCGACCAGGCATTACAATTCTTTGGAATGCCTGTTGCTTTGTCTGCTGATATTACTATCAATAGACCAGGATCTCAAGTAGATGATTATTTCGATATAAAATTGCTTTATCCTTCTCATCGCATTAGTTTGAAATCGAGTTATTATGTAAGAGAGCCATTACCGGGTTATATTTTTCATGGCACACTTGGGTCATTTATAAAACATAAAACAGATGTGCAGGAAACCGATTTGCAAGCTCACAAGAAACCCGGTGGTGCAGATTGGGGAGTTGAACCTGAGGATCAAAAAGGATTATTACATACTGAAAAAAACGGGAAGATCATTAAAGAGTATGTTCCATCAGAAAAAGGAAATTACGGAGATTATTACGATGGAATTTATAATGCGATCCGTAATGATGCTGACGTACCGGTATCACCGGAAGATGCGCTGAATGTGATAAAAATAATTGAGGCATCTTATATAAGTAATGCAGAAAAAAGAGTGATCGAATTATGAGACATGCATTACTGCTGTTGATCTTGCTTTCGCTGAAAGTTGCTGCACAGCAACCGGTTTCAAAAGTGTGGGTAGCAGATAATGGCGATGGCACATATAAAAATCCAATCATCAATGCAGATTACAGCGATCCAGATGCAATAAGAGTGGGAAATGATTATTATATGGTGTCTTCGAGCTTTACACATATTCCCGGTTTGCCGATCCTTCATTCAAAAGACCTGGTAAATTGGACGGTCATTGGTCATGCATTGAAAAAGCAACCACCATATGATGTCTATGATAAAGTGCAACATGGCGCAGGTGTTTGGGCGCCATCGATACGTTATCATAGTAATGAATTTTACATTTATTATCCAGATCCTGATTTTGGAATTTATTTAGTAAAGGCAAAAAATATTTTAGGACCATGGAGCGAACCGTTATTAATTGAAGCAGGTAAAGGATTAATTGATCCTTGTCCATTATGGGATGATAATGGTAAAACTTATTTAGTTCATGCTTATGCAGGCAGTCGTGCAGGAATTAAATCAATAATAGTCGTGAAAGAGATGAATAAAGAAGGAACAAAGGTTATTAGTGATGGCGTAATGGTATATGATGGTCATGAAACAGATCCGACGATAGAAGGCCCGAAATTTTATAAACGCAATAGTTACTATTACATCTTTGCTCCTGGTGGTGGAGTAAGTACAGGTTGGCAAACTATTCTTCGTTCAAAAAATATTTATGGGCCTTATGAAAGGAAGGTGGCGATTGATCAGGGAGCAACTTTGATTAACGGACCGCATCAAGGTGCATGGGTAACAACTCAAACAGGTGAAGATTGGTTTCTGCATTTTCAGGATAAAGATGCTTATGGCCGAGTTGTTCATTTGCAACCAATGAAATGGATCAATGATTGGCCCGTGATCGGTATAGATAAAAAAGGAGACGGTAAGGGTGAGCCAGTTCTTAGTTATAAAAAACCAAATGTTGGAAAACAATATCCCCGGTCTACAGTTCAGGATGGTGATGAGTTTAATGAAACTAAATTTGGTTTGCAATGGCAATGGCAGGCAAATCCAAAAGAAGGCTGGGCTTTTCCAACACCAAATGGTTCTTTGAGAATGTTTTCGGTTTATCAGCCCGATTCGATCAAATCAATATGGAATTGTCCAAATATTCTTGGACAAAAATTTCCGGCTGAAGAATTTACAGCAACAGTTAAGGTCTCATTCAAACCAAAATTTGAAAATGAAAGATTTGGGTTGGTCATTCTTGGTACTGATTATGCAGCTTTGTCAATAATTAAAAAGAACGACGGGGTTTATATTGTTCAGTCTGAAAATATCAATGCAGATAAAAATAAAAAAGAAATAGAAATTTCAAGTTTACCGGTAAGTGGGACTGAGTTTTATCTGAAAGTAAAAGTTAGTAAAGGCGGTGTTAGTGAATTCAGTTATCAAACAGAAAAAGGTTCCGGGCACCTTTTAAAAACATTTACAGCAAAACCTGGCCGTTGGGTAGGAGCGAAGATCGGTTTGATTTGTACAAGAACAAATATTACAAATGATGCAGGCTTTGCAGATATCGATTGGCTTCATGTTGAATAGAATTGTTGTAGTTGAAAGGAGCGTCGCAACAAAAGCTTAATAGTAGCAATACTGTTGATTTAATAAATAAAATCTTGCTATATGGAACGTAGAAAATTTTTGGGATACACTGTTGCAACAGGCGCATCGCTGATGTTGCATCCTTTCGCACCTTTCGCAAACACCACAGGTGCTAAAATTAAATTAGCCATGGTCGGTACAGGACATCGTGGTTCGAGTCTATGGGGTTTAAGCCTGCAGAAAAATTTTGGGGAAGTGACTGAGTTCGTCGGTTTGTGTGATATTAATCCCGGAAGATTGGCCTTTGTAAAAGAAGCAATGAAAGTGAATTGCCCAACGTTCAGTGATTTTGAAAAAATGGTTCGTGATACAAAGCCTGATTATGTGATCGTAACTACTGTGGATGCAACACATGATGAGTTTATCGTAAAGGCATTGAACCTGGGTGTGAATGTGATCACGGAAAAACCAATGACAACAGATGAAGTAAAATGCAAGCGAATACTAGATGCTGAAAAAAAATCGGGTAAGAAAGTAATTGTAGCTTTTAATTATAGGCATAGTGTTCACAATATGCAATTGAAGGAATTGCTGGCTGCAAATAGAGTTGGTAAAATAACTTCTGTAGATTTTAACTGGTATTTGAACGTATATCACGGCGCTGATTATTTCCGTCGCTGGCATGGACGAATGGCGAAAGGTGGTTCGTTGTGGGTACATAAGGCAACGCATCATTTTGATCTGCTAAACTGGTGGCTGAACAGTGAACCGGTGGAAGTGATGGCTTATGGTTCTCTTGATCATTATGGAAAAAACAATTCTTTTCGCGGGACTAAATGTCGCGGTTGCGAACATAAACCCAATTGCAAATTCTATTGGGATATTAATAAAGATCAGCGGTTGGTCGACTTATATGTAAAGAATGAGCAACATGATGGATATATAAGAGATGGCTGTGTATGGAGCAATGAAATTGATATTTACGATAAGATGAGTGCACAGATCATTTATGCAAACGGTGTAACGGTAAATTATTCTCTTACTACTTATTCCCCTTATGAGGGCTGGCAAATTGCATTCAATGGAATGAAAGGAAGGATTGAAACATGGGAAGATATCCCTTACCAGCAAAAAGTTCCTGATGACCAGGCAAAACGACATTCAGTAGAAATGAGTAATGCAGATGATGCTGTAAAAGGTGATGTAAGAGAAATACTGGTGATGGATAATTTTCAAAAGGAATATGAAATTTTCACTACACCAAAAATTGCAGGTGGACATGGTGGTGGTGATATTCGGATGCAGCGCCGGATGTTTGTTGATACAAACGATAATCCGCACCATATAATGGCAGGAACAAGAGATGGCGCAATGAGTATCCTGATCGGCATTGCAGCAAGAAAAAGTATTAAAGAAAAACGACCGGTTAAGATCAGTGAACTTACTGACCTGGTTCCCTTAGCAAACAGATTTTAAAAATATAAACTATGACTAAGAAATTATTTTTCGGAATGATCGCTTTCATTTTTTTCAATACAATTTCTTTTGGACAAACAAAAGATGAAAAAGCAGTGGCCGATGCAGTTGAGCAATTGCGTAGTGCAATGGTAAATGGTGATAAAGCAGTGCTGGAAAAACTTGCTGATGAAAAGCTCAGTTATGGTCATAGCAGCGGCCAGATTGATGATAAAAAAGTATTTGTGGAGAAGTTAACAAACGGGTCTTCTGACTTTGTGACGATCGACCTGAGTGAACAGACCATCAGCATCAGTGGAAAAGTGGCAATCGTTCGTCATACTTTAAAAGCAAAAACAAATGATGGTGGTAAACCCGGGGATGTGCATATAAAGGTTTTATTGGTCTGGCAAAATGGAAAAGGTGGATGGAAATTGGTAGCAAGACAGGCTATAAAAATTGCTCAATAGCTGGTGATTTTTAGAAAAGTTCCGGACTCTATAATATTGAACTTAACCGATAGCGTTCCCGGCATCGTTTGCGTAAATAAATAAACCTGAATACCCTGATTTACAGCGAATAATAAAGTAGAATTGTAATTCGATTGAACCCTTGATAAAGCCTGATATTGCCAATGAAAAAGGTTATCCTGTTGAACTTGTTTACAATTGCTTTTCTTTTTGCATTTGCTCAAAAAGAAAAGCTGCCAGTAATAAAATCTCCTGTCTTTAAAAGAGACACTCTTAGCATAAAAAAATACGGAGCAGTTTCAGATGGTAATACATTAAATACAAAAAGTATCAATGGAGCGATTGATGCATTAAGTAAAAAGGGCGGAGGCGTTGTATTGATCCCATCCGGCTTATGGTTGACAGGGCCGATAGTTTTAAAAAACAATATCAATCTTCATGTAGCTGCTGGCGCCACATTATTATTCACAGATAATAAAAATGAATACCCGCTTGTTGAAGCAAACTGGGAAGGATTACCACAAATGCGTAATCAATCACCAATTTCTGCAACCAACGCCAGCAATATTGCTATAACCGGTAAAGGGATCATTGATGGAAACGGCGATGGATGGCGAATGGTGAAAAAAGATAAATTGAATGAAACGCAATGGAAAAAATTGGTCGCAAGCGGAGGTTTATTGAGTGATGATAAAAAGACATGGTATCCTTCGGAACAAATGTTGAAAGGTTCAAAGATGCAAAACCCCGGGATGATCTCTCCTGATAAAGATGCTGCATTTTATGAAAGCATAAAAGATTTTCTGCGACCAAATCTGCTTTTACTTACTAACTGTAAATATATTTTGATCGAAGGCGTCACTTTTCAAAATTCACCTGCATGGTGCCTTCACCCACTCATGTGTGAGAACTTAACTGTCAGAAATGTTTTTGTAAAAAATCCATGGTATGCACAAAATGGCGATGGTATAGATGTAGAAAGTTGTAAAAACGTTTTGATAGAAAATTCAGTCTTTGATGTAGGCGATGACGCACTGTGTATGAAAAGCGGGAGAGATGCAGAAGGAAGAAAAAGAGGAATGCCAACCGAGAATGTTATTATCCGTAACTGTACGGTTTATGCAGCGCATGGTGGATTTGTGATCGGTAGTGAAATGAGTGGCGGCGCCAGGAATATTTACGTAAACAACTGCACTTTTATTGGTACTGATATTGGTCTCCGTTTTAAAACAACAAGAGGTCGTGGTGGCTTAGTGGAAAATATTTTCATTAAAGACATTTATATGAAAGATATTCCCGGAGAAGCTATTTTGTTTGATATGTATTATGCTGCGAAAGATCCAATACCATTGGCAGGAGAAAAAAGAGAATTACCCAAAGTTGAATTTAAAACTGTAGATGAAACAACCCCGCAATTCCAGAATTTTCATATCAGCAATGTGTATTGCAATGGAGCTGAGAAAGGAATTTTTGTAAGAGGGCTACCCGAAATGCATGTAAAAGATATCGTATTGGAGAATATGGTGATCCAGGCAAACAAGGGAATTGATGTGCAGGAAGCAACCGGTATAACTTTTAAAAATATCAAGATCATAAGCGCTGAAACAAACCCGGTAATAGATATTGTGCAAAGTGATAAACTGGTATTTGATAATATAACTTATAAAGAAGGCTCTGAATTGCTGTTTCGTGTAAGCGGGGAAAGAAGTGGTGGTATTTCCATTAAAAACACAAATGCTGCTAAAGCCAAAGAAAAGATCATTTATGAGCTTGGAGCAAATGAAAAAAGCGTAACAACTATAAAATGAAAATCATTTCACGTATTACCATTATTGCAATAGCCGTTTCACTTTCGAATGCTATTGTATCGCAAGAGAAACCTCTTTCACAACAGGTAGCAGCTACTGTGCTTAAAATATGGCCCGATACAATTCCCGTTGGCAGTCAAAACAAATGGAGCTATGATATGGGCGTTGTATTAAAAGGCTTTGAAGGGATATGGATGAATACCGGTGATGTTTCTTATTTCAATTCGATTCAAAAGAAGATGGATTTTTTTGTAAAGGATGATGGCAGTATAAAAAATTATGAACTGGATGAATACAATATCGATCATGTAAATAATGGTAAGCTAGTACTATTATTATATCGTGTATTAGGAAGAGAGAAATATAAAAAAGCGGCTGACCTTTTACGTAGTCAATTGAAAACGCATCCACGGACAAAAGAAGGTGGCTTCTGGCATAAAAAAATTTATACCAACCAAATGTGGTTAGATGGTTTGTATATGGGCGGCCCGTTCTATGCCGAGTATGCTATGTTGTTTGAAGGGTCAGCAGCATTTGATGATATAGCTAACCAGTTTATATGGATGGAGAACCATGCAAGGGATGCAAAGACAGGTTTGCTTTATCATGCATGGGATGAAAGCAAAGAACAGAAATGGGCAAATAAGGAAACAGGAGCCTCTCCACTTTTCTGGGCAAGAGCAATGGGCTGGTATGCTGATGCATTAGTTGATGCGCTGGATTATTTTCCTGTTGACCACCCAAAAAGACAATCACTGATCGATATACTAAACAGGTTGGTCAATGCAATAGAAAAGCAACAGGATAAGGCAACAGGTTTGTGGTATGACATCATGAATTATAACGGGCCAGGAAAAGAAAAAAATTATTTTGAAGCATCTGCATCATGCCAGTTTACTTATGCAATTGCAAAGGGTGTTCGCAAAGGTTATTTACCAGCTACAAAACTTGCCATTGCAAAGAAATCTTATGCAGGGATCGTTAAACGATTCATCAAAGTTGAGAATGGGCAAACCAATTTACATGGAACGGTAAAAGTTTCTGGTCTTGGTGGCAATCCTTACCGTGATGGAAGTTTTGAATACTATATGAGCGAGCCTGTAATTGTGAATGATCCAAAGGGAGTAGGTGCATTTCTATTGGCGAGTACGGAAATGGAAAAACTGCCAACACTTTCTACTGCTAATGGAAAAACGGTAATTGTGGATCGATACTTTAATAGTGAAAAAAGAAAAGACGCTACAGGTAAAGATGTATACTGGCATTATGTGTGGGAAGAAAGAAGTCACCCGGGATTTTATACGCTGGGAAATATTTTTGAAAGATATGGTGCTAAACTTTCTTCACTTGATGTAGCGCCGACTACTGCCAATCTTAAAAATTCGTCTGTTTACATTATTGTAGACCCTGATCATAAAAAAGACAATCCAACTCCAAATTTTATCAGCGACAATGATGTAAAAGCAATAAGTGAATGGGTAAAAGCTGGGGGCTCTTTATTACTCATGGCAAATGATAGTGCTAATTGTGATTTGCAGCATTTTAATAAACTGGCTGCAGTATTCGGAGTAACGTACACCGATAAGAGTATAAACATGGTAAAGAATGATACCTACGAGCAGGGAGTTGTTTATCCCGGTAATGGCAATTCAGTTTTCAAAACTACAAAGAAAATGTTCCTGAAAGAATTAAGTGTTTTGAATATTAAGGCACCGGCCAAAGCCAATGCTGTAAAAGATGGTGATGTGATCATTGCCACAACCCAATTTGGCAAAGGGAAAGTGCTGATTGTTGGCGACCCGTGGTTATATAATGAATATGTTGACGGAAGGAAATTGCCGGCTGAATATGAAAACTATAAAGCTGCAGAGGATCTTGTGAAGTGGCTATTGAAAAAATGATGTGAATGAAGAAAGTTCTTTTCATATTGGTAGCAGTTGCGCTGACCCAATTAATATTTGCGCAAAAGAAGATCGTTGTTGATATAAATGGTGGTGGTGATTTTAAAACGATCCAGGAAGCGATAAACAGTTTGGGAGCTTCATCAAATACTCCAAGAACGATCTGGATCAAGAAAGGAGTTTATAATGAAAAGCTATTCATTGAAAAATCAAATATTGTTTTTGAAGGTGAGGACAAAGAAAAAACCATCATCACCGCAGCAATAGCAAGAGATGAATGGCGATGTGAGAACAAAGATGATTGGGGAGTGGCGACGATGAATGTGAGAGCAAATGATATCACATTGCTAAATCTTACAATCGTAAATAGTTTTGGTTTTGATTTTAAAGAAGAAAAGACAATTGACTGTCCTTTGGATTCAGTTAATAAACAAAAGAAGATCGGAAAGTTCGGACATCAAATGGCACTGCGGGCAATGAATTGTACAAGATTAAAAGCGGTCAATTGTCATTTTAAATCGTTAGCTGGTGATACGGTGAGTCCCTGGGAAACTGAGAATGGTATGTGGTATTTTAAAGATTGTGTAATGGAAGGAGGGGTTGATTTTTATTGTCCGAGAGGATGGGCATGGGCGGAGAATTGTGAATTTATAACATATGGAGGTACGGCAGCGATTTGGCATGATGGCTCCGCTAACCAGGATTCAAAAACTGTTTTGGTGAATTGTTCTTTCAAAGGTTTTGATGGATTTATGTTGGGTCGTTATCATCGTGATGCACAGTTTTATTTGATCAATTGTGTATTTGCTGACAATATGAGAGATTCGGCGATCTATCGTGTGCCTACAAATAATGTAATTCAGTGGGGACATAGAGTGTATTATTATAAGTGTCATAGAAAGGCAGGAGATTATAAATGGTTTGCTGATAATATAAATAAAGAACTGGCGAATAAGATTAATGTAGCATGGGTTTTCGGAAACAGGTGGAAGCCTGCTGAATAGAATTTATGCAGTACAAGAGTGCGACGCAACAGCAGCTAAATAGAAAACCTGTTGTTGGGTAAATAAAAATCGAATTGATTATATGAGATTATCGAAAAATAATATTGAACAAATTGCAAAAGGAAACGGGCTAGACACTCCGGATAAAAAAATTTTTGAATTGCCGGAAAAAGTTTTGCAGTTTGGCACAGGTGTGTTGTTAAGAGCTTTGCCAGATCATTTTATTGACAAAGCAAATAAACAAGGGCTATTTAATGGAAGAGTGGTGATCGTGAAATCAACCGATAGTGACAGCACCGCTTTTGACATGCAAGATGGTTTGTACACTGTATGTGTTCGCGGCGTGGAAAATGGAAAAACGATCGAGGAAAATATTGTCAACGCATCTGTAAGCCGTGTGCTTGCCGCTAAGACCGAATGGCCATTGATACTGAAATGCGCTTATAATCCTGAAATGAAAATTATCATTTCAAATACCACTGAAGTGGGAATTCAGTTAGTGCCGGATAATATCAATAACGAACCTCCTGTTTCTTTTCCTGGTAAACTGCTTGCGTTTTTATTTGAAAGATTCAAAGCTTTTGGTGGAACTAAAGAAAGCGGGATGGTGATAGTACCAACAGAATTGATAACAGATAATGGAGCTAAATTAGAAAGTATTGTTTTGGAATTGGCGCATGAAAACAACCTTGATTTTAAATTCATAGAGTGGCTGGAAAATCATAATACATTTTGTAATTCTTTAGTTGATCGTATTGTGCCAGGAAAACCGAATACTACAGATACGAAAAAAATTGAAACGGCTTTAGGATATGAAGACGAATTGTTAACGATGAGTGAGGTGTTTCGCCTTTGGGCAATACAGGGTGATGAAAAAGTAAAAGAGACCTTATGTTTTTCCAGATCTGATGAGGGTGTCATCATTACACCAGATATTACCTTGTTCAAAGAATTAAAATTGAGATTGCTGAATGGTACACATACATTCAATTGCGGACTTGCATTTCTGAGTGGATTTAATATTACAAGAGAAGCAATGAATGATGCAGTGTATGGAAAGTTTACCAAGGCACTAATGCATACTGAAATTGCACCGGCAATTCCATTTGCCATTGATAAAAAAGTTAAAGAAGATTTTGCAAATCGTGTATTTGAGCGGTTTTGTAATCCTTTTATTGAGCATCAATGGCAGAGCATTACTGTTCAGTATACTTCTAAGATGAAAATGCGGAATATTCCTTTATTGCAAAACCATTTTAAATTAAATGATACAGTGCCAGCTCATATGGCAGCGGGTTTTGCAGGTTTTTTGCTGTATATGAAAGCGATTAAAAGTGAAGAGGGTAAATATTTTGGAAAGTGGAATGATAAGCTATATGAAATAAAAGATGACTCTGCTGAATACTTCTTCCGTGTTTGGGAAAACAATAGTCCTGATAAAGTAGCTGAAATTGTCATGCAAAATGAAGAACTTTGGGGTACCGATCTTACAAAGCTCCCGGGTTTATTGCGATCCATCCAGGAATATCTTAATGAGTTTTTATCAACTGGAGTTTTAAAAACAATAGCCGGGATCGAATCAAAAAAGGCGGTCGGTTAATTAACATGAAACATAGAGTTTTAAAGGTAAATCCAAAAGATAATGTGATCGTCGCATTGACAAATCTTTCGAAAGGTGAAGCTATTTCTTTTGAAGGCGAGGAATATATATTACAGGATAATATTAATGCTAAGCATAAATTCTTTACAAAAGATCTGAATACCGGCGATGAGATCATAATGTATGGAGTGCTGGTGGGGAAGGCTCAAAATTTTATTCCCCGTGGTGGATTGATGACGACAACGAATACAAAGCATGCTGCCGATCCATTTGCTTATCGTGCGGCAAAGTATGAATGGCATGCTCCAGATGTTTCAAAATTTAAAGGAAGGACTTTTAATGGTTACCATAGAGCTGATGGGAGAGTAGGAACCGCTAATTACTGGTTATTTATTCCCACAGTGTTTTGTGAGAACCGAAATCTTGATGTGATCCGTGAAGCATTGCACAATGAGTTGGGTTATGCTGTTACTGATAAGTATAAAAGTTATACGCATCAGCTGATAACAGCCTATAATGAAGGAAATGATCTTTCATCTGTAGATATTTTTTCAACTCCCCAGCATAAAAATGGGAACAGACCATTTAAAAATGTTGATGGGATAAAATTTTTAAATCACCAGGGTGGTTGCGGTGGCACAAGACAAGATGCCGGGATACTTGGTAAACTTTTGGCATCGTATGCAGATCATC
>Ga0193738_1000008_pt1 | contig 156672 bp, 126 predicted proteins | sample L2a1metaG_FD_144927 | JGI IMG/M metagenome (GOLD analysis project Ga0193738, IMG submission 144927) | Soil microbial communities from a riparian zone of the East river system, Colorado, United States - L2a1 | ecosystem: Environmental > Terrestrial > Soil > Riparian zone | place: USA: East... | reverse complement strand
GAGCCAGGCTTTCGCCAGGCATGCGCAATATCAACAGTTCATCTTTTGCATACCCCAGATCTTTCTTTCCGATGAAATTTATCTGGCTTTGAATAATCCACACGGAAGAGATCAAAGCAATGGTGATGCAGAATTGTATGAACACCAAACTCCTGCGAACGAGGATTCCCCTTGGTGACGTGCGGAATGAACCCTTAAGCAATTGCTGATGATGCAAGGATGATAACATGAAAGCCGGATAAAGTGAAGCGAGTAGTCCTGTGGCAACTGCCATGGCGATAGCCAGCGTGAGCACTGTATAAAAATTGATGACGGTAATTTCAAATCCGATAGTATTTATGTAACGAATCGCAGGGGGGAGTGCTAATGTGGCTACCAGCGCGGCGATCACAGCCATGCCGATGGCTTCGGCTATTAAATAAAAAGCGATGAAAGTTTTCTTCGCGCCCATCACGTTTCGAATGCCCATTTCTTTTGCACGCGTAATACTGATCACGGTGTATAGATTGGCGAAATTAAATCCGGCGATTAGCAATATTAAACAACCTGCAATGGTCAGCACCACAATGTAAACGTTGTTGCCGGAGGCAATGTCTTCATGCTGTACATCACCTAAGTAGATTTCGGAAAGCGGCTGCAGCTGCAGTTTGAACTTTTTCGCGCGTTCTTCAGGCCAGTTACTTTTTACCAGGTCCACCAGTCGACGTTCTAAAGCATCTGCACTTTCTCCCGGTTTTAGTAACAAATAAGTGTGAAACGATATCCATCCCCATGACGTCAGAGTCACCGGATAACCATGTGGCACTTGAAATCCTTCAAAGGGAATAAGAAAATCAAATTTCATATGAAGGTTTGTGGGCAGCGGTGCCAGCACACCCGTTACGATGAGATTGGTGGTATTGTCCACCACGATGGTTTTACCCATAGGATCGTTATCACCAAAATATTTAGTCGCCATGTCAGATGTAATAACCACGTTGTTTGGCAACGACAATGCAGTTTTGGCATCACCTTTCAGGAGCGGAAAAGAAAAAATATGAAACACAGAAGGGTCAACATAAAACACGAGGTTCTCATAATGCTGATGATCATTCGCTCGCATGACGCGGTTGGGGGAATGCCGGAACCGCACGGCATCTTCAACCTGTGTAAAATTCTTCAATGCGGGACCAAGTGGTGGTCCTACCGTTGCAAGATGACGAATACCAGGAATCTCGCCTGCTTTTTCATTGTGCGTTACGCGATATATTCGTTCGACATTCTCATGATGCCGGTCGTATGACAGTTCATGGTGAATGTATATCCCGATTATAAGAATGCATATAAACCCAAAAACCAAACCGATGAAATTGATAAGCGATGATGACGTATTCTTTTGAATACTGCGCCAGCTGGCGAGAAGCAAATTCCGGATCATACAGGCTGTAGTTTTGTTTACATTAAAACTACCTAACCGCTGAATACTTTCTGTTAAGAAGTTGTTAACAACCAACCAAAATACCGTAAGAAGTGGTATCGCATTTTATTTGTTTAACTATTGTTCGCAATGGTTGCAAATTCGTTGTACCTGAATATATCGATTGGCGATCGGGAAGTTACCTTACTACTTCACTAACCAAAATTACAGGGAGTGCATTCGTGTAATTCGCGAAGTCGGCCCTTATCGCATCTCTATTCGGGCCAATTGCCGCCTGATACTCACTAAGGCTCTTTACATAAAATGTTCCGACTGCCATATAAGGTAATGGTTGGTTGGGAATACCGTTGGCAACGCCTTTTTCAATGGTGTATTTTACCAAATTTGATCCTAGAAGACCTGCGACCATAGGCATGTGTTTAGTTTCATAATACTCCATATTGAAGGTCTTGCCTTCTGCAAAAGGGTACATAACGGATACTTTGATCAATCCATTTTCTACAACAGCCGAATTTTGTTTTTTAGCTTTACGAGCTTGCTTTTCTTGACCAAATGCAGCAAAACTTGCGGTCAGAAGAAAAAATGATATGATAAGTCTAAATTTCATGAGTGTTTTTTTAATTGTTGAATATAAGTCGACAAGGTTTTCAGTTTGAAACTTTATGCCCAAATATCTGAACAAGACATAAATTTGCAAAACGGTATTTTTCGATGAATTCAATCGATAAAACCGATTTAGAAACACGGAGTTAAGACAGTCCAAATACTTTATTAATGCAAAGGAACTACTGAATTTTACAGAACCGCGATCTCAACATAAGGGGTCTCGCGTCATTCAAGCATGACCTTATGCGCATATGTATTGGCTTCGTCATGAATATGAAATACATAAAGTCCTTTGGGCAGATCAGACACTTCAAGCATGAAGCTGGTTTCTCTAATGTCGTTTGATGACCACACCACTTGTCCCATCGCATTCATTAGCGCTGCGGATACGTTCGCATGTTCGAGCTCGACATGAATGCGTCCGGATGAAGGATTCGGAAAGATGTTCATTCTAAACGCTTTCTGCTCTTCGACACCAAGGATGGCCATAACCTCAAACGTCTGATCGACGGTTTCTGCTTCATAAATGTTGTTGCCTGACTGTGATGCTTTGACAGTGACATCGCCTGGAGTATGCAACAGGCTCAAAGTTTTTCCCGAGATCGTTGCAGGGCCAGACACCACTGTGAATGTTATCGGCAAGCCTGACGATGATGTGGCCTGTAGCTCAAAAGGCGCATCTGTTGTTGTCTTTGGTGAAACAGTTTCAAAGGTTATTTTCTGCGTTGCTTTCACCACGTTAAAAGATTGCTGAGCCTCGCTGGCCGGATATTGACCATTACCTGGGTGCGTTGCCTTGATGGTTACTACACCGCTCCCTGTCAGTGTGATTGTCGAACCTGTTACCGAGGCAGGTCCGGATACTACGGTTAATGTGACCGGCAATCCCGAGTAGGAAAGTAAATCCACATTGAATGGAGCATCCGTTGTAATCTTATCAGGAATCAGCGCTATGCTTATTCCTGATGGATTGAACTTCCAGAGATCGCGTCCATGTGAATCATCATCTGCTGTAAAGTAAATCCAGTCCTCACCTTGCGTAATTTCTGATGGGAATGATCCATTGGCAAGGGGGTTGATATCCTCAATCATATATGTGCCTTGCGCTGTTCCATCGCTTCTCCATAATTCGGAACCATGGGTGCCGTCCTCTGCAGAAAAGTATACCAGACCTTTGAAGCTAGTGAGCCATTGGATGTTCGAGGTCGGCTGACCGTCAAAAATATCTTTAACCAAAACGGTACCGGCTTCAGTGCCATCGCTCTTCCAAAGTTCCTTGCCATGCTCAGCATCGGAAGCAGTGAAGTAGAAGGAATTTCCAACAGCAACGAAGCCCATGGGAAGAGACCACCATTCAGGATTGATGTCTTTGAGCATTACTGTACCTGCTTCGGTGCCATCAGATTTCCAAAGCTCAACGCCGTGAACACCGTCGTTAACGGACAGGTAGATTGTGCCATTGAGACTACCCATTACTTTCGCGTATGTAAAATCGTTTTCCGGAAAAATATCCTGTAGCATGTGTGTTCCCGCTTCTGTGCCATCGGACGTCCATATTTCGAGACCATGCACGCCATCATCTGCCGCGAAGTATAATTTACCATTGTTAAAGACGAAAGGATCGAAAGCCGTGATGCCGCCACGAGATGGGTTGATATCTTTCACGAGGTAGGTGCCACCGGATGTGCCATCACTGCGGTACAATTTGAAATCGTCGAAGAAGTAGAATATGTTGTCGGCGACACCGTAACGCTCCGGGCTAAGCGCTGCGGAGAGATTGAGATCTTTGACCATCGTTGTCCCGCTCTCAGTTCCGTCGCTTTTCCAAAGTTCTGTTCCATTCACGCCATCTTCGGCAGTGAACATGACTTGATTTCCGAGGTGCGATAAACGATTTATATTGGTACCAGCATAAGCGCTCGATGGTCCGGGAAAGATGTCTTTCACGATCTTTGTTCCAGCGTCCGAACCATCACTGATCCAGAGTTCATGGCCCGAGGCCACATCGTTCATAGTGAAAAAAGTTTTCCCTTCAACAAAAGTCGCATTTGGAGATGGCGCGCCATCTGGGCCAAGCGACACCTCTTTCATTAACACGGTTCCATTCTCTAAGCCATTGCTTTTCCAGATCTCCACCTTGTCATCTCCTGGCTGATTGAAGAACACGAGGTCATTGTCTGATGCCGCCAACCCACGAGGATAAGCTGCAGAACTAGTATTCAAATCTTTTGTGATGAACGTCCCGGCTTCAGAGCCATCGCTTCTCCAGAGTTCATCCCCGGATACGCCGTCATTAGCAGTGAAAAAAATGAGGTTTCCAGATCTCGTGAGATACAACATTCCCGCGCCGGCATTTGGATTGATGTCCTTGACTATCACTGTGCCTGCTTCGGTACCGTCACTTTTCCACAGCTCATCGTTGAGACTTGGAACTACGCCATCTCCCGATGCACGGAAAAATAGCATGTTGTTTAATACGGTGAGGTTATAAGGAAATGATCCAAAGGTTGGGTGAATTTGCTTCACCATGACGGTACCCAAAGTCGTTCCATCGCTCTTCCAAAGCTGCGTTTGTTTTACGCCATCGTCAGCGGCGAAATAAAAGTAATCGCCCATTACCGTAAATGTAGGAGCACCCCCGTACCACGTAATTGACGAACCGGCTCCAGGATTGATGTCCTTGACCAACAGCGTACCTGCCTCGGAGCCATCAGTTTCCCACAGCTCGTGGCCATTACCATCATAGTTTGCGGCGAAGTAGATTTTGTTTTTGAATTTGAATACTTCACTTGGTGCGCTACTACCAAAGGCAGACTGCTTTACGATCGCTGTTCCAACCTCGGTACCATCGCTTTTCCATAATTGATAACCCATACCGTCACCGTTTGACGTGAAATACAACGTATTGTCTATTGGTCTCAGCGCAAAAAATTCTGTTGATGCTGCTCCCGGCGTCAGGTCTTTCACCAGAACGGTGCCGGCAGATGTTCCGTCCGATCTCCATAACTCTCTTCCACCCGCACCGTTATTCGCGTTGAAATACAACCAATCGCCAACGACGGTAAAATTTGTCATTGTTTGAGCGAATCCGTCAGCGGCACCCGGATTAATGTCTTTGATCAACACTGTGCCGGCTTCCGTTCCATCGGTTCGCCAAAGTTCTCTTCCTGCGGCAACATTGGATGCTGTGAAATACACAAAGCCTTTAAACGCAATGAGGTCGGAGGGATACGAATCAACTAATCCGGGCTTGATGTCTTTGACCAGCAGCGTCCCATTTGCAGTCCCGTCTGATTTCCATAATTCGTTTCCTGTAGCAACGTCGCCCGCGGAAAATAGAATAATGTTTTCGAGCGCCGTTATAAAATGGGGGACGCTGCCGGACTGCCCCTTATTGATGTCTTTTATCAGAACAGTGCCATTGGTTGTTCCATCGCTTTTAAACAACTCTGTTCCGAAGCTCGCATCGTAAGCCCGGAAATACACGACGCCGTTGACGTTCACTGGATAGATAGGGTAGGATCCAAGCGTATAATCGGCGTTGTAGACGAGGGTCCTTTACGAGTTCGACCTGACCATCAACCTGGATGGGTGCCAGTGAGACGATGACAATGAATACGATGAGTTTCAAACTTCTAGAGATAGGCATAACGAGGTTGTTGGCGATAAATACTCAAACGGCAATGGGTAACTGTTCTCAATATAACTTCGGTTTCGGTCAGAACGAAATTCGGGCCGTCCAGGGTTGAAGCGAAGATTGCTAAGTCGTTGAGAATCAAGATTAAAACTGGGAGTTTGAATACTAGGTTGGAAAGTGACCAAATATCGTAACAATTACTGTTTGATATCCATCGCCAAAAATTCTTCCGCAACATGATTAGCCTCCTTGCAGCACACGATCCAATTCTTCATGTGTTGCAATAGGTGCACTTTGTAAGGATTTCAGGGAGTTCTTTTTTATTACCTTAACCAGGTATTATTTCGGATACTTATGCGCTACATCTTCAAATTGACGCCACTCCTGTTGGCAATTGCTTTGCTCGGTTCGTGCGGGAAAAGTACAACTCGCCAAAGCGATACCTTGGGTGATTCATCCCGTGTGCTTCGCGTATTAATTATCGATGGACAGAACAATCATGGTATTTGGCCAAAGACTTCGGCAATGATGAAGGACTACCTGGAACAGACTGGTTTGTTCGACGTCGATATAGCGCGTACCGCTTACACATGGCAGAACGGGCAAGTCGATAGTTTGCTTGAAAAATTTCCGGTTGCAGGTGTGGCTGTAACTAAAACAGAGAAGCCACAGGCAGATCCGGCTTTTTCTCCTGCCTTCTCAAACTATGATGTTGTAATATCAAACTTCGGATGGATGGCTTCACAACTTCCTCAGTCTACCCGAGACTCACTTGAGGCATTTGTAAGTAATGGTGGCGGGCTGGTTGTAGTGCATGCTGCTGATAATTCCTGGCCGGAGTGGCCCGCATTCAATAAGATGATCGCCTTGGGTGGATGGGGAGACAGAAATGAGAAAGACGGCCCTTATGTTTACTACAATGACGTGGGGCAATTGGTCCGTGATACGACCCAAGGCCCTGCCGGATCGCACGGAAAGCAACACATCTTTACAGTTATTGTCCGCGACAGTTTGCATCCAGTAACACAAGGCATGCCTCCACAATGGATGCACGCTCAGGATGAACTTTACGAACGACTACGAGGACCGGCTGAAAACCTGCATGTGCTGGCAACTGCTTATTCGGGTGGCCAGGAAAAAAGTACGAACCGTCACGAGCCGATGATCATGACTATTGACTACGGAAAGGGACGTGTCTTTCATACACCGATGGGACATGCTGACTACTCTATATCGTGCGTTGGTTTTATTGTTACCTTCCAGCGTGGCACAGAATGGGCAGCAACTGGTCGAGTTACCCAGACTCTGCCTCCGGACTTCCCGGGGGCAAATGCCGTAAGTCAGCGAACCTGGGCAGATAAAGCACCGTGATTCACCGCCCTTAGTTTTGACTTGTATTAAACAACTCCTTCTAACATTAATGGATTGTTTTGGTTTTTGATAATGAGGGTTTAGTTAATAGCAATGAGTAGAAATGTTTAGAAATCTTTTATTAACGGGGTTGGGAAGTTTCCTGACATGTGCATCATCGTTGGTCTTACATGCACAACAAAATGAAACTGCCTGGTTTAAAGATGTTACGGCAACGCATGTACCCGTTGACGGAAGAGAACATGCGCTGGATGTGGTTTTCCTGGATGTGGATGGTGATCGTGACCTGGATGCGATACTAGCATTGGAATCGGAGCCCAACCGCTTATACCTGAATGATGGTAAAGGAAAATTCACATGGAAAAAAGCTGCTTTTACAGAAAAGGGTCACGATTCAGAACATGTGCGTATAGCCGATTTTAACAAGGATAGTATAGCAGACATTATTTTTGTAGCAGAAGACGACCAGACACACGAGTATTACATAGGCAAAGCCGATGGAACTTTTATTGACGTAAGTGACCGTCTGCCTGCTAGAAGTGAGGGTAATGGTCTGGATGCGGGTGATATCAACGGCGATGGACTACAGGATCTTATTATTGGTAATTCCGGTTCCAAGGCACAGAACTTTTTATGGATCAACAATCCTGAAAAACCCGGGCAATTTACTGATCATACTACCGATGGTCTACCCGCTATTGATGACCAAACTCAGGCGGTCAAACTCGCTGATTTAAATGGAGATGCTACACTGGATTTGGTAGTTGGCAATGAGGTGCCGCCGAATCGTTTGTTTTTCAACGATGGTAAAGGAAAGTTTACTGAACACTCGGAAAAACTTGAACTGCTGGTACCGTTGCATACCCGCGATGTGTTGGTGTTTGATGCGAACCGAGACGGAAATACGGATATTTTATTCATCAACCTTACTAGTAACGGGGGTCAATGGGATAAAGATCCTACACCCCGTTTACTGATAAATGATGGCAAAGGGAATTTTAAAGATGAAACAGCCAAAAGAATTCCGTCACAGAAGTTATCTAATTATTCGGGTACTGTTTTAGATTTTAACCACGACGGTTACGTGGATATTATTTTAAGCGCTGTTAAAACTCCACCCTTCGAACCTGCTCAGGTGCAGGCTTTGCAGAATGATGGTAAGGGCGTATTTACCGATGTAACCAGTAAAGTAATTCCAGGCATAACGGTATGTCGCGGATGGGGTATTGCTGTGGGAGACGTAAACGGTGATGCTGTACTGGATATGATGATTGGTGGCCGGGGATCGCAGGTTCGTTTATTGCTTGGACGAAAATGAAATTAGATCGGGTCGATTTTATAAGCTGAGATCTGGCACAGTATAATTTATTTAAATACTGGACCTCTGAAGTATAAGAACTTACTTAGTGCTACTTGATGGAAAAGATTTCTGAACTTGAAGTTTGGCAGCGGGGACCGATCGACGGTGTCCCTGCTCTTTTGCAACCCGTGGCCCATGCGCTTCTGCAAGCAGTTGAAGATGTCGACAAAGAGATCAGCGCTTTCCCATTAGAGCTGCTATGGAAAAAACCAGGAGGTGTGGCATCGGTTGGTTTTCATCTGAAACACTTGAAGGGGGTAGTTGATCGGCTATTTACCTATGCACGGGGCGAAATGTTAAATGATGCACAAACACACGCTCTAAAGGAAGAACCATTTGCCGGTGAGGCAGATTCAGTCCAACTCCTGGCCGATAAGTTTAGAGACCAGGTGGCTACTGCAATAGATCAATTGAAGACCATAGACGTCAATACGCTTACTGAAAAACGTCGGGTCGGCAGGAAACAAGTCCCGTCAACGGTGATTGGATTGCTGTTCCACTCTGCAGAACATATCCAGAGGCACGTCGGTCAGTTAATCGTAACTGCTCGGATTTTGAAGGCCTTTTCATAGTATTCGGATTGGAACTTAGTCTTGGCTTCTTCGTTCGCTTGTCAACTTGGCTTGCTTTTGCGATCGTGGTTGTGGGTAGTGAAGTGATTTCAACTTGGATGTATTTACGAAAGTGTCTATTTTAATTTTCGTGCATTGGAGTGTTGTATGCAATCAGTTTGAGGTTAAGGATAGTGGTATTGGGCCAAAAATATTAGATAGGATATGAGAATATTTTTATTGGTTATTTTTTCTTGCTTCACTTTCGAGAAGATCCAGGCTCAACAATCGTACGCAGATAGTTTAAAGAATGTTTTTCTATATGCAAAAGAGGACAGTACCAAAACTTTTGCCTTATACCGGCTCTCATGGTATTATTCCTTGCTGTATCCTGACTCAGCGCTTTACTATGCCGACAAACTTATCCAGCTATCAACCGAAGAAAATCATTTACCCAAAGCGCTAGGGTATATATGCAAGGGTGAAGCGCTTGACAGGGTTGGCAGCTATCCTGAAGCGCTTGAGGCAGCTTTCCAGGGTCTTGAAATTGCCAGGGCACTCAATTCTCATCGATCATTTGTTATGGGTAGAGCCTATTCGCTGATCGGACATGTGTACCATATGACGGGAAATAGCAAAGAGTCTGTAGGATATTTTCATAAAGCGTTGCCCTTGTTGGAGGCATCTCATGAATATTCCGAAGATCTTTGCTTGGCCCGTTTTAGTATGGCTTTTAGTATGCTAGCGACCGGCAATAAAGACTCTGCACTGTATTATGTAGGAAAGGCGAAGTCAATGTATGCAAACCCGCTGAATCAAAGAGACCCTGGCCCCTGGCTTTGCCTTATCAATGGAACTATCTATCGAATGGAGGAAAATTATGATTCCGCAGAGTACTATCACAGAGAAGGAATTAAGGTAACTGAAAAATTTAATGCGCCATTTGCCGGGGTTAATTTTTATGTCAACCTCGCCGATATTCTTTATACGAAGAAAGAAATGGACTCTTGCATTTATTATGCACAAAAATCACTGGCGCTGTGTCAAAAATACAAGTATAAGAACTTTGAAGTTGGTGTAAGTGGGTTCCTCGCAAGGGTATATGACAAAATTGATGTCGACAGCGCCTATAAATATTTCAAGATCATGGTTGCTGCCAACGAAGAGGTGAATAATGCAAACAGGGTACGGCAATTTCAAAAGGTAGGTTCTGATGCAGAAAAAAGAGAGAAAGAGCTCCAGGATGCAAAAGCACGATTTCGAAATAGCCTTAAGTTGTACGCGCTGATTACTCTCCTGTCTTTTTTTGTACTTATAGCAATCATATTTTGGAGGAACAACCGGCAGAGAAAAAAAGCAAACACCTTATTGATAGAAAAGAAAGAAAAATTGGAACACACGTTGGCGGAATTAAAGTCCACTCAGGACCAGCTTATCCAATCCGAAAAAATGGCTTCTTTGGGTGAACTCACCGCTGGCATTGCTCATGAGATTCAAAACCCATTGAATTTTGTTAATAATTTTTCTGAAGTGAACGAAGAACTACTCAGAGAATTAAAAACAGAAGCTGAGAAGGGAAATCTAGACGATGTAAAAGCAATTGCAAATGATATAGCTTTAAATTCGGAAAAAATAAATCATCATGGTAAAAGAGCCGATACCATTGTAAAAGGAATGCTGCAACATTCAAGAGCCAACAGCGGTCAAAAAGAACCAACCGATATTAACAAGTTAGCTGATGAATATTTAAGATTGGCTTATCACGGATTGAGAGCAAAGGACAAATCGTTTAACGCAAATTTTAAAACCGAACTTGATAACAGCATTGGAAAAATAAATGTGGCGCCGCAGGAAATGGGAAGAGTGATTCTAAACCTGATCAACAATGCCTTTTATGCAGTAAATGAAAAGCAGAAACAAAACTTAAACGGCTACGAACCGACAGTCACTATAACAACGGCTAAACGAAATGGAAAAGTTGAAATAAAAGTTAAAGACAATGGTATTGGGATTCCGCAAAAAATACTGGACAAAATCTTTCAACCCTTCTTTACCACTAAGCCAACTGGACAGGGCACGGGATTGGGTTTAAGTTTGGCCTATGATATAATTACTAAAGGGCATGGTGGAGAGTTGGGAGTGGAAACGAAAGAAAGTGGAGGAAGTGAGTTTATTATTTGGTTGCCTTTAACTTAAACAACTTTCAACGAAATGAGTATTGATAAGCAGCTATTTGCCGATACAAAATCTTCTCAAGACTGATTCTCAGAACGTTTGGGAGGTCGCGCAACAAACTACCACCAAAAATTACCTAAGCATCGAGGGAAAAAACTAAACATCCCGAAAGATATTTTTAGGTGTTTGTGCGAGTAACAAAGGTAGATATTCGCGAGCAGAACGTCAATAATTTCTAAGAATCAACACACCTCAAGCTTCAATCAACATGATGCTTCTAAATCACAGACACAAACATTTGATTTCGATAAATCTGCCTTGTGAGATTTTTCCTGCGCCTGGCGTCTCTATATATTGGCTACTGTATGGTATGTAGTGTCATTCCTTCTTTAAAGAATCTACCGGATTTGCTCTGGCAGTAGTATATGTTTTTTGACTCACGGTTAATGTTGAGATGACGATAAGGATTAACACCGGGATTATAAACAGGTCAACACCAATATGGATTCGCGTAGCGTAATTGCTCAACCATAACCCACCCCAATACCAAATCGCGGGAATTGCAACCAATGTTGCCAGTGAGATGGGAACGAGATATTCTCTGGATAGTAGCAATACTAAATGGCGGACATCGGCTCCAAGTACTTTCCGGATGCCAATTTCTTTGACCCTTAAAGTTGCCGAGAAGGAAACCAGCGCAAAGAGTCCTACACATGCAATTAAGATCGCCAACGTCGCAAAAGAAAAGAATATTTTCCCAAATTGAATTTCAGATTGATACTGTCTATTGAACGTATCGTCTGCAAAAAAATATTCAAAAGGCTGATCAGGATAAAATGATCGAAAGGTAGATTCTACTTGCGCAAGGGATTCGGTGATATCAGACATACTCACCTTGACTGAGAGGTAGGGGTTTTGTCTCACATCCGTAAGACCGATCACATAGGGGACATGCGGTTCTTTCAGGGAGTGCCAGTTAAAATTGTCAACTACGCCAACTATTGTTTTTTGCTCGTTTCCGATCACAAGTTTTTGTTGTATCGCGTTTTCGGGCGAGTCGAACCCAAACGCATGAAGAGCTGACGCATTGATGATCACGACTTCTTCTTCCTTCATATCTTCAGTAAACGAACTTCCTGCAATGAATTTCAAACCGTAGGTCTCTGAAAAACCCAGGCCGGCAAAAATACTTCTTGTGTATGGGATATCATTTTCGGATTGTCCAAACCTTCGATAAGGATTTACGCCAAACTGGCCAGGTACCACCGTTGAACTGGTGATCGCAGAAATCACATGAAGGTCACGCACTGCATTACTAAACGAAGTAAAATTAGACCGCACAACAACCGAGTCAACCGCAGTTTGTTGGGTTCTTAGCACTACTATTTTTTCCAATTCCATGCTCAACTCCTGATCCTTCATGAAGGAAGTCTGCCTGTAGACCAGATAAGTACCTGCGATGAGCAGGAGGGATGTCAGAAATTGAAACACGATCAGGCTCTTTCGCAAGTTCACATTTCCACGCCCTATAGTTTTAGTAGCGCCTAGCATGCTGATCGGTTTGAAAGCAGATAAAACAAAAGCTGGATACAGTCCCGAAAGCAATGAACCAAAAAGGATAAGACCTATAAACCAAAACCAAAATATATGGTTTTGCAACAGACTCATTTGTATTTCCTTTCCGATGATGTCATTCAGGAACGGTAATAGCAAATAGGCAAACCCAATTGCCAGGATCGCAGATATTAGGTTGACCAGCATCGACTCGAAAATAAACTGGCTGATCAATTGGTTTTTAAAAGCCCCAATGGATTTTCTCACCCCAACTTCCTTTGCTCTTAACATTGATCGCGCAGTAGAAAGATTGATGTAGTTGGCCCATGCAATGAAAAGAATAAAGAACGAGATGATTGAAAAAATTCGGATGTTCTGCATGTTGCCTGTGCTTGTGATGAATCCCGCATCAGAGTAAATGTTGGATTTCATGTAAATGTCAGCGATCGGCTGCAAGATCACGTTCTTGGCAATTCCGTTGTCATCGTGTTGCGCAATTAATCCGTTTAGTTTTTGACGAACTAAATCAAGATCAGTGGATTCACCCAGGGTAAGATAGGTAGCTACTGAAAATCCTTTCCAACCACCGTTTTCCTTAACGGCACCTCCCCACCCAACTTCAATATAGTTTTCAATGGGAACCAAAAAATCAAACTGCTGATGACTATTCACCGGTAAATCTTCTAGCACGCCCGTGACGGTATAGTCACCTGGTGATGGAGGACCATTGATCTTTAAAGTCTTGCCAATTGGATCTTCATCACCAAAATATTTTCTGGCTGTCTTCTCCGTGATAGCAACATTGTATTTGTCATTAAATAGCGATTTTTGGTTTCCCTTTTTTAGCGGATAATTGAACATCTGAAAAAATGACTTGTCGACGAAGAGCAGGTCATTGACTTCTTCATGAAAGATCAATTGGTTTGCCGGATTCGTGACGATTGCTCCCCTGTTGAAGCGTTGCTCACGCATAAACTGCTTAACCTCATGAATTTCTTCCTTCGCGCTCACTCCGAACGAATAGCCAATGGAAGGAGAAGTTTTCTTAAGGTCAGTATTAACTTCTTCGATGATTACCCGATACGTATTTTCATAGTTGTCATGAAACCGATCGTAGCTCAGTTCAAAGTAAATGTATTGACAAATCACAAGGCAGACGCCCATACCAACGACCAGGCCCAAGATATTCATGAATGAATACACCTTATTCTTGGCGAAATTTCGCAGAAACGTGTGTAGGTAATGTCCTGTCATTATTGTTGAGTTTTGTTGCCTGAACAAGGGGAATGATGAAAACCCCAATAGAAGATGAATCACATCTACCCAATACATGAATGTCGCATACGCTTTACCTCGCGATTCAATTCTGTTTCGGTATGCTTCCTTCAAATCGCCAAGGAATTCTTCATGCAACTGGCCTCGGATAGCTTTTGATAGAAGCCATTTTGCCAGTCGTGGAACGTTGTCGTTACTATTGATGCGCATTACATACCTGTTGATGTTTTTCCATTATAATCCCATCTTCAACTGAGGAATTAACCTCCACATTTTCTTGCGTACGTCTTGAGCCGAGCGTAACTGCTTCATCCCAGCAGCGGTAATCTTAAATAGGCGTTTTCTTCGATCACCTCGTTTATCTGTGTTGCCACCCATTTCTGAGCGAAGCAATCCTTTGTCCTGCAGGCGATACAGAGTAATGTGGACGGCTCCTAAAAGAATTGTTCTACCGGAATGCTTTTCGGCCTCATTTTTCACAGATATTCCATATGCTTCTCCTTCCATAATGCATACTGCCAGAAGGACTAGCTCTTCAAATTCCCCTAAAGACTTATTTTCCATTAGTTATACAATGTATGTTATACAAAGTTATAAATAATAGGCACGATTCAAAGTCGGGAAAGCAGTAGCACACCACTCATATCTTACTTAGAATCGATGAAATATGTTGATCTCAGCTTATTTTTAAGAAATCCCGATCATTTTGAATCTCCTGTACGTCCAAATTGGAAACAACAACACATGGAGATGTTAAAACACAAAGTAGCAGTAGTATTTGCAGCGTCTGGGCAAATTGCTGGAGCCGTTGCCAGGTCATTCGCACAACATGGTGCAAAAGTCTATGTTACTGGCCGTAATCTAAAGGCGGTAATAGACCTTGCCGATGAGATAAAAGCAGCAGGCGGCCAGGCAGAAGCAGGCAAAGTGGACGCGTTAAATGAGACCGAGATTGATTCCTATTTGCAAAAAGTCATTACAGACAATGGAAATTTAGACGTTGTATTTAACGGGATCGGAAGCTATTACAGGGACGCAGGTAGCGGCATACCTTCCACAGTGGCCACCTTCGAGCAATTCCTAAATCCCTTACAACAGATCTGTGGCTCGCAGTTCCTTACTTCAAGAGGAGCCGCAAAACACATGATGCAATCAGGATCAGAAGGCACTATCTTGCTATTTAACGCCTCAATGTCAAAAACCAAGACGCCTAACATGGCTGGGTTTGCTTCAGCATGTGCAGCGATTGAAGGATTAACAAGGGTAATGGCTGCTGAGTTTGGCAAGCATGGGATCAAAGTAATGTGTATTTGCTCTGGCGCCATTTATGAATCGCATAAGATTTCAGAAATGATCAATGACTTTTCACAGCAATTAGGTATTGCAAGGGAGGACATGGTTTCACAATACAAAAAATTCGATATCCTGAATTCAGGCCCATCGTTGGAACATGTAGCTGAGGCAGCCGCTTTTTTAGCTTCGGCAAATGGAATAGTATTCAACAGTCATATTATTGATGTGGATTGCGGAAAACTCAATGTATTGTAATATCTGGCTTTAACCCCTTATGATTTTAGATCAAATTGAACTTATGGAAAGAGAAGAAATTCTAAAGAAAGCACTCTCAGGTGATATCAATTCCTTTCAAACACTGTTTACTGATTTTCAACCACAATTGAGATCATATCTTTATCGTCTGCTTACTGACCGAAACGATGTAAACGACTTGACACATGATGCCTTCATCCGGGCATTTGATAAGATTGCAACATTCAAACAGGAATCCTCCCTTAAAACCTGGGTATTCAGAATTGCGACCAACCTGGCCTATGATCACCTGAGGCAATTAAAGCGATGGCCTGCTGACGCACAGGATCGGGGAGCGACTCTGGCTATTAACACGCCAGAGATCGGTCGAGCATTCTTTGCTGTTCATCAGACCTCTAAGGCGGGAGCGTATGAGATGAAAGAACACATCGACTTTTGTTTCACTTGCATTTCGAAAAGTTTGCCTATTGAAAACCAGATCGCGCTGATCTTAAAAGATGTGTATGAGTTTTCTGTAAAAGAGATTGCTCATATCCTCGAAAAAACTGAAGCAATAGTCAAACACCTTCTGGTCAACGCAAGAGATACGATGACAAACACTTTTGATAACAGATGTGCCCTTGTAAACAAAAATGGTCCATGCGATCAATGCAGTCAGCTGAACGGAATATTCAATGCTAAGCAAGAACAGCAAGAACAACGGATGAAACTTGACTTGGTAAAGGGATCAACAAAGTTTGATCGCGAGGAGCTTTTTAAAATGAGGACAAAACTCGTAAAAGCCATTGATCATTGCACAGTTCAGGAACCGATTTGCATGATATCATTTTCAGATGCACCAAGACAGCTATAGGTGAAGTGAATAATTTTTTTGATTCACCTCACGCTAAGGCAGACTAAATCCGGATTGGGTCAAGGACCGGCTAGTGTTTAATCAATTAAATAAGACAACATTCAATTAAATAAGACAACATGAAAAAAATTACTTTTATAATATCTATTTGCTCTTTGTTACTCAATCAACAAACTATTGCACAAGAATTGAAATCCGAATTCTTATTTGATTTGGAAATCAAGCTTGATCCGCCTCAGGTAGTGGGGCCAGTCTTAAAGGGAACAAGACTAATTTCTCCATTTAAAGATGGACATGTAAAGGGTAACAAACTAAATGGCAAAATACTTGATGGTGGGGACTGGGGACTTATAATTGACTCCACAACTTTTAAAGTAGACAGTCGTGCCACGTTACAAATGGAGGATGGCACTCTTCTCTACATTACCTACTCCGGATACAGTTATGCGAGTGCAAAGGTCGCTGCTTTGATCGGTGCCGGTAAGGGCGGGGAACTTTCCCCTTCTGACTATTACTTTAGAACAAACGTAACCTTCGAAACCAGCAGTCCTAAACATTCCTGGCTAAATCATATTGCCGCAATAGGCGTGGGTCGTTTTCCTGCAGCTGGTAAGGTCGTCCTTCGAGTCTATGTAATTAAGTAGCTGAAACATGGAAGTTAGTCAGAGAACATGAACCGAAGAAATTTGCAAAAGCGCTGGACGCAGTGGATAAAAAAGGAAATATGAAAATGTTGCGGTAACAGAATTGGTAAAAATAACCTCACTAAAACTGTAGATTTCTTCCGACAATCAAAGATCTACTCCGGACTAAGATTATCAACTACTTACGGACACAAAACTTCGAAATAATATTCCTTAACAGGTCTCCGTTGTAATCGCGCCTGATCTCGCCCAGATAATGCCGTATTTCCAGCTCCAAAAATTCTCCTATTGTTCTAGACTCTATCGAGTTTCGAACTCTACTTGAAGCTTCTTTCTTTTGTATAAACACAAGAGCACTTTTCCCTGTTGAAAAGCATCCTTGTGTTTACATCATTTTAATTGTTAAAGGGACTTCAGGTATTCAACCAAATTATCTCTTTCAGTTGATGTCAAACCCAATTGGAAATCATCATTGTAATGATTGACAACATCATTAAGCGTTGCATAGCGACCATCGTGGTAGAATCCGCCTTTTGTTCTTGCATATAAACCTCTCAATGGAGTAGTCCGATATTTTCCTGTAGGCGACCTGCTTGCTTCATAGTCATCGATACCCATCTCTTCAGGAGTATGCAAAACATTGTCCGCAAAAATAGGAGCCTTATGGCAGTTTGCACAATTTGCCTTACCGGTAAATAGCGCTTCGCCAAGGTCTGCAGATGCCTGGTCGTAACTACCTGCCGGAGGAACAGGGGGGTCAAGCGACAATTGATATTCTCTTAATGCCGGTAATTTAGAAGTTACTAAATCATTGCTGACTGTGACATTGTACAAACCATTTTCGGTGGCGACCGGATACTTCGCAGCATCATTTATCCTGGGATCGGAAAAGTTACCTGTGCCATGCATTTCGTTTACTGCCACCATATTATTCCAATAGGATAAGCTACCCCATCCTGTATAGGTAGTAAGTTCAATTCCTTGCATGCCGTATGCAGAGGGTATCAAGTCAGGCTTAATTGTTCCGTCAGGGCGTTGCGCTTGTCCATCTAAAAACAAAACAGCATCATACTTACCAGGTCCCCAGGCAGCAAGCACAGTTTTTAATGTCGCCACATCCACATCCAGCAGGTCGCCAACTGGTTGAAGATTATCACTGAGGGAAAGGATAGCACCTACATTCAGGTCTCGGTTTGCCCATCCATCCAGCCGTTTTCCAATGCCAGGGCTAAATGAATCATCTACCGTTGAGTGACATACCGCGCAGGTTACGCCCAATGAAATTAGTTTGCCATCTGTATTAAAGCTTCCTTTTAGTCCTACTACCGCATTGAGCTCCAATAGGGCTACCGTAGTAGCGGGGTCGTTTAGATCCACGTCTCCGTTGTTGATGCTTGTAACCAAACTGGCGGGCAGCGCTTCAGCATCCACTTTTAAACCAACCGCCAACGCTGTGGCTGGACTAACGCCAGAACCAAAACCTCCGTTAGCGCTACCTAAAATGGCTTTGTCGATGTGCAAGACATCAGCCCAAAAACCTTCATCTCCAAACGTATAAAATCTAAAAATTTCCTTACCCTCTGCGACGAGCGTAGGATCAAGTTCAGGTTTGTCCAATGGGGGGTTAGACTCATCATCATCGTCACATTGCGTGAGTGTAGTCATAATTAATAATGACATTACACCAATCATATATAGATACTTCATAACTTATATTTTTTTTTACTGCACATACTACAGTCCTTAGTAGTTAGATGCAGATAAGTATGAAGGTTACAAGATTTATTTTTTAGGTAAGACCGGAAGGGGATAACTATACCCACAAAATATCGTAATGCCTGGAATTACTGTATAATAAGTTCCACAAGTTTGTAACGCACCTTTTGAATGCAGGTCGATTGAATAGAAAGCCAGGTTTATCCAAAGTTTATTTGTGTCGGTTACTAATCGACATCAATCTGGGATACATAATGGATGCAGACAAGGTAAACTCTTGAGCGATGTCCGGGCTCGTCATCTCCTTAGCGATGAGGAGATTCTTTGTTGTAAGTGTGAATACACTTGAACTGAACGGCTTGAGATATATGTGTCAGCACTAGCCGCCAAAACGGAAAGTAATATTCACTTTTTTATTTATTTTGGAGAAAATCTAGCTTCCGATGCGTTGTGTTTTACTGGTTGCTTTGCCGGTTATTGCCTGTTGTGGTCTCTATGCCCAAGCCCAACCGCCATTTCAAAAGATCAAAACGCAACAAATTAATTTGCGAGACCAACAGGACCAGCCCAGGGTATTGCAATTCGATCCTGCAAATTTCAAAAAAGGTCCGCATGTCAGCGATACAGCACGTGTGATTATCAAATTGCAGTCGGCCTCATCGCAACGCATAGGTGTAAGTGCAGCATCTGGTGTTGATTCTCAGCACCGGCTTTTTTATGACGATCTTGCCAAACTTACTGCAGAATCGGCTGGTCGACTCACAAACGAAATACAGACTGTTGTTCACTACGAATACCGGGCAGCATTCAATGGTTTTGCGCTGACCACGTCTACTCGAATTGTCGAACGCATTAAAAACTTACCGTACGTAACAGCAGTTCTTGAAGATAAACTGTGCAAAGTCTCGAGTGAAGAAAGCAATACGGTGATCAGGGCGCAACAAGCACGGCAGAGTTTCGGCACAACAGGAAAGAATATCAAGATCGGCATAATCGATACGGGAATCGATTATACCCATCCGGATCTTGGCCAGGGATTTGGCCCTGGATTTAAAGTGGTGGGTGGTTATGATTTCGTCAACAATGATCCAGACCCAATGGATGATTTCGGGCATGGAACACATGTTGCTGGAATTGCCGCGGCAAATGGGGCTACCTATAAAGGGGTTGCCCCCGATGCGCAGCTTGTCGCGTACAAAGTACTTGGCAGTGATGGTTCGGGATACGACTCCTGGATACTCGCTGCCATTGAGCGCGCACTCGATCCTGATCAAAATCCGGCTACAGACGACGCCCTCGATATTGTTAATATGAGTGTGGGACGCATGCCAGACGCTAGTGAACCATTGAGCGAAGCTGTTAACAGCGCTGTGGCAAAGGGGGTTGTTTTCTGTATAGCAGCCGGAAACTCTGGGTTATATTTTGGAATTGGCACTCCCGGAATCGCTGCGAACGCGATAACTGTCGGTGCAACTGATAATGACCTCAATACTGCGTTTTTCAGTTCCAAGGGCCCCACAGAAGATCTCCGGCTAAAACCCGAAGTGGCGGCCCCCGGTGTTGCAGTAACATCCACTGTTCTGTCGCACGGTTATCAATCTATGGACGGCACTTCTATGGCCTCGCCGCATGTAGCCGGGGCCGTTGCCCTGATCCTGGAAAAACATCCAGACTTCACACCCGCGATGGTCAAATGCTTATTGATGACAACTGCCCAAACATCGCCGAGTTCTTCTTCATCGTGGGAGCAAGGCGCCGGTGTGATCGATGTATTTAAAGCACTAAGTATATCATTTATGATCAGCTCCGGATTCCTGAATTTTGGACTTGCAGATGCAGCATCGATCAATAAAACACAAAGCTTCTCAATAAGAAATAACTCAGCTGTCACTCAATCATTTAATCTAACGAGTGAGGGGGAGCTCAACTCATCACCATTCGCTTTGATGATTTCGCCTTCACAACTCACGCTTCAGCCAGGTGCAGAACAACTAATAACAGTCACGTTAACGTCCTCGGTGGCTGTCGCATTGCAAAATTTCCCTGATACGTATACGGGAAGGATATACGTCTCTAACGGTCAGACTATTGCAAAGATTGAATCTGTTATCATGAATCCCCAACATACAGATATCAGCTATGAAGGTCAACTGCCGGACAAATTCATAGTGCTAGGCGTTGAAGGGTCAACATATTGGGTTCCATATGTCCCGCGCCCCGATCAAACTTCTATGCGTCTCTACCTTCCAGCCGCTACATATGACATTGTATCATTCTACGATAACGCCCTAAGAATTTTGATTACCGAAGGCATCGACACGCAGCAAAATTTAACTATCACCTTAAGAAAAGCTGATGTAAAAAACCAAATTATCTTTAAACCGCTGGATGAAAATGGTGGCGCTATCGATGTAAGCAATAACGCATTTGGAACGGCCGTATTTACCGGCAATAATCGCAATATCGTTACCATGTTTACTTCTTTTGTTGATACAATGTATTTTTCCGATACCGAGCATTATCGTATTGAGTTTGGTTATAACAACCTCGTCAACGGAAAATATTACGATATCAGCGCGGGTACGGGCTGGGGTATTTCCTCCGGGAGTATCTATTCAAATTCCCCAAACACATTCAGCAAGATCACTTTCAAAAATCCTTCTGTCCAAATTGGCGAGAGCCAGATGACTACCTCTTTCATTAATTTCGGAGTACCATCCGTTTTTAGCACCACTTGGAATCTCTATCCGTTCGAGTTGCCAGCAAGCTTTGACTTTTACCAAACACAACGCAGCCCTACCTCGGCTTATCTTGGAATATTCTTTTCGTTCGCGCCGGCTCCACAAAAGTCCGGCTACACCTGGGAAACATATAATATCCGGGCTGAAGAAGGCGATCAGATTTCTTTCTACCTACATGCCGATCGGAAGCAACTTACTGTAAACAAAAAACGATTGGTCTATCCCTTTGGAAAAACGATTCCCTCATTTAACATGACGCCCGGTCACAGCGACACTAACATCAGTTACGAAACATTTATGGGCCGTGGCGCGTTCAATCATGCCTTCGGTGAACGTGAAAGTGGAACTACCGCCTATCATCTTCACCAGAATGGTGTGACCATCAAAAAAGGGCTGATCCTTCAGTCGATGCACCATGAAACAGATTGCTATTTTCCTACGGCATCTACTTCACCAGGTCAATACAACCTTGATTTCGAATACCGGGATTTTCAGACGGCGGGAAAGTTTGCCATAGCGAAGCTTTCAACGACATTCGACACCAACAATACCGATAAGAATCCGCCGCATTTAAAGAGCATAAGACTTATTTCCAATGAGGAAGACACCAATGAGCTTCAAACTTCAATCGGTGCGAAATTATTGTTGACCGTGTTGGATGGATGTGAAACTTGCTATCAGTCAGGTATCAAAACGCCCATCGTAAATATCAAAAAGGAAGACGCCGCGGGTTGGTCAGCCTTGACGATCGAATCTGTAAGTGCTGACGAATACAAAGCGGACTTGCCCGCGCTTGAGCCCGGATATTATGTTGTACAAATCAAAAGTGAGGACAACGCTGGTAACAACTTTATTTATGAAGTAACTCCCGCATTTTATGTCGGAGAAGAACCACAACGTACGCCTTACACCACCGTGAACCTGATATCTCCGCGCAATAACAGTCACAACGCGGGTACGACACCTTTATTCAAATGGACATCGGTTAATGCCAATAACTACACGCTTCAAATCTCTGATGATCTTACTTTTGAAAACTCGATCGAACGAACAGCAGATCAAAACGAATTTTTGCTTGAATCACCTCTAATAGAAAATAAGGTTTATTTCTGGCGTGTAAAACCAAACGGAAGCAACACATCGGGAGCGTGGTCAACCATTTTTCGGTTTGAATCGAAAAGCCTTCCAGCGGTGCAACTTATTAGCCCGACCAACGGCGGGGAAGTGGACTACCTAAACGCGTCATTCGAGTGGTCACTCGTAGAGGGCGCAGGGGGATACCAGCTTGAAGTAAGCGCCGATGAAAACTTTTCAATGGTGGTATTTTCTTACCGCATGTTTGGAACTGAGGTTGCCACATCCCTTTTTCCGGGCCGCCAGTATTATTGGCGGGTGAAAGCTTTTTTCTTCTCGGGGTGGTTTGAGGAGGAATCTGTTTCAGCCGTCAGGACATTCAACACCAAAAGCATTCCGCCACCAACGCTGCTTTTTCCGTCTGATAATTCCACGGATGTTGCATTGCAAACAAATTTTTGGTGGTCAGGTGAAGCGCCAAGTTATTTCTTTGAATTAAGTAAGAATGAAGACTTCACTGATGTTATTCATTCTTTTACCGTAAACAACAACTCCATTGAAATCAATACACTTGAGCCGTCGACAGATTATTTTTGGCGCGTAAAAGGGAACGTAAGTGACACATATGGAGTGTGGTCGTCTATCTTTCGTTTCAAATCGAAAAGCTTTCCAGCGGTACAACTTATAAGCCCGGCTAACGGCGGGGAAACGGACTACCGGAATGCGTTATTCGAGTGGTACCTGGTAGAAGGTGCACTGGGATACCAGCTTGAAATAAGCGCTGATGAAAACTTTTCCACATTGGAATTTTCGGCTCGCATTTCTCGAACTCGCGTTTCCACGCCCCTTTTTCCGGGCCGCCATTATTATTGGCGTGTGAAAGCATTTTTCTTCTCCGGGTGGTCTGAGGAGGAATCTGTGTCGGTCGTCGGGATATTCAACACCAAACACATTCCGCCACCAACGTTGCTTTTTCCGTCTGATAATTCCACGGATGTTGAATTGCAAACAAATTTTTGGTGGTCGGGCGAATCGGCTACCAGTTACCTTTTTGAATTAAGTAACAATGAGGACTTCACGGATGTTATTCATTCTTTTACAGTAAACAACAACTCCGTTGTTATCAATACGCTTGAGCCGTCGACAGATTATTTTTGGCGCGTAAAGGCGAACGCGAGTAACACATCCGGAGTGTGGTCATCCACCTTCCGTTTCAAATCAATCGACGCCGTCACTTCAATTGAATCAGTGGAATCGACATTGAATTACAGTGTCCCCAATCCATTCAACACATACGTGGAGATTGAAGTCGAGAACAGTATGTCTCAAGATGCCGTGATAAATATTGTGGACCAGTTGGGGCGGGTAGTCAAGCAGCTACATGTAGAGCAAAAAACCGGCAACAATAGAGTGAACTGGGATGGTACAGATGATCATGGTGACGTGGTTGCTTCGGGGGTCTACTTTGCATTCATTCTTCGCCCAGGTCAGGTTCCAGCTGTAATCCGTATGATGCGGGTGAGCCATTGAAAACAATTTCAAAAAGAAAACGTGCGTTAAAAACCTCCAAACAGTCTTAGCGTACAGACACACCTGACGAGGCTCTTTTATAACGTATCTCTTGCGACATTCTTTTGATGGATATTGGCGGATAAAGTGATTTCCACTATCGCCCCTCTGATCTCACCGAGATAGTGCAACGCCGTGTGTTGAAAGAAATAGCACCTCATTCATTGCCTTTCCTTGATGGTGCGGATAAGTGGTTTGAAGGTCATGAGTCCTTTTGACGATGCCCTTTCTGTAAGCGGATAGCGGACTTTTGTCAGACGATCGTAGAAGCAGAAGTCAATGCCAAAGGTGTTCTCAATGCTTCTCTTGGTGGCATCAACAACGCCTGACAATAAGAGATAGCGGTACTTTGTGCGATCAGCGAACTTTGCCGTATCAGCCAGGTACGCGAACTCGTATGGATATGGATAAGACTCCTTCATGAATTCCTTTGCCTCCAGATATTCTTTTTGTTTCCCAGCGAATCCTGGGCTTGTTCGGATTATAAGAAGAGTCGTAGCTGAAGCTTTGAAGTCAGGCGGAATCCACTTGTCGCCGTTGTGGAAAACTTTGCCTTGAGAGTATCCGGTCAGTGTAATGCTAACGAGGATGGCATTGATTAGGATTCTGTTTTTCATAGTGTTCGTCGTGGAACCTAGTCTTGGTTCTTCTTTCGCCAATATCGTTCATTGATGCCTATCTTGTAGTTACTTTCCGATACAAAATCTGCTCAAAACAGAATGTCAATACGTTAGGTTGGGTCGCGCTACAAACTAGTTCACAGATAGAAAAATCCCAGTTACGTAGCCCTTTCTGGTTTAATTAAGTTACAATATTTTATCTTTACAGCCTTTTAGAATTCAATATGGCCGAAGAAAAGAGTTTGAACTTCCTGGAAGAGATCGTAGAGTCCGACTTGAAGAATGGAAAATACAACAACATTGCTACGCGATTTCCGCCGGAACCCAATGGCTACCTGCATTTGGGCCACGCCAAGAGCATTTGCCTGAACTTTGGTCTAGCGTTGAAGTATGGCGGCAAAACAAACCTGCGTTTTGATGATACTAACCCCCTAACGGAAGAAACCGAGTATGTGGAGAGCATTAAAGGGGACGTTAAGTGGTTGGGATTTAATTGGTCTGAAGAACTATATGCTTCCGATTACTTCGACCAACTGTACACCTATGCTCACATGTTGATCGATAAGGGACTGGCCTACGTAGATGACAGTACAAGCGAAGAGATGGCAGCTCAGAAAGGAACGCCTGCTCAGCCAGGAACAGACAGCCCTTATCGTGGTCGATCGACTGAGGAAAACAAGAGGCTTTTCACCGAGATGAAGGATGGTAAGTACCCGGATGGGTCAAAAGTCGTTCGCGCCAAAATAGACATGTCGCACACCAACATGCTCATGCGCGATCCGGTGATCTACCGCGTCAAACACGCTCATCATCACCGAACAGGTGACAAGTGGTGCATTTACCCCATGTACGATTTTGCCCACGGCCAAAGTGATTCCATCGAGCAGATTACGCACAGCATTTGCACGCTTGAGTTTGTTCCGCATCGCGAATTGTATGACTGGTTTATAGAAAAACTCGACATATACCGTTCGCATCAGTATGAGTTCGCCAGACTCAACATGACCTATACCATGATGAGTAAGCGCAAGCTTTTGCAATTGGTGAATGAGAAGCATGTAAATGGTTGGGAAGACCCTCGCATGCCAACGTTAAGTGGTGCACGTAGAAGAGGCTATACGCCCGAGGCTATCCGCGAATTTTGCGATCGAATTGGCGTGGCCAAACGCGACAATCTGATTGATATTGGTTTGCTTGAGTTCTGTTTGCGAGAGCATCTGAACAAGATCGCCGAGAGACGAATGGTGGTGTTCGATCCATTGAAAGTGGTAATCACCAATTATCCCGAAGGGAAACCTGAATTACTCAGGAGCGAGAATCTGCCGGAAGGAGATTCGACCCGCGAGCTTCCCTTTGGGCGAGAACTCTGGATTGAACGCGACGACTTTATGGAGGTGCCAGCGAAGAAATATTTCCGCCTTGCGCCAGGCCAAATGGTGCGTTTAAAGAGCGCGTTCATTGTCAAGTGCGAAGAGTTCATCAAAGACGCGAACGGAACGGTAACAGAGCTGCGTTGTACTTATGTGCCCGAAAGCCGTAGCGGTTCCGATACATCAGGAATTAATGTGAAGGGCGTCATTCATTGGGTGAGTGCGCAGCACGCTGTACCTGCAGAAATTCGCTTGTATGATCGCCTTTTTGTAACAGAGGACATGAATGCCATCGAAGATGATTTCACAAATCACCTAAATCCTAATTCACTGCAGATTTTGAAAACTGTTTATGCTGAACCCGAGCTTGCCAAATCAAGAACAGGTGAGCATTTCCAGTTTTTACGCATGGGATATTTCTGCCTCGACCCTGATGCTACTTCGAATAAATTGATCTTTAACCGTACCGTGACGTTAAGGGATACGTGGATGAAAGGGGCGGGGAAGTAATCGCTGTTTGCATGTGTTTATAAATGCGACGGTAAATCCCTTTGATCCGTACACGCTCGTAAAAGTCTTCCGGCTTGTCTTCGAAATTGTAAAGTATATGATTTGAAAGATCATTTAATAGAGTACTTGGCAGCTCTGATTACCGCACAGGCACTTCAGATAATACTCGTTGCGCATCACCCTGGATTATACCTAAATTGGTATTCTTTGACCGATCGATCAGCAACGGTCCGTTAGGCTCATCAAAATTCCAATACCCTATTAATCCCGGCTCTGTTTCATCAAGTTTCCTAAAGATGACATCCTGCACCTGGTAAACAGTCAGTGATCTGTTCCAGATCTTTAACTCATCCATCTTTCCTTTGAACCTGAAGATGGTGCCGTTCTGAGAAAGATACCCGATTTTTGCCGTTTCAGTGGGTGAACTCGAACTCATTGGATCGGTTGCTCCTCCCGAATAGGTCCCGCCTACATCAACACCGTTAACATACAACCTAATGTCAGTCGGTCCGGTTATGACTGCTGTAAAATTAACCCAGCGACCCATAATAGGAGCAAACGAGGCCGATCTTAGCCGACGATTGCCAGAACTAGGTGCCCATCCAGTACCATATTGCGCAGTTACCTCTGAAAGATTACTTGTCGTAAAATTGAATCCTCTGTAAACATCCATTCCATCCTGGCTTTCGAATATTGGAACAATTCCGTCCTGTACTGAAGGGTCGAGCCAAATCCACGCGGAAATTGTGACAGGAAGAGAGATGTCGTCAAATACGTCACCGAGATTGACGTGGTCATCGACTCCATCAAACAACAATGCCCTGTTGTCATCTGAGTAATTTTCGACGCTTGTAATCCTTACAACGTGGGTATCCGGCGTTTGCGGAAGAATGCCCTCTGTAGCGTCATCAACGCTGAATGTAACTTGCTCGATATCCTCATCATTCTTAAAATCCATTAATGCAATAAACGTGAACGATGACTCAGTGGAATCTTTATCAACTGTAATGGAAAACTCATTCTCAAGTGTTAGCAAATTCCCAATCCCGAAGTCCACGCCGAATTCGGAGGAGGGTGCCTGTACCGAAAGTGTTAAGTACTCTTTCCGCCGCGCTGGATTATCGAGAATAAGCTTGACGATCACAGTATCTCCTTCTTGTACTTCAGTCTGCGACGACTCAAATTTTACTCCGATTTTTTTGTCCTCATCATCATTACAACCTGTCAATATCAGACCAAAAAAGCATATCAATGGTAAGATATGGCTACGCTTAAACAACTGTTTCATAATTTTCTTGAAATAAACTCGTGTAACAGTTTTATGAAATTCGCACGAACTACACTGCAATGATACTAATAAAAACGGTCCAGTTAATCTAACATTCCCGCGCAGCCGCAACGTTACCTGACCGGCGTTATTTCTTCTCCTATTCGGATCATTGAAACCGTATCTTTCTATCAAAGTTGAAGAACGCGATGTTATTTTTATGTACGGATTTCTTTATCTAGGATCTTTTTGTACGGATCCGACGTTGGATTGTATTTATTTCCCGATACAAAATCTTCTCAAAGCTGAGTGTCAATACGTTTGGTAGGTCGCGCAACAAATTACCAACAAAAATTGCATCGGTAACAAACCCTAAATAAATCTAGAACCTTTTGCGTGCGGATGGTTGCCTTAACTTAGTTGGTGCCCCAGAGCATCCGTTACCTGTCGCACCATTCAGTCTGATCCCAATGCGGAGAAGTGCATATGACGTTTGAAAGATTGGCATCCAGAGCCCTACACGGTGAACTAAAAAAGATATAATTCACTACATTTAAATAATTGACCTGCCCCTTCATCACATTGAAATCATGAGAAGTCAACTAATTCTTCCGGCAATCTTTGTGTGTATTCTCCATGCTGCATGCACAAAACAGAAGGAAGAGTTGGCTATAACTTATTTCAAACCTCCTAAAATTGTCGAAGCGAAGACCTACGAAGTGCCACTTGAAAAGGCAGTTCCTCCAAATGTCGTTCCGGCATCGGGTGTGAAAAAAATTTTGGCAGGTAAACCAGAAACTGTAGATCTCAAATCAAACGTTTTTTCTGCCAAACCAACTCGAGTCGTACTTGCCGGACCACCTAAGCTCATCCTCCCGAATGGAGAAATTTACAAGTTACCCGAAGTTGTGCCTGCAATCGACAGTCCCTTCATAGCCGGTGCTCCTGAAATTATTTTGATGAAAGATCTTTCTATCAAAGAAAATAATCCGGAAAGCTTCAGTTCAATCAAGGCAATGCATGGCTTAAACAGCAATGAAATTTCTTTCTTGTGCGAGGACAAGGCCGGTAATCTATGGATCGGTGCCAGGTGGGGTGGTCTTAGTAAATTTGACGGAAGGTTCCTAACCAATTATTCCGTAGCACAAGGCCTGAGTACGGATATGGTTAGCTGCATCTTTGAAGATGATAAAGGTAACCTCTGGATCGGCACCCAGGGTGGCGGTGTGAATAAATTTGACGGAATACATATTACGCACTACACCACCAAAGAAGGTTTAGCGAGCAATCGTGTCTGGACCATTATACAAGACAAGCATGGAGACATGTGGTTTGCTACTGATAATGGATTAAACAGATATGATGGGTCGTCCTTCACTCATTACACTAGTGCGCAAGGGCTTTCGGATAAACATATTCTGAGCGTCTTTGAGGATAGCAAGGGAAATCTGTGGGCTGGCGCACATGGTGGGTTAGCCAAATTTGACGGACATTCATTTCAGCATTACACACCAGCACTTGGTGTCAATGACAGCACCGAAGTTTTGAGTATCCTGGAAGACAACGAAAAAAATATTTGGTTTGCTACCAATGACAAAGGGCTTTTTAAGTATGACGGCCAATACATAACCCAGTTCACGACGGAAGGCGGGTTAAGTTCAGACAGGCTATCAAGAATTATGAAGGATATACATGGTGACATTTGGATTAGTACATGGGGTGATGGCGCGAACAAGTACGACGGAGAATCATTTACCCATTTCAGTGTTGAACAGGGTCTAGCCCATGATATTGTTTGGGGCATACTGGAAGATAGACGAGGCACTATCTGGATGGCTACAGCCTTAGGTGTCTGCAAATACGACGGAAAGTTATTCAATCACTTTGTGCCATTTAATGAAGAAGAAGTGGGAATCATCATGGCAGCCAAAAACGGAAATATATGGATTGGCTCAGTAACCGGCGAATTTTTAGACAAATACGATGGCAAATCTATTTCGCGATATACCATTCGCGAGGGTTTACCTCATAATATTATTAGAAATATCATCGAAGACCGGGATGGCAATATGTGGTTTGGTACCGCGGGCGGTGTTACCAAATATGATGGTCGGTATTTTACCAATTACTCTAAAAAGAATGGGTTGATTGACGATAATGTTTTCTACCAGATGGAAGATGCAAAAGGAAACCTTTGGTTTGGCACAGAAAGCGGGCTGAGCAAGTTCGATGGAAAAGTTTTTACAAACTATGAATTCGTGCGTGATGAAAGATACGGCGTGTTTTCCCTCTTGGAAGATCATCAAGGCACTATTTGGATAGGCACATTTACCATGGGAGTGTTTTCGTTCGATGGAATTATGTTTACACAATACGACCCTGCACACAGTGTGAGTCATAAAATGATAACTGGTATTGTTGAAGATAGAAACAACAACATTTGGTTTTGCACCGGCAGCGGAGTAAATAAATTCGACCGGAAATATTTTACCTGGTATACTACCGAACAAGGATTGAGCAATAATATGACCACGAATGTACTGAAGGACAAGAACGGAAATATCTGGATCGTGACTATCGATGGCCTGAACCTACTAAGGGCAAAGGCAATCACATCAGATACATTAGAAAATAACCCGGTGTCACTATTTAAGAAGTATGCTGCTTCTGAAGGATTCTCAAGTGGCGGGTCCATATTTAATTCCATAACACAGGATAGCAGCGATAATATCTGGATAGGTGCTACGGACAAGGTTACGCGTTATCACCCCGAAGGAGATCTGCCAGATACAATCCCTCCCACAATTCGGTTAAGGAACATTGCTCTATTTAATGAAAATATTAACTGGCATGATGCAGAAAAGAAAAAAGACAGCGCGATCATATTGAACAATGGTTCCAGGTTGGAGCACTTTGATTTCAGCGGTCTCACACCCTGGTACAATCAACCTGAAAACCTGCAACTAAATTACGATAATAATTATTTGAGTTTTCAATTCATTGGCATTACCACATACAGACCCAAAGAAGTACGTTACCAATATTTCCTGGAAGGTCTTGATAAGAACTGGAGTAATATTACTGATCGGCCTGAAGCCTCGTACAATAATTTACATCACGGAAAGTACACATTCAAAGCAAAGGCTGTGAATAGTGAGGGTTATTGGAGTAAGGAATTGAATTATTCTTTTATTATTCTGCCACCGTGGTGGCAGACATGGTGGGCATACTTGTCATATGCCCTAAGCTTTGGCGTGATGATATGGATGATTACCTGGTATCGTTCGCGCCAGTTGAAAGCAGAAAACATTCGTTTGGAAGACAACGTGAACAAACGAACAATCGAACTGGAACAATCTCTCAGCGAAAAATATCAACTGATCAAAAAAGTTGAAAGCCAGGAAGCTTTGTTAAAAGAACGTTTGCGTATAAGCAGAGAGTTGCACGACGATATTGGCAGCACCATTAGTAGTATTTCCATCTACAGCGAAGTTGCAAAAAAACGCATTTCGAGGAAGGAAAATACAAATGAAGTGCTTTCAAAAATTGGTCATGCTTCGCGTGAACTGATAGATAAGATGAGCGATATTGTCTGGAGTTTAAATCCCACTAACGAAGGTTTTGAACAATTGCAAAACCGCATGATCACGTTTGCGGCACTGATCCTTGCTTCGCGTGATATTCTATTTGATTTTACTGCTGATGAAAAATTAAAAGGAATGCAATTCACTGGCGAACAACGAAAAAACATTTTTCTCATTTTTAAAGAAGCCTTAAACAACATGGTCAAATACGCTGATTGTAAAAGCGCGTGGATAACATTGTCGGTAGACAATAATATTTTGACAATGTCAATCAAGGATGATGGAAAAGGTTTCCATGTTTCTCAACTTGCTGCGGATACAAAATTCAAGAACGGGGAATCTTTGGGCGGTAACGGACTTAAGAACATGCATGCCAGGGCGGATGATGTTAACGCAAAGTTGTGTATTAATTCAACAATAAATGAAGGGACAACGATTCAGCTTACATTACGCCTTTAATTCCTTGCCGGATACTACCAAATTTGGTAGTTGACATTACCTCAAACGGATAGAACTTCGTATAAATGATCGGAGATGAACAGAATTAAGGTGATTATATTTGATGATAACGATTCGCTGAGAGACTCCGTAGCGATGCTTTTAAAGGAATCAGGCGATTTCACTATGGTTGGCGCTTATTCCGACTGCCTTGATGTAACGAATAACATTAGGAATACCAAACCCGATGTAGTGATCATGGATATCGATATGCCCGGGATGAACGGCATTGAAGCGGTAAAAGTGATACGCAATAATTTTCCTACTGTTCAAGTACTAATGTTTACCGTATTTGATGATGATGAAAAGGTTTTTGCAGCCATAAAAGCAGGCGCGAGTGGCTACATTTTAAAAAATGCCGAGCCCCAAAACTTGTGTCATGCTATTTCAGAAGTATATAACGGAGGCGCGCCTATGACGCCGGGCATCGCACGAAAGGTTTTGCTGCAGTTTCAAGACATGCTTCCTGATGAAAACAAAGATTATCATTTAAGTCAGCGTGAAAAAGAAGTCCTCGCTCTGCTCGTAGAGGGTCATCCATATAAAATGATTGGAAGCAAACTGAATATCACCTATGACACCGTCCGTGCCCATATGAAAAAAATCTACGAAAAACTGCATGTCGCTTCCATGACAGAAGCTGTGGCAAAAGCAATTAACCAAAAACTCTTTCCTGCCAAATAATCAAGTACCTGGCATACTGTCCAACCTCCACGAGCCCGACAGCGGATTTCACTACCACATTTGGTAATTGATTTTTGGTGTTATCTGGCCTTCCTTTAGATAAAAGTTGACCGCATCTTTCACAGGGGTGTCTTCTGATATTTAACGGCGTTAACCTTAAAAAAACATTATGCTTAAACAATCTAACCCTCGTTTCACCACGACAAGAAACGTCTTTCGTGTAACCACTCTGTTTGCCCTCACAGTTGGCTTTATTGGTATGTTGGGAGGCTGCGATAATGCTGACCCAGATATGGGTTGCCAACAGCAAATTAAGATCACATCCGCACGATTGGTCACAGGTTTGGAAGAGCTGCAGGGTAGTACCATCGGTCCCAGCTCGGACCTATATGTCACCGCGCCGCTCACCGGCAGCATCTGGCGAGTTGACCGCAAGAGCGGCAAAACCAGTCTCTTCGCCAGCGGCCTGCCGGCCAGAGACCCTGACCCGTACTTCCAAGGTAGCGGGGTGGTAGATGTTGCCTTCCTGGGCGGGACGGCCTACGCCCTGGTCACAGGCGTTGCCCCGGACTTGGGGGGCAGCGATATCGTCGGCATCTACCGGATGGACGGCCCGAACGCCTTTTCCGTGGTCGCCGACCTCGGCGCCTGGTCCGAAGCCCATCCACCGGAGACGGACATTTTCATTGCGACCGGCTTCCAGTATGCAATGCAGACTTATAAAGACGGATTCATTGTCACCGATGGCCACCATAATCGCGTGTTACAGGTTGGCCTCGACGGCGAGATCACCGAGCTCGTTGCCTTCGGCAACGTTGTCCCGATCGGACTGGCGTTGCGAGGCAACACGGTCTACATTGGCCAGGCCGGCCCAATTCCCCACGTTCCAGAAGAAAGTAAGGTCTTTTCATTCACGATGCAGTCGCTCACGCCCACGCAACTGGCTTCCGGCGTTGGGCTGGAGGACATTGGGCTTCTTGCGGACCTGGAATTTGGCCCCGGAGGCGAGCTGTACGGCATCTTGCAAGGCTTCTGGGATGGCCCATTTGAGGGGGCTCCGGCGGAGCCAAACACCGGCGCGCTAGTGAGTGTCAATACGGACGGCAGTTTCACAATCCTCATGGACGGTCTGAACCAGCCGACCTCGTTGGAGATAATTGGAACCACTGCTTACGTGGTCAGTCTGGCCGGCGAGGTCTGGACAATTGAAACGTCGAGGGTTCGCCCCTGTGAAGTCTGGCGTGAGCAATAAACTATGCCGTTATTAGCAGACCCACTTGAAGAACAATTTTACTTCTAATAGCATTCCCAACGAGCGCTGAAGCGTACCAGGCAAAGCTTAACGCTGTTACGGTACGCTTCCGCTCAAATTTCGTGAGAAGACAAAATGGCCTTGATAGTGAATTGGATAGAAGCTAATATTTACTAAGTCGCATTTGACGCAAGCGAACTGATTCTTTTTTGTTGTGATCGATCGACTTTTTCCTGCTCATGTTTCAAGTCGATTCAGTTTACAATGACGTTTCGAGTACTCGGATTGTTACCGATAATTTTTGTTACTCGAGTGCCATGGTACCAACAGAGTAGCAGCATGATGAATGGCTAATTGTCTGAAGAAATTAAAACCGAAATGGAATCCGTCCGGCTCAGGGTGCGAATGAAAAATACGGCTGGAGCAAGACCGGCATTGCCTACCTGGAAGTTGTCTATGACTACTATAGTTTGGCAAGGCATTACATCGCAAATACAGGGGCAAAGCAAGCAAGGAATTGATTGAGATTACTCGTAATAAACGTAGGGTGGGAGAGGAGACTGTCACACGCAGCAACAGCCGCCGCTGGTAAGCAAGGTAACGGCCCTACGCTGGCCATACAAGTGCCGGAATAGTTCGTGAGTACCGTCAATGAGATGAACAATCATGCGATAAGGAGGAACGTAAACACAGTGCTGCAAAGATTGATAAAAAACAAATTCTCCTTACGCAATCATAAGGAGAATTATCAGAGAACGGTCTTTCCTAATATTATTTTTCTTCGACAGTAAATTCAATATTGATCTTACTTTGGTCTTCCAGCGGCTGAATATTTAAAGCTACTTTATCTGCTTTAAACAGCTTTGATTTCTTCAGGTTCTCCTGTGATTGAATGAGTTTCGACCGGCTGAATTTATCTCCTTTTTCGAACTCGATCATTTTCAGAATTTCCGTAGTCGTGATTGACGAATTTCCCTTGATGATGATATCGTTGATATAAGCAACATCTCCTTCCTGGATCTTCATGTTAAGCACCACTTTATTTTCAGCAACAACTTCTTCGGTATCTATTCTGAAATAAGCATATCCGAGATCCATATAAAGACCGCCGATGTCTTGCCTTTTAGGGTTGAATGATAAATTGCTTTCCAATTGTTTTTTATCATAAATATCCCCGGGTTTGATCGCAAGAATGTCAGTCAGATACTCATCCGTAAAAACCCTGTTGCCTTCCCAGTTTATTCCTGCGACGATTAATTTCTGCTCTGATACATTTGTCTGCTGCTGACCTTGTTCAGAACGCTCTGTAAAAGAAAACGCCATCATCAGGAGTGCTAACAATGGTATTATGGCTACAAATCTTACTGCTTTCATTTTGCTTTGTTTTTGAATGTATAACATATTGATTCTTCTTTTTAAGTCTGCTACTGAAAACGGGTGAACGAACCGTTCTGCCTCATAGTGATGAGACAATCGTATAATTAGTTTCGAGTACGCATCCGGATCCTGCTTTGTATTCATCACCGCTTTGTCCGCCAGGTATTCGTGCACCTGGCATAGCGAAGTTTTTAATTTCTTCAGGAAAGGATTAAACCAACACACAACGCCTGCGATCTCCATCAATAGGAGATCATAAGAGTGTTTCTGCCTGATATGGGCCTGCTCATGTAGAAGCACTGTATTGTATTCATCCTGCTTTAATGAATTCTTCTTTTCATTAATAAATATGCATGTCATGAAAGAGAAAAAGGCAGGTCCGTTTTTTAGACGAACGATCCGGTAATCCTCTTCACGCACTATCTCGTTATTTTTTATAAGCATGTGAATTTTCCACAGACTGCGCAGCAATTTGTATGATACGAAAAGACATCCAATGAGGTAAATCGTGAGCAGCGCAGGAAATAGAAGATCGACCAAGTCATAGCGTGATACGGCAAGGTCAGTGGTTTCTGATCTCACCGGTGTGACGCCTCCTTGACTGATCAAGGCAAGGAAAGACAGGCTCGAACCGAGTAAATGATCCGAAGGTTGCCATACGCCAATGCTGAGAACAGGGATGATGAAACTTATCACCGTAGCACTGAGCAAATAAATCCTGCTGAAATCAAAATAGGTGAGGTTTGAATACAATGCACGATAAAGCAAATAAAAAACAGTATGGCAAATTGCAACCTCCAAAAGATACAACAAAAGAGAGTTCATTTCTTGCGGGTTTTACAGTCTTGAATAAATTTTGAAATATCGCTTAACTCTTCTTCGGACAACTCCTTTTCCTCCACCATAAAAGAAACTACATTTTCGAGTGATCCGTCAAAGTGATTCGTAATGAAACTCTTCAGCGCAAATTTTTTATATGCCAGTTTAGAAACTGCAGGTGTATACTCATATATCTTACCATACGCTTTATGCTTCACAAATCCTTTATCTTCCAGTATCCTGACGATAGAAGAAATGGTCGTGTATGGTGGCTTGGGATCAGGAAGCTTATCGATGATATCATTCACAAAACCTATTTTCATAGTCCACAAAATGTCCATGATCCTTTCTTCTCTTCTTGTTAACAGCTCCATGCACAAATGTGTAACTTATTTTTGAGTTACACAACTAAATAATTAATTATATAACGTACATATACGTAGGTTAATTTATTTGATGCCCTGAAAGGTAAATTCACCAGTGTAAAAACTGTCAATTCAGGCTAAATTTGAGGTTTGAATGTTTTGAATATCGCTTTGGAAAAAATCAGGTGGTTGAACTCCGGTACGGTTTCTAATTGTGCCGCGACCAGAACAACATTAAAAATTTGGCTTGGTACGATCGTTGTCTCCTACAAATCCATGAGCTGCAACAGCAAGATCAGCTGCATCCAACAGAATGCCCATGCGGGAAGCGAAGAAGACATATTTGGAACATGAGATAATGATGTGAAATTCGTAGCGACCTAATTCGTCGCTTTGAAAAAGCGTTCCGCGTTCAAGTAAAATATTTTTTCCTTTTGATTTTTTGTCAAGAAGGAGAGTTGTGAAACTGACTTAATAGTAGTGTCAATATTGCCATTGTCTGAACCGAACATGATTCGATCTTCCAGACCGCTATCAACAAAAAGCTTTACAATTGCTGCAAACTGTTCTTGATTAAGAATGTTCGGATTGTTAATCGCTGAGATGTCTGTGTATACCTGAGGGAAGTTTGTCATGATATTAATTGCTTCCTGATGATATGGTGCTCCTGCATGCATAATCCACACACGCAGTCCAGGGACTTGTTTAAGTAAAGTTGCCATCAATGACGGATTGCCGAGTTGCTCCTGGAAATTAGGACAGCCATGATCTGGGCCTGCAGAGCCTGTGTGAATGCCAACTGGGATATTATGTTTCTTAGCTAAGCGATAGTAGGGAAGAAGCATCGAGTCTGACGAACTGATCCCATGATATTGAGATAATACTTCACCAATAAAATTGATGTTGCCAGCTTTTATCTGCTCTTCAATCCAATCCAGTGATGGCCATTCGTTGCCCCCTTTGAAGCAGGATTGCAGGCTATAGGGTACCTTTCCGTTTGGACATGGCATCATCAACCCTCGAAGAACCTGCAAATCGTCTTTTTTCCTATACTGTTGTTGGAGGTCCCACGATGTGCTTATCGCTATTTTATAAACACCTGCTTTCGTCAGGTCCTCAAGTTGTGTTCGTGGTTCTCTGGCCCCATGAAGGTGAACATCGAATACATGCTGCTGGGCATTACAATAATATGACAGAGATAGAAAGAGTAAGAGGTTGGCAAGTGGAAATTTCGTGTTAAGCATTCAGTAAATACTTTTTTTTCTGAATATAGCAATTGCTTGTTAAATTTAAGGTAAAAGGATAATCAACTACTTCCCGATACAAAATGTGCTCAATACAGAATGTCAATAGGTCGCGCAACAAACTAGCAACAAAAAAGACCGGATCATGACTAGAAAAAACTAAACATCCTGAAAGAGATTTTTAGGTGTTTGTCGGTGAACCAAGGGTAGATGTTCGCGCGCAGGACTTCAAGCGCTCTCCTCGAATTCGCGACCAACACTCTGGTTTAGAATTGCGTAACTTTAAGATCGATCATTGATGCTATGCAAGATACAACAACCACAACCATTCAACCTCTTCTGGATTATTTCAACAGTCTAATACCGTTGAATAAAGAGGAGAAAGATCTTGTCAGCGCAAAGTTTCATCCTCATCTTTTCCTGAAGAAACAATTTGCATTGCAGCACGGTGACACGTGCCAGTACTTTGATTTTGTTGTACGCGGTTGTCTTCGTTTATATAAGGTGGGCGATGACGGTGTGTATCACATTCTTCAATTTGCAACAGAGAATCATTGGATATCAGATCTGGCGAGTTTTTATAAAATGACCAGGTCTACGTTCGATATAGATGCACTTGAAGATACCGTTGTCCTCCGAATATTACACAGCGAGTTGATCGACCTTTACATCAAAGCGCCTAAGTTTGACAGGATATTTCGTGTGCTTTTAGAAAATCACTTCATGCAGCAACAAGAACGAATCGGACAGCTATTTAGCTCAACTGCTGAGGAGAGGTATCAATTGTTTCTCGAAACCTATCCACATCTTCAAAACAGGCTTTCGCAGGTGCAGAAAGCCGCATACCTCGGGGTTACCCCTGAGTTCCTGAGCCGAATTCGCAGCCGTATGGCGAAAGGGGACAAGTAGTCTTAAACTAGATCAATACTTTTTCTTAATCCAGGTCATTGGCCCGACTGGTGGTTTGATGTTCCTTTGTGTCATCAACAAAACGAAAAAGTATATGTCAACTACCAAATCAAAAGTAGCCGTAATCGGCTTAGGAAATATTGGAAAAGCCGTTGCTTCGAACCTTGTTAAAGGTAATCGTGAGGTAATTCTCGCCAGTCACAAAATTGAAGACGCGAATGCGCTTGCCTCTAAGCTAGGTGCGTTAGCAAAATCTGCCGATGTACAAACGGCTATCAAAGACGCAGATATTGTTATCATGTCGGTTTGGTTCAGCACCATTCAAGAACTATTCAAACAATACGCAACTGAACTTCAGGGCAAAATCATCATTGATCCTTCCAATCCAATTGCTCCTGATGGCAATGGTGGATTCAAGAAAATCATCGGTGCTGACGAATCAGCTGGCCAAATTCTTAAAGGACTTGTTCCAAGTGGTGCAAAACTTGTCAAAGCGCTTGGATCATTAGGTGCCGGATCACTAGCGGGGGAAGGTTTTAAAACGCCCACCAAGGTATTGTTCTATGCATCCGATGATAAGACATTAAACAATGCGGTTGAAACATTGATAAAGGACAATGGATTTGAACCTGTGAATATCGGTGGCATTGATCAGTCAATTAAGATGGAGGTTTTTGGCGAATTACACGAATTCGGTGCGCTTGGTAAAGCCGTAACCAAATCTGAATTAAAACAAACTGTTTAACTATTCATCAAAGAAAATTTTAAATACACAACTTTCTACCAATGAGAAAATTTCAATTGTTCATTTTGTTATTCGTTTGCACGATGAGTGTATTTGGTCAGAAGCAGACACTTACTCTTCGAAAACAAAATTTTGAATTGCATAACGTTACAGGCTCTATCATTAAGTTCGAGGGAAAGGAAGTCTTGAAAATAGAAAGGGATTTAAAAGCGCTTCCTTTCGATGTCAATAATATCGAAGGGACGGTTGATGAACCTCATTATGCCAGGCTTGTCGGCCTGGAAGATTTTGAGAACGGCACTATAGAAGTGAAGATGTATAGTCAGATTCAAGAACCACCACCTTATCCCGGTGTTGCAGGATTCATCGGCATATATTTCAGAATTAAAGAAGACGATTCGGCCTTCGAGGCGATTTATGTAAGGCCTAAAGTTGGGAGAGCCACCAAGCAGATGTTCAGAAATCACGCAGTTCAATATATTTCATATCCAAATGCCAAATTTGACACGTTAAGAAAGAGTTACCCTCCTGGCTCATATGAAGGATCTGCTCCCGTTGCACTAAACGAATGGATTAAAATGAGAATTGAAGTAAATGGTGAAACTGCCGAGATGTTCATTAACGATATGAAGTACTCTTCTTTCATCGTAGATAAAATGTTAGGCAAGCATAAAATCGGTGGCGTGGGATTGTATGTAGATATTGGTACGATTGGCTACTTCAAGGATCTGAAGGTTACCAAAAGGAAGTTGGCAACGCCTAAAAAAGATGGTGAGAAGGTGGATGACATTTAATTTATGCTTGAAAAGCAAAATAAATGCAAAATATGCTCAAAACAGAGTGTCAATACGTTACCGGAGATAGTTAAGTATAAGTTCGCCGCGGGCGACTTTATCTATTTATAATTGTTTCGTAATTTCGTAATTACCTTTCCTATGACCACCGCAGCAACTGACAAGACTACAAGGGCGAGAATGATTATCAGTATTGTCATTTTATGCGCGGGCTTTCCATTTAATTGTTATGATTTGTATCTGATTGAATCTTAAGTGGGTCTAAGATTTATTTCCCGATACAGAACTTCGAAAAAATATTCGCCAGTAGATCTTCAGTTGTAATCTTACCGGTGATCTCCCCCAAAAAATGCAACGACTGTCTGATGTCCATCGCCAGAAAGTCGCCGGTAATATGATTAGCCATGCCATGTAGTACGCGGTCCAATGCTTCGTGCGTTTGCAATAGCTGTTGATAATGTCTGAGATTGGTGACAACAACATCTCCCGATTTTACGGTCTTCACCTGAAACGTTGCGAGTATCCTATCCTTTAATTCGGTAATGTTGGTTTTGTTGGATGCACTGATAAATATGAAGTCATGGCCTCTAAGCACATCGACCAGCTTCGGGTCAGCCTTATCTACCTTGTTTCCTGTCTTGATGTATGGCGCGCCGAATTTTTTCAGGGCTTCTTCTTCTGACGCGATTTCTTCCAGCGAGGTTTGTGAGAGATCGAAGAGGTAAATGATGAGAGACGCTTTTTGCATGCGATCTCGCGTGCGTTCAACACCCATCGCTTCGATTACATCCGCAGTTTCGCGTAGGCCGGCCGTGTCCGTAAACCGGAAGTTAATTCCACCCAACACCATTTCATCCTCAATCACATCACGCGTCGTTCCCGGTATCTCGGATACGATGGCGCGGTCTTCATTCAGAAGGGTATTCAGCAGGGTAGATTTGCCAGCGTTGGGTTTACCGGCGATTACAGTAGGCACACCGTTCTTAATGACATTTCCCTGGTCGAACGACTCGATCAGTCGCTTAAGGAACGCTTGAATGTCGATAATCAGTTTTTTAAGGTCGTCTCTTTTAGCGAATTCAACATCCTCTTCACCGAAGTCAAGCTCCAGCTCGATCAGCGACGCAAAGTGTATTAATTCTTCACGTAGCTGATTTATCTCCTTTGAAAATCCACCGCGCATCTGGTTTAATGCTGCTTGCCGTGCATTATCGGTTTCGGCGGTGATCAAGTCGGCTACCGCTTCTGCTTGTGCAAGGTCGAATCGGCCGCTAAGGAAGGCGCGTTTTGTAAATTCGCCCGGTTCAGCTAGCCGCGCACCGTTCTTTAACAAGAGCTTTAAGATTTCTTTTACAATCACTGGTGAACCGTGACAGGAGATCTCCACGCTGTTTTCTTTCGTAAATGAATTGGGCTCTTTAAAGATTGAGATCAGTACTTCATCAATAGCTTTTTCGCCGTCGTTGATAGAACCAAAGTGAATAGTATGTGAATCCTGCGAACGAAGATCTTTTCCTTTGAAACACTTCTGGGCGATGTCAATAGAATCTTTTCCCGAAAGCCTTATAACAGCGATCGCGGAAATTCCCTGTGCCGTGGCGAGTGCGACTATAGTATCATTTATCGAGGCAGACATGGGGGCAAGATAGGTGGAAGAGTCCATAGTCCATAGTCGATGGTGGTGGTGCTGCCGAAGGCTGCAAAATGCATTTCACGCAAAGGCCGCAAAAGCGAATTCGTAAAGGCCGCAGAACCATTGACACTTTACCATTTACGACTTACCAATTACGACTTACCAATTACGACTTACCATTTACCAACTACTTCTGCCTCACTATCAGAACAGGAACTTTCACCCGGTGCCTCACCGTATCCACCGTGGTTCCGAAAATCAGGTCTTTGAAAAACTTGTGACCATGTGCACCCATCACGAGAAGGTCTGCATCGAACTCTGTGACCATCTTTGGAATTCCTCTACGTGGATTGCCGTAGCCGATTTTGACATCCACCTTATATCCCTTTTCGATAAGCTGAGTTTTGTAATTATCTAATGCGATCGTGTCTTTACGCGACTCGTGATCAGCTATATCACTGCCGTAGACCATGGCACCGGCGGTCTCAACAACGTGTAATAGGAGGTAGTTCGCATCCGATCCACCTTGTGCCAGTGCACTTTGAATGGTGAGGGCGTCAATGGAGCTGAAGTCCAACGTAACGGCAATGCGTTTGTACGCAGGCCGGCTGGTAACATCCAACGTAACGGCTGTACCGTGTGGTAACTTTGTGTCTTGGTCTGCGGTTCGCCTGTCAATAAGCGGCTTGAAAATAATGTAAAGAAGGAGTAAGCCAGCGGCGACGACCACCGGAACTACTGTGATCCAAAGTATCCACGCATTATCGCCGGCCCCTGCCAGCCATCCCGTTATTTCCTGAATCACCAACTTTACATTAAGGGAGATAATCGTAGCAGCAATAATCCATGCCGATATTTTGATCCAGGGTTTGATTGCAAAAACGCCCATTTTTACTTTATCGCTCGTAAAGTGGATCAGCGGAATGATAGCAAAGCCTAACTGCAAGCTCAATACGACCTGGCTGAAAATCAGCATTGCTCCCGTCTCAGATTCGCCATAAATTGAAATTACAAGTACAGCCGGGACGATCGCAATAAGCCGGGTGATGATGCGCCTTAACCAGGGGGCAATACGCAGATTTAGATATCCTTCCATTACAATCTGACCAGCTAATGTTCCCGTGATGGTTGAACTTTGTCCGGCAGCAACTAATGCCACGCCAAAGAGGATGGGCGCCAGTTCTGTTCCCAACAGGTCTGCCAGGAACCGGTGAGCATCCTGAATGTCCGACACTTCATGTAGGCCCGCTTTAAAGAATGTAGACGCTGCAAGAACAAGTATAGCGGCGTTCACAAAGAACGCGGCATTGAGCGCTATCGCAGAATCTATGAAGTTATATTTTATTGCCGACCACACGCCCTTTTCCGAGGTGTTAATCCTGCGCGTTTGTACGAGGGAAGAATGGAGGTATAAATTGTGAGGCATGACAGTGGCCCCGATAATACCGATAGCAATGTAGAGGGCCTCGTCTCCAGGCAGTGAAGGTATAAAACCTTTTACCAGCTCGCCCATTTCCGGCTTAGCCAAGACCATTTCAACGACAAATGCTCCTCCGATAATGGCGACCAGCGCGATTATAAATGCCTCCATTTTTCGCATGCCATAACTTTGAAGAAGGAGCAGGAGCAGAGTGTCGAGCACCGTAAGACTTACACCCCAGATAAGGGGCAGCCCGAATAAAAGTTGCAACCCTATGGCCATACCCAATACTTCAGCGAGATCGCAGGCGGCAATGGCTATCTCCGCTAAGATCCAAAGAAAGAAATTCACCGGGCGGCTATACGTACTCCGTGATGCTTGCGCGAGGTCTAATTGACGTACCAACCCCAGACGGGCACTTAAACTTTGAAGCAATAACGCCATCAGGTTTGACATAAATAACACCCATATCAGCGCATATCCGAATTTGCTTCCTCCTGCTATATCGGTTGCCCAGTTGCCCGGGTCCATGTATCCAACACTCACTAAATAGGCGGGCCCCATAAACGCCAGCGCCTTTCTCCACCCTTTGCGATTGGTAGCATCAATAGAAGCATTCACTTCACTTAGAGACTTGCGCTGTACAGTATTTTCAATTTCCATAGTTCTTCTTAAACGGCGACTAAAATATTTTTTGAAACAGCTTTTGAAAGCGATATTCTTTTCGTGTCTATTTCTACTTCAAGGCTTTCGTCGTACTCTTCTTTGCTGATCAGGGCTATTCGTTTTCCGGGAATTGCGCCAATCTTATCGAGGTATTTGAGCAGACCGGAATCGGAATCCTTCACGGCAGTGATCTCACCTTGATAACCGGGAGCAAGATCGTTAAGCGGTTGTTGAGGCTGAGCCTTTACATTTCCGTTGTGGTCAGGTATCGGTTCGCCGTGTGGATCTGTCGTTGGAAAGCCCAAAAACTCATCAAGCTTTTCGATGAGGATGGGTGAATGGATATGTTCCAGTTGCTCTGCTATTTCATGCACTTCATCCCAATTGAAGCGAAGCTTTTTAACCAGGAACGTTTCCCATAAGCGGTGCTTGCGTATTACAGTCAAGGCCTCGCTTTTTCCATACTTCGTTACTCTCACCCCATAATATCTCTCATAGGAGATGACATTTTTCACAGAAAGCTTCTTCAGCATGTCTGTTACCGACGCAGCTTTTGTCTTCATCGCTTCGGCGATCTGGTTGGTTAAAACGTCCTTTGAACCACCCGCTGACAGGTGATAGATCGTCTTTAAGTAGTTTTCTTCTGCGAATGTGAGCATCTGTAAAGAATAACGCCCTACAAAAATAAAAGTTTAGGCGAGTCTAAAAAAATATTTAGGTAAATTATTTGGATGGGAGTTTTTGAGTTTAAATAGGTTTAGGGATTTGGTTCGGAAACAATCGTTTCCATCGTTTGCAGTAGCTTTTTTTCTTCCGAGGACCAGAATACGTCCTGGGGTAGGGTTGTATAAAATTTTTGTGCTTTTAGGGCCGAAAGAAGGTTCTCGGCGGAAAGCGTGTCGGGATTGAAAGGAATTGCTGCGTTGTAGGCGTCACAGATGCTTTGCCATTGTGTGTTGTCAATTAAGAGGATAGGAAGCCGGAAGGCAAGATATTCGTACAACTTTGTCGGGACGGAGTTGATAGTAGATGGATTAAGGGGATAAGAGATTACTCCAAAATCGGCTGACTGGATGGCTAAGAGTATATCCTCGTGGGGGACAATAGTATTTCCACCTTTGAGCGCTATAAAGTAATGATCCTGTATTGTGGATTGGATATGGTCAACAGTCTCACTCTTTGAACTGTATCCGATAATTTGTAATCGTATGCGGGGGTCTAATTCATGAAGTTTTTTAGCCAGATCAATAGCAATGAATACTCCAGTGGTTTCTGCAAGAGTGCCGGTAAACACGAGATGAATACACCCGTCGCTTATACTTTTTTTCGACGTTGTTGCAGGAGACAAGGCAATTACTTTGTTCTCCAACACAGTCCTGTTTTTTCCAAAGAAGCTCATCTCACCTTCATATCCTTTTTCCGCTAGAAAATAATGGACTATAAATAGTCTCGACAAGGCTTCTTTGAGGCGCACATATAGCGCAACTATGTAGCGCAGAATTGTGGGGAATGAATTACCATAACGAATATTGCGATAGTAATTCTCCTGGATGTCATAAAGAATCTTACATCCAGTGAGCAGCTTTGCGATTAAAGAAATGAAGATAAGTTCATGGGTGCAAATAATAACGACTGATGGCTTAAGTCTAATTACTTTGACTAAAACGTTGAAAGGCATGAATAATCTCGACAAGCTGAGTCGCTCAGCGCTTGGTAACTCTAAAACTTTGGGACTTGGGTAAGACTTCTCGTTATTTTTTGACGTTAATGGCGCTCCAATACAATACACATCAAACTTCTTCGACAGGCTCATTCCGATTTTCTCAAACATTCGGGGTTCATTGGCCGGTTTAAGAACGGAAGCGAGGACTATTCTTCTTTTTTTTATTTCTTGCATGTCGATTTAAATCTAATATAATGGAATTGAAACAACGTGTCGAAAAAATGTGGGAGGACCGTGCCCTTCTTCAGCAAGCAGAGAATCAGGAGATCATTCGTTCAGTTATTGAACAGCTTGACAGCGGGACATTGCGCGTTGCCCAGCCAGTGTCTGATGGTTGGCAGGTCAATGAGTGGGTAAAAAAAGCGGTAATCATGTACTTCCCGATCCAACAAATGGAGACCATCGAGGTTGGACCATTTGAATTTCACGATAAAATAAAACTGAAACGCAACTATAAGGAAAAAGGGGTACGCGTGGTACCACATGCCATTGCACGATACGGCTCGTTCCTCAGCAAAGGAGTTATCATGATGCCTTCGTATGTCAATATAGGTGCCTATGTCGACGAAGGGACAATGGTTGATACCTGGGCAACCGTTGGAAGTTGCGCACAGATAGGCAGGAATGTTCACCTCAGTGGAGGGGTTGGAATAGGAGGGGTTCTTGAGCCCGTTCAGGCCGCGCCGGTGATCATAGAAGATGGAGCCTTCATCGGGTCGCGATGTATCGTCGTTGAGGGGGTTAGAGTAGGAAAGGAAGCGGTTTTGGGGGCAAATGTTGTGTTGACGGGCAGTTCCAAGATTATAGATGTTACTGGCCCTAGCGCCGTGGAATACCAGGGCTATGTTCCTGAACGTTCGGTCGTAATTCCCGGCTCATTCGAAAAAAAGTTTCCGTCGGGTAATTTTAATGTGCCATGCGCATTAATAATCGGTAAGCGCAAAGAAAGCACGGACAAAAAAACTTCGCTAAATGAAGCGCTTCGGGAAAATAATGTCTCGGTGTGATCGTCTAAAAATAGGTTGCCAGCGTCATTCACACCCCTGCCCGAGCCCACACTACGATTAACGAGTAGCGATTATCGTCCTTCGAGATCTGGCACATCCTTTGAATTTCATACATCCATAACACGTTATAATTACGTTTATGTAAATTTGAACGCAAAGTATGCGGAGAATAGCGTCTAGTTTATTTCTTTTTGCAGTTCTGTCGGGCTTCATTGCGAAGGACGAGGATATATATCCCCTTATAAAGAACATAAGCTTTGCGCGTGGTGAGGTCATAAATTTCAAGATGACTTATGGATGGATCACTGTAGGCAAAGGAAGTGTCAACATCCACCCCAAATATTACAGGATAAATAATCGAGATTGTTTCAAAATCGACGTATACGGGAAAACTGTGGGAGTGGTCGATTGGGTGGCTGATGTTGACGACCGGTGGGGTGCGTATATCGATACAGTCGCCCTTGTGCCCCACCAATTTTACCGCTTTATCCGGGAAGGCCACTATCGAAAGGACGAATGGACCAACTTCGATCACAAGAATAAAAAGATCGAAGTAAAGACGTTAGATAAGAAAACAGGTCAGCTGAAAGAGCCTCAGTATTACGATGCGCCTGCCCAGGTCAGAGATATGGTAGCAGGATTTTTGTTGCTGCGTAACATGGACCTTTCCAGAACAAAGATTGGCGACACTATATCTGTAAAAGGATTTTTTGAAGATGAGTTCTATAATTTCAAGATTGTATATGCCGGGAAGGAGACAATAAGGGTCAAAGCCGGCAAGATCAGAACCGTTATATTTAAACCTGTGATGCCGAAAAATAAAGTCTTTGACGGAGAGAATTCGGTTACTGCATGGTTTTCGGATGACAAGAACCGAATCCCGGTTAAGATAAATGCAGCGATGTTTATCGGTAGTGCAGGGGTAGAGTTGACAGGCTTTTCGGGATTGAAAAATCCACTCAACCTTGTGAAGTAATTCCCGCAGGCAGGATCGAATCTCAAATTTACGCCCTTATTTTTCCGCGATTTCAAATCAACCTCGCGCCCTTGCCCAGGATTAACGGTTAACGATTAACGAATAACGTCTATGCCGCAGCCCTCTTTAGAAGTTGAATGAGCTTCTCCCGGCTAACAGGTTTGATTATATATTCGCTGACGTTCTTGTTTCCTTTCGCCCTGTTCACGTCCCTTGGGTCAATAGAAGAACTGACCATATAAATAGAGATATCCTTCTTGAGTCCCATCTTTAATGTTGCAAAATCGTCAAGGAACATCCAGCCATCAACGAATGGCATATTAATATCGAGAAATATATAGTCAGGAAGGTTGTCTGATTCTGTAGCGTGTAGTCTAAGGAAACTAAGTGCTTCTTCGCCATTTTCGAACTGAAGGATTCTATCAGTAAGGTTGGCCGCTTGTATTGTTCGCAACGTGGTAAGCTGAAAGACCTTGTCATCATCCACCAGCGCTATTATCGGAGTCTTCGGCTGCATCGAAATTATACTTAGTGAAATTTACAAAAATTGTTGTTCCCTTGTCAACCTGGCTGACGATTGAAATCTCTCCACCCAGGGCCTCAATTTGATTTTTTATCATGAATAATCCTATACCCCTGCTTTCAGGGTGTTTGTGGAAGGTCTTATGGAGTTTGAACACCTGATGACCATAGCGCTCAAGGTTTATTCCAAGTCCATTGTCTCGAGCCTCTAAAATGATGTTTGAGTTGGATTGAAATGTCTTGAACACAATCTCCGGTTTTCTGTCCGAGTCTACATATTTTAAAGAGTTACTCAATAGATTCAGGAAAATGCTTTCTAGATAGATATTGGGGTACAGAATAGACGGCGCTTGTGAAAAGTCACTTTCAATTGTAGCTGATACTTCAGTGATCTTAGCGCTGAGCATACTCTTTACCTGCTGAAGCACCCGGTCAAAGTGAAGCTCCTGTCGTGGAATCTTTTTATTCTGTTTTATTTTCAATACTTCATTGAGCTCATTCAACGTTTGTTGTGTTGTGTTCCCCGATTCTTTCAACAAGCTAAGGTATTCTGCCTTCTCTTCTGCTTTTTCGGAAGTCTCAAAAAAGTTGATCAACGTTAAGATGTTGCCCACCGGTGAACGAAGATTATGCGAAACGATCTGCGTAAATTCTTCAAGCTGTTCGTTCTTTCTTTTGAGATCCTCAGCAACGGAAAGCAACCTTGAGTTTTGCTCCATGATCTTCGCCTCGTTGATCTTGCGTTCCGTGATGTCGCGAAACTCCGTTACTCGTATCATCTTACCCTGGTAGGGTATATTTTTTGCCTGGACTTCCAATGAGTATCGACTTCCATCTTTACGGACCCCTTCGACGTCATACGGTTTTTCCGCCCCCGAAAGGATCTTTTCCATCGCGTGTTCGCGCCACTCCTGGGCTACCAGTCGCATGCCATCTGATCCGATCAGTTCATCACGACTATACCCGGTGATATCGCTCAGTCCCTGATTGCAGTCCATGATCTTACCTTTATCATGTATTCCGATACCTCCAAACGAGGCCTGTTGCAATGTTCGGAACCTTTGTTCACTCTCTCTGAGTTCTTCTTCTATGTTCTTTCTTTCTGTGATATCTCTCGCTGTCGAGATCAGGATCTCCTCTCCAAAATAGAAACCTTTAGTTACTCTTACTTCTTTCAAAAATTCCTCTCCATTCTTTCTCCTGGCCCAAAACTCCAATGTCTGTGGTGTTCCACTCAAAGCCATCTTAATTTTATCGCCAACGAGATTAAAGTCATTTTTCCCCTCGGCAGAAAGGAATGCAGGTGTTCGTCCGATTAGTTCACTCCTGTTATATCCATACATTTTACAGGCGCCATCGTTGACGTCCATAAAAATGCCATCGCGATCCTGAATGTAAATTGCTTCCTCTACGGAGTTGAACAATGTCTTGTAGCTTTGTTCGCTTTCAAGAAAATGATTCTCTGCCTTTTTTCGCTCCGTTATATCCTGCGCCGTGCCTGTGAGTTTGATCATCTCACCTTGTTTGTTCCAGATACCATTGCCGGATGCTTCAATCCACTTAATTGTTCCATCCGGCCAGATTGCCCTGTGCTGGACGTAATAGATCTTCTTGTTGGCCATCGTCTGCTGAATGGCGAACGCCAGGTTCTCCTGGTCGTCGGGATGAACCAGAGTTCTGTAACTGGTTATGTCGACTTTAAAGTCTTTTTTGGTAACCCCGAATATCTGGTATACAATTTTCGACCACCTGACCTTGTCAGTCTTGATAAACCACTCCCAAATGCCAACCTGTGCTGCCTCCAGCGCCATATCGATGTGATGCTGACGGTCAGATGCTTTTTCCGGCGAATTTTTTAATGGCTTGACAACGGTCTTTGATTTCGATTTCTTTTGGGGCCGTTTCTTTACTGCTCTCTTTTTAGGAATCATTTTCAAAAGGCTTTCAATTCAAAATTTACGACAAATGAAGTGTTCAAAAAAAATTACTATTCGGCTTATCGCTTGTTGTTTGCTTTGGGTCAAGTGGGTAACTTTCTAAAAACCTAATCTAAAATTGTATGTGGAAAGAATTTAAGGCCTTTGCAATGCGGGGAAATGTCGTCGACCTCGCTATAGGTGTGATCATTGGCGCAGCATTTAACAAGATTATAGGGTCGCTGATTGATCATGTCATCACACCGCTCATGCTCAAACCCGCCCTGGATGCCGCTCACTTGCAGCATCTTGAAGAACTAACGCTTTTTGGCACAGTAAAATATGGGACGTTCATTTCTGCTGTGATTAATTTTATAATTGTTGCGTTTGTGCTGTTCCTTATCGTTAAAGGTATAAATGCCACAAAGGCTAAGGAAGTGCCTGCGCCACCGCCAGGACCTTCAGAGGAAGTGAAGCTTCTCACTGAGATACGAGACCTGTTGAAGAAGTAATCTAGTTTTTCCTGAACCGATCGCTTACGATAAGGTCTTTGCTTCCTGGAGAGTATTTGTAGAACCCGGCACCAGACTTGACACCCTTGTGGCCTGCTTGAACCATGTTTACCAACAGGGGACAGGGTGCATATTTCCCATTGCCAAAACCTTCGTACAATACATTAAGGATCGAAAGGCACACATCGAGCCCTATAAAGTCGGCAAGCTGCAACGGACCCATAGGATGTGCCATGCCTAACTTCATGACAGTGTCGATCTCATTCACCCCAGCTACGCCTTCATACAACGAATAGATCGCTTCATTGATCATAGGCATCAGTATTCGGTTTGCGACAAACCCAGGATAGTCATTCACTTCCACAGGCACTTTGTCTAGCTTCACGGAAAGATCCATCACAGTCCTGGTGACTTCGTCGGTTGTGCTGTATCCTCTGATCACCTCAACCAGCTTCATTACAGGGACAGGATTCATAAAATGCATCCCGATTACTTTGTCAGCCCTCTTTGTTACTGACGCGATCTTGGTGATTGAGATAGAGGAGGTGTTCGTTGCCAGTATACTTGAGGCCGGGCAATATTTATCGAGTTCTTGAAATATCTTAAGCTTCAGGTCAACGTTTTCGGTCGAAGCTTCTACAACAAGGTCCGCGTCTTTGACACCTTGTTCTGTACTGGTGAGAACGGAAATATTTTGAATGGCTTTCAGCTTAATGTCCCCGGTAATCGTGCCCTTTTCCACCTGTCTGCTGAGGTTCTTGTCGATCGTGTTTAAAGCTTTCTTTAACGCTTCTTCAGTAATGTCGATAAGAGAAACCATATATCCGTGTTGAGCGAACACATGGGCAATGCCATTCCCCATTGCACCCGAACCTACCACTGCAATCTTCATCTCTTACTTATTTAAATTTTTTTTATATCCTTCGTTCATTGTAAAGATAGAATTTTCATTTGTATCTGACTTACAATGGGTATGTCGTCCTGAGCGTCATCACATTGTATAAAGTCTTACTCGTAAAGAATAAGGCACGGGTTTGCTTAATAGCGTTGAGTTCTGTCGTGGGAAGGATCTCATTCGGCTTAGCTGTGCTGTCTTTGAATGGTGGTCGGCCTAACCGGAATCAGTCCCGATAATTATCGGGATCGCGCAATAGTTCACTTGTATTCATTCAATTTGCAAAACCCAATCCAATGGTGCAAGTTCTTGAAAATGAAGCAAGCACTCGGGATGACATTTTTCAAAAGGGATCTGTAGGAACACAGGAGGAAGAGTAGTTGTGCTGGCGAAACTTCAACAATCACTCTTCCGTCACGATCTCCTTGGCAAGACCCATCGCGTTAAATCGTATTACGAGACGTAACGATGCTTCGCCTGAAGGGAGGTTACATTCCTTTGACGGCTCAATAAAATAGTAGTAGAATTTTTGATTCCGTTTGTAGAGTTCTTGTTGGTCTGGCTTTCCCAATAAGTCCACAATATCCAGCTCGCTCAAGGCAAGGAGTTTATCCTTTTGTGATACGACCGCGTCCTTCATTTTTGACCTCTCGCCAGTGCATCCGTTCTTATCATTTTTCCAGGTCGTACCGTCGAGGCCTTCAATGTCAGGAAGGGACCGTCCACAGGAACTTAAGAGCAAGAAGGTAAAGGCGATGCTATGCCACGCGGACTTGTGCATCCCGTCTTTGAATTAAATTGAACCAGAGACCGGAAACTACCAAGTACGCAATGCTAAGCAAATAAAGCCATACAGACCATCCGTTGATGTAAGTAAGGATGGTCAGCAATGCAGGGTAGGTGATGATTCGTATCCACTCGGAGTAAACAGCCCAAGAGCGATTTTCAAATAGTATTCCGCAATTGACGACAACCATAGTGATCAAAAACGCGATCAATGCTTTTTCCGGAAAGGCAAACTTACCTGCTGAAAAGAGGAATAATGACGTACCACCCAGGCATAACACAAATTGAAAGAGGACATACAGGTTTAATAGCATAGGTGCCGGCGTTTCGTACTTTTTGTAAGCCGATCGATCAACTTCAGGCGCAGGCCTGTACCCGCCAAGAGAAGCAGGCAACCATCCGGGCTTCATAAATAAATACCTGATCTTGTCTGACCACGACGGAATCCTCTTGAGATCCTTGCCCATTTCAACGTAGTGGCTAACATTAGCAAATACCGGGTTCCAACTGTTAATAGGTTTTGTTATCCCATACGTGGGTTTTTCTTCTTCCGGCTGGAAGGTTCCAAACATCTTATCCCAAATTATCAAAGACCCCGCGTGGTTCTTATCGATATATTTTGGATTTCGTCCATGATGGACGCGGTGGTGTGAGGGAGTATTAAAAACGTATTCAAACCACCCCATTTTTCCTATCGTTTCGGTATGGATCCAGAACTGGTACAAGGTGTTCAACGCGCTTACAAGGGCGAAATGAAGCGGCTCAAAACCTAAAAATGCAATGGGCAGGTTGAATGCAAATGTCCATACGGTCTGTAATGAGCTTTGTCGCAGCGCGACGGACAAATTATATTCCTCACTTTGATGGTGTACCACATGCCCGCCCCAAAACAGATTTACCTCGTGACTCATTCTGTGGCCCCAATAGTAAGCCAGATCAACAAGCAGAAAAAGGATAATCCAGTAATACCAGGTATGCTGAAGGTGGAATAAAGCGAACTGTTCAAAAAGGATCGTATAAATCCCAATCCCCAGGAAGGTCAGGAACAAACCTGATAATTGGGACGTTATCCCGCAACTGATGTTGGCGATTGCATCAGGAAAACGGTATAGGTCTTTGTGAGTAAATCGTTCAATAAGCAGCTCAATCCCAATCAGGATAAAAAAAATCGGGATCGATAAGACAATCGGATCGAGTTTCAAGCTGAAATATCATTTAATTTGCGCCCAAATTTACGAACATGAGCGTTAAGATTTTCAAGGCGGTGTGGTTTCTTTCGATGTTGGGGGTTCTGGTAAATCTGCTTTATACATATGCGGGCTTGCCGGTTGATGTGGTAATCAATGAAAATGGAGGGTCATTCATATCGATTGGCAAAGACAACTACTTTTACCTGGCGGCAACGCTCATCGCTGTTATCAATGCGCTTGTATTTGTGGTGAATAACCTCTATCGCGGGGACGCCGATTTCAGGACCTGGTTTTATGGGCTGGTGATCTGCCTTAACTTCTTCTTTGTGGTCGCTCTGAACTTCATCTCTCTATATAATAGTGGAGATGAATTCGACTATAGCAGGATCGAATATCTTATCATTGGAAGCACGGGACTTTTCGTGGTATGGGCATTGGGCTGGCCGGTTTATAGCTTGTACAGGAAAATCTATATTAAGGAATCAGTTTAAAGCTAAAGTGTCAACTCATTCATAAACAGGTATTTACACCGAATTACTTAATAAATTTTTGTAAGGGTTCTATTGTCTGAATTGATGGAAGTAATCTCAAAAATCGTTTAATTAGATGCGAAATGAGTTTTTAATAAAGTCCTGGAGGAAACTGCAAACTTCTCCAGGACTTGACTACCACAATTTTTTAGACTGGTGAACTGATTTTTTAGGCTATTCATCCTTTACTATTCCGGATACTTCTATGGGGAAAGCAGAAAAACCTTCGGCTATGTTTGAATATAATGAATCAAGCATCAAGTCGCTTGACTGGCGTGAACATATCAGGTTAAGACCTGGCATGTACATCGGCAAGCTTGGTGACGGTTCATCAAAAGATGATGGGATCTATGTGCTCGTAAAAGAAGTTATGGATAACTGTATTGATGAACACATGATGGGATATGGAAAGATCATTGACATCAAGATCACGGAACATCGCGTCGTTGTCCGTGATTACGGACGGGGTATTCCACTAGGCAAAGTTGTAGATGTCGTATCTAAGATAAATACAGGAGCGAAGTATGACAGCGGCGCTTTTCAAAAATCTGTCGGTCTTAATGGTGTGGGTACGAAGGCTGTTAATGCCTTGTCAAATTACTTTAAGGTACAGGCGTTCCGTGACGGACAAACGAAGATTGCCGAATTCAAGAAGGGTGTACTTTTCAACGATCCTCGCGTTGGAAAGTCGGACGAAAAGAACGGAACGGTCGTGGAGTTTGAACCTGACAACACCATGTTCAAACATTACCACTTCATTCCGGAATATCTTGAAGATCTCATGTGGAATTATGCATTCCTCAACGCGGGTCTTACAATCAATTTCAACGGAAAGAAATTCTTTTCAAAGGATGGCCTGCTGGATCTGTTAAAACAGAAGTCCGATGCAGAAGACCTTCGCTATCCGATCATACATTTCAAGGGCGACGACATCGAAGTAGCGATAACCCATGGTAGCCAATACGGCGAAGAATATTATTCCTTTGTCAATGGCCAGAACACAACGCAAGGAGGTACACACCTTGCGGCGTTTCGGGAGGGTGTGGTCAAAGGTGTACGCGACTTCTATAAGAAAGACTTTGATTCCTCGGATATCCGCGCAAGTATCATAGCGGCAATTGCCATTCGGGTTCAGGAACCAGTATTCGAATCTCAAACAAAGACGAAGCTTGGCTCGACCAACATGGCGCCCGAGGGTGCAACAGTCAGAGGGTTCGTCGGTGATTTTGTGTCTAAAGAACTGGAGATTTATCTTCACAAGAATCCGTCAGTAGCCGACGCCCTGCAGAAGCGTATTCTTCAATCTGAACGAGAGCGTAAAGAAATAGCGGGTATCAAAAAGCTTGCAAACGAACGGGCCAAAAAAGCGAACCTTCACAACAAAAAGCTCCGCGATTGCCGCTTTCACTTCGACGAAAAGAATGAAAAGGGCGTTGATTCCGTCATCTTTATTACTGAAGGAGATTCCGCAAGTGGATCTATAACAAAGTCACGCGATGTGGGAACACAGGCGGTATTCAGCTTGCGTGGAAAACCATTGAATTGTTATGCATTGACAAAGAAAGTAGTTTACGAAAATGAAGAATTTAATTTACTTCAGCACGCGCTCAACATTGAGGACGGTTTGGAAGGACTTCGTTATAATAAAGTTATCATAGCCACTGATGCGGACGTAGACGGAATGCACATTCGTCTGTTATTGATGACCTTCTTCCTTCAGTTCTTTCCGGAACTGGTCAAAGCCGGTCACGTCTTCATTCTGGAAACTCCACTTTTCCGCGTGAGAAACAAGAAGGAAACCATTTACTGTTATAGCGACGAAGAAAGACAAAATGCTATTTCGAAGTTGGGAGGCAAAGCGGAGATTACCAGATTTAAAGGTCTGGGTGAGATCTCGCCTGAAGAGTTTGGAGGTTTTATTGGTGATGATATTCGCCTTCAGCCGGTATTGCTTGGCGATGGTCATCTAGCAAAGGTTCTGGAATTCTATATGGGCAAGAATACACCCGTCCGCCAGGATTTTATTATTGACAATCTACGTGTCGAAATGGATAAGGTTGGTAAAGGGGAAGTGGTTGTTGAGGAAATTGAATGAATTTATAAATCAATCAGAAAAGAAGATAGAACAGCTTAACTAAGATGAGCAAAAAGCAAAAAGGGAAGGGCGGACCCCCCAGTCTGAGCAAGTCAAAAGGTGAAAAATTAGATGGCGATGACGTTGTGCACTCGATTGCCATCGACGGACTGTACGAGAATTGGTTTCTCGAGTATGCGTCGTATGTAATTCTTGAGCGTGCAGTACCACGTATTGAAGACGGATTTAAGCCTGTCCAACGGCGGATCATGCATGCCTTGAAGGAGATGGATGACGGCCGTTTCAATAAAGTGGCCAACGTTATTGGTAGCACTATGCAATACCATCCCCACGGTGATGCTTCAATCGGGGAGGCTATTGTAAACATTGGACAGAAGGATTTATTGATCGAAACGCAGGGTAACTGGGGCGATGTAAGAACCGGGGACAGTGCTGCGGCGCCACGATACATTGAGGCACGCCTTTCAAAGTTTGCACTCGAAGTTGCTTACAATGCTCAGACAACAGAATGGCAACTATCCTACGACGGCCGTAAGAAGGAGCCCGTTACGCTTCCCGTAAAATTCCCACTGTTGCTGGCTCAGGGTGTAGAAGGTATAGCGGTTGGTCTTTCAACAAAAATACTTCCGCATAACTTTTGCGAGCTTATTAAAGCTTCCATCGAAGTCTTGAAAGGAAAGAATGCGAAGATCTATCCGGATTTCTTTACCGGTGGGATTGCCGATTTTTCTGAATACAATCAAGGATTGCGTGGTGGAAAAATCAAGGTAAGGGCGCGCATCGATATCCTGGATAAAAAGACACTTGTTATAAAAGAAATTCCTTTCTCCACTACGACAACGTCATTGATGGAGTCCATCGTGAAGGCGAGTGAGAAGGGCCAAATAAAAGTAAAACAGGTTATCGACAACACCGCCAAGGATGTAGAGATTCAGATATTGCTTCATCCCGGTCAGTCGCCTGAGATCGCTCTTGATGCGTTATATGCCTTCACTGATTGTGAGATAAGCATTTCGCCTAACTCATGCGTTATTGTCGAAGATAAGCCACAATTCCTTGCTGTCGGCGAGATACTGAAGTATAATACTCATCAGACGGTCGCTCTTCTCAAACAAGAGCTTCAGATCCGGAAGGCAGAACTGATGGAAAGGATCCTGTTCTCTTCCCTTGAAAAGATCTTCATCGAAAAGCGGATCTACCGTGACATTGAGGAAGCTGAAAGTTGGGAGGAAGTGTTGGACACTATCGACAAGGGCCTCAAACCATATAAGAAAAAGTTCTATCGTGAAATTACACGCGATGACATCATAAGACTTACTGAGATCAAGATCAAACGTATTTCCAGGTTCGATGCGTTTAAGGCCGATGAGCTAATGCGCGACCTCGAACAAGAATTGAAGGACACGGAATACCATCTGAAGCATCTTACAGATTACGCGATCAATTACTACCAAAACCTTCTTGAGAAATACGGAAAAGGACGGGAACGTCGGACGGAGATCAAGAGCTTCCAATCAGTAACTGCTGTGGAGGTAATTGCTAACAATCAGAAACTTTACGTAAACCGCGCCGATGGTTTTATTGGTTATGGTTTGAAACGTGATGAAAACACTGAGTACATCTGCGATTGCTCCGAATTGGACGATGTGATCGCTATACGGAAGGATGGTAAAGCAAGGGTTTCAAGGATCGCCGATAAAGTCTTCATGGGCAAGGACATCCTTTATGTCGGCGTCTGGAAAAAATCAGATGATCGTATGGTCTACAATGTGATATACACCGACGGAAAATCAGGCAAGGGTTTCGCGAAGAGATTTAACATGCCGGGCGTAACACGTGATAAGGAATACCCTGTAGCCACTGACGACAAGAACTCAAAAATACATTACGTCAGCGGAAACCCTAACGGTGAGGCTGAAACCATTGAGATAAAATTGTCTCAGTCAAGCACGGCGCGAAAGAAGATATTTGAATACGACTTTTCGGAACTTGAAGTGAAAGGCCGTGGCGCGCGGGGAAATACAGTTACGAAGTACCCTATACGTAAGGTTGATTTTGTAAAGGCTGGTACGTCGACGCTGAGCAAATTGAATCTCTGGTACGACGAAGACGCCGGACGATTGAATAAGGATTCCAGAGGAAAGTATCTTGGTAAGTTCGATGGCGACGATAAGATAATCACTTTCGCACGCAATGGATCGTACAAGATCACTGGCTACGAGATCACTACCCGCTTTGAACACGAGAAGACGTTACTGGTTGAAAAGTTCAATCCTAAACGGCCAGTATCTGCTATTTACGTTGATGGCGACAGTAAGCAGTATATGGTTAAGCGTTTCATGATAGAGACCACCACAGAGGATAAGGAGTTTGGTTTTATATCGGAATCGATCGGGTCGCGATTGGTACTAGTAACAACATCAGAGACTCCGGAAATTGAACTTGAGCAGATCAAAGGAAAGGATAAGGCCAAATCAACCGAGTCTGTTAACCTTGAAGATATCGTTGATGTAAAAGGTTGGAAAGCATTGGGCAACCGGCTTTCGCAATTCAAAGTTTCGAAAGTAACTCTTGTTCAGGAGGAAGAATCCGGTCTTGAAGGGGATGATAGTGATAATGAACTTGTCGAGATACCAGCCGGTAAAGATTCAAGCCCCGACAGCGATCGGGAAAAAAAAAAGAACGGGACGAAACGGACCACAACCAGTGGCTCGACGAAGGGGAGCAGTCCAATCTCTTCGCGGAAGCCGAAAAGCCAAAACACCAAGCTCAGCAAAAAAGCCAGCCCAGAATCAAAATCAAAGTCGAGCAGCAAGACCTCTTCGCGGAAAACGCTGAAAAGCAAGGCCAAAGCGAAAGCGAAGAGATAGTCGAGGATAGTCAGCAGGAACCGGAAGCTCATTCGAACCAACCGCCAAAAGATGACAAATCTTACGGTGTTGGCGAAACCATTGAATTTGAACTATAAGAATTCAGTTCGAACAGAGTGATTTCCTTGCTATTACAATTGTCAACAATTTCGTGACAAACGAAACATTCTTTTCAGACCACTAGTATTAATGGTTAGAAAGAACCCTCATGAAAGAATCTGTTGATGTTGTGGCCCGCGATGGAACATCGTTGTCCGCTACCTGGTTTATCACCGACGCCCCCCAGGACATAGTCATCATAATAGCTCCCGCAACTGGAGTTACCCAGGAATATTACGGCGAGTTTGGTGAATGGCTTGCATCATTAGGATTCAACGTATACACGATTGATTATCGTGGGATTGGCCAATCACGCCCTGAGCATTTAAGTAACATTTTAGCCGACATGAAAGATTGGTCGAAAGACCTTGATGCGCTAATCAGTCATGTCGCCCGTATTCATCCGCGATCCCAGACAGTTATACTTGGACACAGTGTAGGAGGTCAACTGATAGGCATGTCGCAGCTGTCGAGGCACGTCGATGCATTCATAATGATCGGAGCTCAGACGCCTTACTGGAAGCATTACGAAGGGTTCTGGTTACGCCTGCGGCTGTTTTGTTTTTGGCGGATATTGATACCGGTTACGGTGAAGTTATTCGGCTATTTTCCAGCGTCACTATTTGGATTGTTCGAAGACCTTCCTGCAAATGTTGCTACTCAGTGGGCAAGGTGGGCGAAAAGCCCCAACTATGTCTTCGATGAGTTGCCGGATTACAAACGAAATTTCGAGGTATTGAATCAACGCGCATTGATGATTTCTTTCAGTGATGATGAACTAGCACCGGCGCGCGCGGTTGCTCATTTGAGAGGTTATTATAAGAACTTGAAGTTTGACAACTGGCACTTTCAACCTGAAGACGTTCTTCAGAAACGAATTGGTCACTTTGGCTTTTTTAAGAAGCGAATGCAGGCTGTACTCTGGCGCGAGGTTGTGAGCTGGATACACAAGGTACTTTCGGCGCCAACGAAAAAAGCCGCGTGATATTGCATTCACCCGCGAACTCACTATCGGCAAGTCAACGATTCGCCGGCCCGGATGCACAACTGGTTTTGTATCATCGGCTAACCTTTCATAACTTTCGCGTCATGATGAGATCAATTTTTGCATTAGCCCTTTCATTCTCTGTGTACTCAGCAAGTGCGCAGACCGATGAAATCCTCGCCCAAGGTAAAGTAAGTGATTCCCGGACCGGAAAGGGAGTCAAAGCCAGCATACGTTACAGCAGTATTCCAACTGGCGGCATTACCGGAAGATTTAATGACAGTACTTTTTCATTCGCGATCTTTGGGACCGCGAAGTATCAGATAACTGCGGAGGCAAAAGGATACAGCCCGAGAACGGTAATTGTTGACCCGAAAGACATTAATGCAGAAAAAAAGGTAATGCGTGACATTAGCCTGACACCGTCAGGAGAAACGATGCGACTTCAGCATCTGATCTTTGCGCAGGGCAAATCTACAATCGATCCCAAATCATACCCTGAATTGGATGAGGTTGCTCAAATGATGAAAGAGAACACGCGTATAGTGATACAGTTGGAGGGACATACCGATAACCAGGGCAGTTCAAAAGCTAACCTTGCTCTTTCTGAGGAGCGGGTGGAAGCGGTAAAGAAATACCTCGTAGTAAAAGGCATAGGGAAAGACAGGGTGAAAACGAAAGCTTTTGGTGGAAGTCAACCACTATCAAATGAAATGACTCAGGAAGCTCGCTCCATGAACCGAAGAGTGGAAATGCGTATTCTGAAAAACTGATTCCTAATTTAGTGTAAGGAGTTTAAGACAAACCGGAGAAGGAACCTTCACCGGTTTTCCAACAGCGGCAAGTTTTCCGGTCTTGCTATTTATTCGATACATCGTAATAGTATCGTCATCCTGGCTGGCTATAAATACAAACTCTCCCTTTGGATCCACGAGAAAGTTGCGTGGCGTTTTTCCCGTTTCCTGTTGACCGATCAGTGCAATCTTTCCAGTTTGAGCTATTGAAAAAATGCTAAGCGCATTCAAACCCCTGTTGGACATATAAAGGTATTTTCCATTGACACCCGTATGGATATCGGCGCTTGTGTTCGACCCTTTAAATTCGGGAGGCAATGAGCTGACAGTGTCTTCAAGAATCGTTAGCGCACCTGTTGTTTTGTTAACCGAAAATGCGCAGACCGAGGAAGTCAGTTCTTCTGACAGGTATGCGAATTTTCCATTGGGATGAAGTGTAAAATGGCGTGGACCACTTCCCCGGCCAACTATGACCTCCGGTGTCTTAGCGGGTACGAGCGTTCCATTGGAGGCATTGAACTCGTAGATATAGACCCTGTCTGTTCCGAGATCCGCCACATAGAGGAATTTATTGTCAGCAGATATAGTGGCGGAATGTATGTGTGGACTTTCCTGCCGGGTTGCGTTTACACTGTTTCCGACGTACTTCTTCGCATCAGAGGGACTTCCAAGTAATCCATCATCAAAAAGTTGAAGGACTACCAGATTGCCCCTGTTATAATTCGAAATGAAAGCATACTTACCAGTCTTGTCGATAACGATATGACAGGGGTCATCGCCGTATGATGAGCGATGGCCTATGCCACTCAGCTTTCCAGACTGTGCGTCAATACCATAAGCAGATACGGAACCGCCGTTGTCCGCAACATCCGCGCGACCACGATTGACCGAGTATAGAAATTTCCCTGATGGGTGGACTGTCAGATAGGAGGGACTCTCCAGGCTCGGTACCGTCTGCAATAATTTCAGTGTACGCTTGGCGCGATCGAATGAAAATGCATAAATACCCTGGCTTCCTCTGACCGAGAATGTTCCAACGTAAAGTATTTCCTTTTTTTGCTGAGCGACTGATGAATAAAAAATAGATATGAAAAAGAGGAGCGAAAGGACTTTTCTCATGGCATCTGGCGTAAACAAATCTAACCAACTTTTGACAAAAGGATTGCGATAATATGACGGTGGGCAAAAATTAAAATATCGGGTCAGCTGCTACGGGAGATGGTTATTTTCTTCGAGTAAGCTAATGAAGCAAAAAGGTCACCGCTGGGGCGTCGCATTCTGTTCATGGTTTTGAGGTCGCACTCATAAAGTCCAAAACGCATGGTAGGACCGAGGTGCCACTCAAAATTATCCCACGTACTCCAGAAGTAGTATCCCTTGATATCAATGCCGTCCTTGATTGCTCCATGAACTATCTGTGCATAATCCTGAATAGCTTGGAGCCGGAGAAAATCACTTTCATCACAGACACCGTTCTCAGTTATCATGATAGGCTTGCCATATTTGTTCCAATATCGATCGATGCAGGTGCGAAGACCTTCGGGATGGTATTCCCAAATATCGTCGTGCGCCCGGCCCATCTCTTTGATCTTTTCCGGCGTTTCCAGGTACGTGATTGGCATCGGATCGTGAGGAATTCTTCCATAGTAACTCATGCCGAAGAAGTCTACTTTTTCGAAGTGACTTGGCACGTACTCCATAAACCACCAGTCTGCCAGTCGCGCGGGAAACCAACCCAATAAATTTTCCGCTGAAAAGACAGTGGCATTGTGAGATATTCCCACCGGTTGATCAGGATATTTATCCTTGATGTAATCATAGAGGTGGTTATGAGCGACACTCATATTTTTAATCACGCGGCTGGCAAGCAGAGGATTTGTTTTGAAGGGAGGGAAGAAACCAGTTATCCATCCATAGCTGGCATACACGTTAGGTTCGTTGAAGGTATTCCAGTAGGAAACATACGGTCCGAATTCATCCACGACCTTCTTTGCAAAATCAATCCAAAGTGGAACGTTGTCTGCTTTTTCCCATCCGCCCTTTTTCGAAAACCACAACGGATTCGCGAAGTGATGCAGTACCATCATGATGTCTACTCCTCTTCCTTTCAGGTCTTCAATGAAGTGACGGTACGTTCTGACTGATGGTTGATGGAGATTGTCATAGGGAGCGCGTTGTAATTTGCTCCACATGAGACTCATTCTGTAATTCGGCGCGAGAGACGCGATGATCTCGGCGTCTTCTTTGAATCGTTTTTCGTGATCGGTTGTCCGTTGAAACACAGAGCCGTTTCGGGCTTTAACACCCTGCCAATCGTGGTCGAAGGCGGTTTCTATCTGTGCCGCCGCAGTGCTGGTTCCAAATACAAATCCATCTGGAAATGTTAGCCTCATTTTCGGGTGAGTGAACTCTGGGAGACTTCCCATTCACTCCAATATCTTCTAAGAATCCTGAGATCCTCGTCAAGGCATGGATAATGTTCCATATTAGGAACCTGCGGAAACCCTCCAGCCACCAGGTTGTACGTGCTGGCGCCTCCCGTCCATTCAAAGTGACCGGGATCATAAGGTTTTTTCCAACGGCCACCCCAGCGCAATCCAAGTTTTTCACCAGTGACGCCGATCTTTCTCCATAGCGCTGCATTGTCCCAAATGGCGACTGAATCAACGATTGGTACAAGGTCGATCGCCAGGCCATATTGGTGTTTTGATCTGCCGGCACCCGAGCTGGTATATTTCTTACCCATGGTTTTATACTCGTGCTGCTTCGAAGGCGTGCGATAGGTCTCAACGATGGCCAGTTCAATTCCCTTTTGCCTGCAGGCATCGATCAGTTCGATAATCCGGTCGCGAAAAAAAGGGTGTAGAGAATTTAAGTCCGTGATCATAGGCAAGTCGCCGCGATTCTTCCCAAAAGCAAAGTTCTCAACGAACGCCCAGCTTTTCCACCCGTCAATGGTGTCAACTTCTATAAAAAGGGGCTCAGGCTCGATATCAACGATTGACCTAGTGACCGCAGCGGTGATGGAATCCTTTAAAATTTGGAGGAAATCTTGTGTAATTTCTTCCACAACTGGTTCGCCGTGCTCGCGGCAATCATAAGAACGAAAAAGCGCTGATGTTTGTGCGAAAGCAACGGTACAAGAACAACTTAAAACGATTGCAAAAGCAACTTTGAGAGAGGGATGCATTTCTTTTCAGCCAGTAAGTCAACTATATAAGTTGCAAATATAAGCGTTTTGCAACATTGAATCTTAACAGATTGTTAACCTTTCGAAAAGAAATTTACCCATGTAACTTTTTTGAAGTTATTCTTTGTTTGAAGGCAGGTAGATCTGGAAGCCGATGCTGACGTACCACGACGATCGGTTATATGGCAGATTATTAGTTGATGTCGTTGAATCCCAATCCTGATACTGATAGTTGGCTAGGAGCTCAATGCTGGTATACGGGTTAAGGAAAAATGCAGGACCAGCAGACAGAGAATAATACTTGCCCTTTAGGGTGATCTCATCGCTATACGTGACATTTCCAGTAGCTGTTTCAGTTGTTTTGAATTCACTTTTTGAGTACGACCAACCGTAGGCTGCTTGCGTGACAATGAAGAGCTTCTTAATAGGAATATAGTAGCGAACAAACGGCGCAGCACTTATCGAGCAGCCGTTACCCGTATTTTTTGTTGGAGGCGATGTGTTAAATGACGACTTTGACCACGAGACATCAAACGGCAACGATAACCCAAAGGCGAAATTCTTCAGGGGGAAATAACCAACGGTTGGGCTGAGGCCAAAACTAAATGACCTGGGATTTCCGTTACCGTCAGTTCTGTCATTATTGTTAAAACTAAGGCTGCCGTTGCCGCCAATCATGAAGCTCCCTTTCGTAGTTTGAGCGGACACTACCAACGAAATCAGTACAAGAAAGAGGGTCAATATTTTTTTCATAACGACTTATTTTTTAGTGATAACTCAACATCATTATTTCTTTGACGGTAGGTATATCTGAAAACCCACGCTAACATAAAACCGTGATTGATTGGTAGCCTCGAGGTCTATATGCTGATAGGTAGCCAGGATCTCAATACTTGTATAGGGGCTCAAAAAAAAGGCGGGACCGGCGGCAAATGAATATCGTTTGTTGTGGGAACTGTTCTCATACGTCCCAATCACATTTCCATTAGTCTGGTTAACGATTTCGATGGAATTCTTTGAATAATACCATCCATAAGTCCCTTCCGCAACTATGAACCATGATTTCACGGGTATGTAATAACGAACGAACGGCGCTACACCCGTTGAGCGGCCATTGCCTTTGTATTCTTCAGAAGATGATGGCAGCGTCGACTTTGACCATGACAATTCGAATGGTAAAGATAATCCAACGTTAAAATTCTTTGCAACGAAAAAACCGGCGATCGGACTAACATTGAAACTTGATGTTTTTTGCGTAACCGCGGCGTCTATACGATTGTTGTTAAAAATCAGGCTACCATTACCGCCAATCATGAAGCTACCCTTTGAGGTTTGTGCGGCCACGGACAAAGAACAGACAATTAGAGCGAGGGTTAATGTTTTTTTCATGATAGCTAATTGGTTAATGGAAAAATCGAACGTTACTACTATGAAGCTACCAAATTCATTTCATTCTTGAAATACCCCACTTATGAGGGATGAGGATTAGAAATAAAAAAACCGCCCGGATGAGTTGCCGGAACGGTTATTTTCACTGTTTAGGTTAGGTATTGATATTGCTCAGGCGTGCACTTTTGGTACAGCGCTAAGGATCTCTTTGTTTGCAAATGAACGGAACTTCTCAAAGTTTTTCAGAAACGCTTCAGCAAGGAAGTTTGCTTTCTTGTCGTAGGCGTCTTTATCGTTCCACGTATCCCGGGGGTTGAGTAGTTCGCTTGGCACACCAGGACAAGTAACTGGAATCTCTACTCCAAAAATATCATGCTGTCTGTATTGTACTTCGTTTAGATCTCCCCTTAATGCAGCTGATATAAGTGCGCGGGTAATACCGAGGCTCATCCTTTTACCAGTTCCGTAAGAACCACCAGCCCATCCGGTGTTGACCAGCCAGACGTTAACTCCAGCTTGTTGTATCTTTTTACTTAACATCTCAGCGTACTTCGTGGGATGTAGCGGCATGAACGGAGCTCCGAAGCAAGCAGAGAATGTCATTGTCGGTTCTTTTACTCCCTCTTCGGTGCCCGCAACTTTTGCCGTATAGCCCGAGATAAAATGAAACGCGGCCTGAGCGGAAGAAAGTTTGGATATAGGCGGTAGTACACCAAACGCATCGCAAGTAAGGAAGAAAATATTCTTAGGGTTTGTGGCTAATGATGGACATGCAATGTTTGGCATGTTTTCGACTGGATAGCTCACCCGTGTGTTCTCCGTCTTGGAGCCATCACAATAATTCACTTCGTTACCTCCTTCTTTGAACGTTATGTTCTCGAGAAGGGCTCCCGTCCGGATCGCATGAAATATTTCAGGTTCTTTCTGTTCGTTGAGGTCGATCGTTTTCGCATAACATCCTCCTTCAAAGTTGAATATGGTGTTGTCAACGGTCCATCCGTGCTCATCATCGCCGATAAGGTTTCGTTCTGGGTCTGCTGATAGCGTGGTCTTTCCTGTGCCAGACAATCCAAAGAAGATGGCTGTATCACCGTCTTTACCAATGTTGGCTGAGCAGTGCATGGACAAAACATTGCGTTGATGCGGCAATATAAAATTCAACGCGGTGAACACTCCTTTTTTGATCTCTCCAGTATATCCGCTGCCTCCGATGATGATGATCTTACGCTTAAAATCGATAATAGAAAAGTTATGCTGACGTGTTCCGTCTTCCGAAGGATCAGCATGAAAACCTGGAGCGCAGAGGATATGCCATTCAGGTAAAAATCGCAGGAGTTCTTTTTCGGTGGGTCGAAGGAACATGTTGTTCACAAACAGATTTGACCACGAGTATTCGGTTATGACGCGGATGTTTAACCGATACCGAATATCGGCACATGCATAGACATCTCGGACAAAAAATTCCTTTCCATTAAAGTAGTTGATCATCTTTCTGTAAAGCTGATCGAACTTTGATGCGTGGAAGGGAATGTTGAAATCATTCCACCAAACTGTGTCGGCCGTGATTTCATCCTTCACCGTGAACTTGTCTTTAGGAGATCGGCCAGTGAATTCGCCAGTGTCAACGGCTAGGGCACCCGTATTTGTCAGCTTAGCCTGACCCGCCTTGAGAGCAAATTGAATTAACTGTTGATGGGAGAGGTTCCAATGAGCTTTACCATCTTCAATGCCTAAGTCTTTCACCGACGCATCGGCCGGCTTGATTCCGAGTTCTTGCATGAATTAATGAGTTAATGAGTATGGCAAAGTTACGGCATTTTTATACCATTTCAATCGATTGCATTCATATTTTTGCTTTCTTTGCCACCGCAAGTCGGTATTTGCGAAAGTGAATTTCTCGGTCTACTTTGAACACGATTTCGTCGAATGGTTATTCCGATTAATTGGATTTTTTGAAATGCCTTTTTCACGAAATTTTTTTTGGTTTTTCTGACCTAAACCTTTTTTCTCGTCATGTCCATTGCACAACGGATTTCCGAATTCCGCTCGGGATTTTCTTCTACTTTCTGGATCGCAAATACTTTAGAACTCTTTGAACGGCTCGCTTTTTATGGTGCGAAGGCTGTGCTGGTTACTTTCTTACTTGAAAAAGTTGGTCTGGTAAACGAAGCAGCTACGCTCGCTGGAATCTTTTCTGCATTGATCTATGCCCTTCCCATCTTAGCGGGAGTATTGGTAGATCGGTATGGTTTTAAAAAAACATTAGCAACCTGCTTTCTAATTTTTTGCGTTGGATACTTTTTGATTGGAATGGCCGGTATGCAGTTTGGAGAAGAGATAGTAAACGCTATCGGTAAACGGACATACACATTGGTGGTCCTCATTCTTACAGCCATTGGTGGATCACTAATCAAACCTTGTATAGTCGGAACGGTTGCAAAAACTACTACACAACAAACAAAGTCTCTTGGATATTCTATCTACTACACATTAGTGAATATTGGTGGGGCTATTGGCCCAATTATAGCGCTGGTCATCAGGGAAAACCTGGGTATTGAGTCTGTTTTGATAATGTCATCGGTGACATCTTTTTTACTTTTTATCGGCACGTTGATGTTTTTCAAAGAACCGGAAGACCTGACAGCAATAGAGACACGCACATTCAGCAAAGTGTTTCGTGATATGCTTCTGGTTTTTGCCAACTTCAGGTTTATGACATTTCTTATTATCTATTCCGGTTTCTGGCTTATGTTCTGGCAAATATTTTATCTGGTTCCTCAGTATGGAATCAAAGTATTGGACTTTCATAAGTTTGAACTTCTCGAAGCTGTTGATGCCATTTGCATCATTTTCCTCACTGTACCTATGGCCTTTGTTGTAAAGAAGTTAAAGCCAATCGCAGCAATGAGCCTGGGCTTTGTATTCGCAAGTTTTTCGTGGATTATCATGGGCGCGATACCTACAGTAACTGCGACCATTGTTGCCATTGCAATGTTTGCATTGGGTGAAGCGACTCAAGCACCAAGATTTTATGAGTATGTCGCAAGCCTTGCACCTAAAGGTCAGATGGGCACTTTCATGGGATTTGCTTTCCTGCCGGTTGCTATTGGTTCTTTTAGTGCCGGTGTTATCGCCGACTGGCTAAGGACAACGTATCTGGACTCAAATCCAGCATTGATGTGGTATATAGTTGCCAGCATAGGATTCGTCTCTACATTGTTGATGGTGCTGTATAATATATTTCTTGCGCCAAAGCCGGTATCAACCTAAACCTTTTTTGAACTCATATAACCTAAACCTATAATCATGGAGGAAGTCAAATCCTTTAAGCCCTACGTTGCACCCGGAGATAACATGGCCGAGTTTACAGCCAAGTCAATCATCTTTGGATCACTATTCGGAATTCTGTTCGGATCATCAACAGTTTACCTGGCCCTAAAAGCCGGCCTGACCGTTACAGCATCAATTCCAATTGCAGTGATAGCCATCACGTTGGGCAGGAAATTTCTTAAGACTACAATTCTCGAAAACAACATTATTCAAACGACAGGGTCCGCAGGCGAGTCAATTGCCGCCGGCGTGGTATTTACTTTACCCGGATTCTTATTTCTGTCACCGGGAGAAGATGGAATCAGCATCGGCGAAGCATATTTCGATTATCTGACCATACTGATCCTTGCTGCTTTCGGTGGAATGTTGGGAACGTTAATGATGATCCCATTAAGACGATCGCTGATCGTAAAGGAACATGGTACACTTCCATACCCGGAAGGTACAGCCTGCGCATCTGTGCTTCAGGCCGGAGAAAAAGGAGGTGTATTCGCGCAGACCGCTTTCTTGGGAATGGGTGTCGCGCTGTGTTACGCTATACTTCAAAAGGTCTTTCATGTGATCGCTGAAATACCATCGATAGCTACTTCATACGCGAACAAGTATTGGCCAGCAGGTGCTACGAGAGGGGAGATCACACCAGAGTATCTTGGGGTCGGGTATATTATTGGACCTCGTATCTCCGGCGTATTGGTTGCTGGATCCGTCCTCGCATGGTGGGCCTTGATCCCGCTATTAACAACGCTGGTGGATCCCGATACAATCGCTTTGCAGTTGGTGAAGCTGGGATATCTTACCGACATCAACTCAGCCGGCGGACCTGGCGCGTGGGATCCACAGGCGCATACATTCGGGAGTTATGCAGATGCTATCTACAGAGCGTATATCCGGCAAATTGGAGCAGGCTCTGTCGCGGCAGGAGGATTCATTACACTAGTCAAAACAATTCCGACGATCGTCTCTTCCTTTAAGGAAAGCCTGGGTTCAATGAGGGATAAAAATGAAGCAGGAGTCCTGCGCACCGATCGTGATCTTTCTTTTAAAGTGGTAATCATTGGAAGTTTAGTTCTTGTGCTGTTGATCGCAATCCTTCCCAGCGGAATCATTCCGGGCGACAACTTTGTCCAGAAACTGTTCATCGGAATCCTCATCGTGGTTTTTGGATTTTTCTTTGTCACGGTGTCTAGTCGTATCGTTGGCTTGGTTGGCACCAGTAATAACCCGATTTCCGGAATGACGATAGCTACGTTGATGGGAACCTGTCTCATCTTTACAAGCGTAGGATGGTCTGGCAAGCTGTACGAACCACTAGCGTTGGTGGTAGGGGGAATGATATGCATTGCGGCAGCCAACGCTGGCGGAACATCACAGGACCTTAAAACGGGCTATATCGTTGGGGCAACTCCGAAGTATCAGCAATTGGCATTATTCATCGGGGCCATCGTTTCTTCTATCGCCATTGGCGCTGTTGTGCGTATACTCGATACACCGACACCCGAAATGATTTCACAAGGGTTAACCCATGCGATTGGAAGCGATCGTTATCCCGCTCCTCAGGCCACATTGATGGCGACTTTGGCTAAAGGTATCTTATCGTTCAACCTCGATTGGCAGTTTGTTATTGTCGGCGTATTTATCGCCGTCACGTTAGAGCTATGCGGAATCAAGGCCCTTGCTTTTGCTATTGGACTCTACCTTCCGCTAGCCACTACGCTTCCTATTTTCGCGGGAGGAGCAGTCAAAGGTTATGTCGATTGGAGGGCGGAGCGCAAAAATGAAAAGAAAGAAGACGATGAGCTTGGAAAGGGAAGCTTGTTTGCAACAGGTTTGATTGCTGGAGGCGCGATTACAGGTGTGATTGTAGCTATTCTTTCAGTTTTCCTGGCCGATGGAATGGCACAGCTTAATCTCGAACCTGGCCTCACGGAAGCGATAGGCCATGGCGGATACCAAATAATGGGAACTCTCTTCTTTATTGGTATGATGACCTGGTTGTACCAACAAGCAGTCAAGAAATGATTTAAATTTCGAGGCATCAGAGTTACAAACTGATGCCTCTCTTTTTACGCCTTCGATTGATGATCTATCATTCGTTTTAATGTTTCAAGTGCATTCACTTCAGATTGGTCGACTTTTCCATCCGCCTGGATGATCTCTTTGAGATCATTGAACAAATGCGCATCTACGGCCGCATCATTGCTAAAATGCCTAATTGAATCTGAAAGGAGTTCGGTCAACTTATTTTTATCAAACGAATTATACTCGCGGATTGTAACATATAGCTTCTTTTCGAGGTCAGTGCCTGCTGAAAAGAGTCCGTTCATTTTGTCCTTGATGGCTGCCATTTCTGTCGGGTCATAGCTATCGTCGGCTCGCGACATATGAACATATAAAAAGAGAATGAAGTCGGGGAGGTTGGCGTGTATTACCATAGTTGCATCGGATTAAAAAACGAAAATAATAAAAAAGGCCTCACCTTTCGATGAAGCCTTCTTTCTATAACTTCCGCATAGTGCGGTGATGATATTACATCATTCCACCCATTCCGCCTCCGCCGTGTGGCATTGAAGGAGCAGGGTTTTCTTCAGCAATCTCGGATACTACAGCCTCAGTCGTTAACAGGAGGCCAGCAATCGACGCAGCATTTTCCAATGCAAGGCGAGTCACTTTTGTAGGATCGATGATACCTGCATCGAAGAAGTTCTCATACTTGTTATCAAGAGCATTGTATCCATAGTCCTTTTTGCCATCGCGAACTTTGTTCACGACCACAGAACCTTCCTGACCAGCATTCTCAGCAATAGTTCTCAGGGGAGATTCAAGAGCAAGACGAACGATATTTACGCCTGTAGCCTGGTCTTCATTAGTAACTCCAAGGTCTGCAGGATTCTTAAGGGCTTCGATAGCGCGAACATACGCCACACCACCACCAGGAACGATACCTTCCTGAACAGCAGCACGAGTTGCATGCAATGCGTCATCAACGCGGTCTTTTTTCTCTTTCATTTCTACTTCGGTAGCAGCACCAACGTACAGGATAGCTACGCCACCTGAAAGTTTTGCAAGACGCTCCTGAAGTTTTTCTTTATCGTAGTCAGAAGTTGTAGTGTCAATCTGAGCCTTGATTTGTGATACGCGGCCCTGGATCTCGGCCTTCTTGCCTGCTCCGTTAATAATGGTAGTGTTGTCTTTATCGATGTTGATTTTCTCAGCACGGCCGAGCATATCCAACGTTGCGTTCTCAAGTTTGAAGCCTTGTTCCTCAGAGATTACTTTTCCGCCGGTAAGGATAGCGATGTCTTCCAACATAGCTTTTCTTCTGTCACCGAAGCCAGGGGCTTTAACGGCCGCTACACGTAATGCGCCACGGATTTTGTTTACTACAAGTGTAGCAAGAGCTTCACCTTCAACTTCTTCAGCAATGATCACCAATGGCTTGCCTGTCTGAGCAGATTGCTCAAGCACGGGAAGCAATTCTTTCATGCTGCTGATCTTTTTGTCATAGATAAGAATGTAGGGTTGATCTAAATCAACCTCCATTTTTTCGGTATTGGTCACAAAGTAAGGGGAGAGGTAGCCTCTGTCGAATTGCATACCTTCTACAGTCTTCACTTCCGTTTCTGTTCCTTTGGCTTCCTCGACAGTAATGACACCATCTTTGCCTACTTTTTCCATAGCATCGGCAATCATCTTTCCAATTGTTTCATCACTGTTGGAGGAGATTGTCGCTACCTGTGCTATTTCGCTTGAATCTTTGATCTTCTTGGATTGCTTCTTCAAATGTTCAACAACTGCATCAACTGCTTTGTCGATACCACGCTTCAGATCCATCGGATTTGCACCTGCTGCCACGTTCTTAATACCGTGTGCATAGATGGATTGAGCAAGCACAGTAGCGGTTGTGGTACCATCACCTGCAGCATCAGCCGTCTTAGAAGCTACTTCTTTCACGAGTTGAGCACCCATGTTTTCAATAGGATCTTTCAATTCGATCTCTTTCGCAACTGAAACGCCGTCTTTGGTAACAGTAGGAGCACCAAACTTCTTGTCCAGGATCACATTGCGTCCTTTAGGACCGAGCGTAACTTTTACTGCATCAGCAAGTTTATCAACACCTTTCTTGATCTTGTCCCTTGCAGTGGTGTCAAAGGTTATTTCCTTAGCCATAATGTTTTTTAAAGTTTTGGTTAGTGATTAAATGATTCCGAAGATGTCAGAGTTTCTCATGATGAGGTACTCTTTTCCGTCTATATTGATTTCTGTTCCGGAATACTTTCCATAAAGAACGTTATCCCCGACTTTCACAGTCACAGGCTTGTCCTTCAGGCCTTCGCCTACGGCTATAATTTTGCCTTTTTGGGGTTTTTCTTTCGCGGTGTCAGGAATGATGATTCCAGACGCAGTCTTGGTTTCAGCTTCAGCCGGTTCTACTAATACCCGGTCCTCATTTGGTTTGAAGTTGATTTTTGCCATATGTGTGATGGTTTAAATGGTTAACAAATTGTGACATCCCACGCCTTACACCTATTGTGCCAAGGCGAAAAGAAGGGCGAATAACGGACAAAATTTTTACATATGTCAGGTTTTTCTCGGTATTCGAGATTTGTCTGGCATGGTTTTCGGCTTGGTTAGCGTCAGGATGTCAGGCGTGTCCGAATGGTCGGGTTGGTCGTCGTTACCTAGTCCTTTTGACGCAGACCTTACGCACCCCCGGCATTTGATTGAAAAAGTTTGTTCAGGATTTGTTAAATTGAAGTGTAGAAAAATGTGCGCTATGGAAAAATTGTCAAAAGATTGGCTCACGCAGGGACTCATTGACTTTGAGTACAAGAAATACCTTTTAATGGCCTATCTACAAACGGTCAAAAACTCATTTGGCAAAGTCGAGTTGTACCCGTTTTTGGCGGACCTGGTTTTTCACTACCGGAATCTACAGGCTCTGAAGGAAAACAAGGCATTGATACGCGACTCATTCCCGAAAGAGCTTTCCCTGGAAGAGTTCCGAAAGCTGGAATTAAGCTACCGCGAAATGATCGAAGACGATGTGGTGATGGGTGAACTAGAATCCATAATCAACTTCGCTCTTCCCCAAATCAAGGATTCGTTACAGGAGGGGTCGATTATTTACGAATATGTCGAGTCGCAGTGTGAAATTTCTCCTGTAGGCGTGACACCGCTTTATGCCAAAGAAGGCTACCTTTTCGTGACCCAGCCACCGGAAAAAGAAACAAACATCTACCGTTACCAGATGTCTATTTTTGAAGCCAGCCAGGAACAGCTTAGGAGCCTTAATACTGAATTTATCGAGCGGGTAGAAAAGAACCCGTCCAACACATACGAGCGCCTCAAACTCGAACTCATCCGAAAATTTAAGGACCTGCCCAACCCGGCAGCTTACCTTATCCTTGCCCGTATGAAGTTTCCCTTTGCGGAAACCTTAATGCCCGTGGCAAAAAGGCTTTTTGTAAAGCACATTTCCCAACCCGCATAAAATAAGAAAAGCCAGCGACGAGCTGGCTTTTCCGGTTTAGGTTCTTGGATCTTTATTGAGCGCTATCTTGATCTGTACTTTCAGGTGTTAAGTCATTCAGGTTTGGCGTGGGATTCACAGGAGGCGCTTGTTCGCCAGCTCTCTCAAGGATATCATTGGTTCCACCGCCAATATTAGGGCTAAGCAAATTCGTAGAAAGTGCCAGCACCATTATGGCTATTATGAACCCCCAGGTAAGCTTTTCCAACAAGTCTCCGGTCTTTTTAACACCGATGATATTGCTGGCCGAGGATCCACCAAACTGGCTTGTAAGTCCACCGCCCTTTGAATTTTGAGCAAGGATCACCAATACCAACAGCACCGCAAACAGAATTATTAGGGAAATGACTAGAATAAACATCTCTTAGCTACTTTTCAGTTCTTCAATTTGAGCCGCAAAGTAAGCCTTTTTTTGTGGAAACTTCCAAATCAGCTTCTTCAAAACCTCTACGGCCTTGTCTTTTTTACCTTGCTTGACTAGGATTTCAACCAGTGTTTCCGACACCACATTATCGTTAAATTCTCCCGCTTTAATGAGGGACAGATCGCCCACGGGCGCCACAGCCACCTTTTCCTTAGTGTTTGAAATTGTGGGCTGCGTCTTAATAAACTGCTCGATTATCTCAAGCTGTTCCTTCTGCTTTTCATTCTCCGGCTCGATCTCTTTTTTTGTTGTCGTTAACTCTTCGATAAAGCTCTCTGCAGGAAGGTCTTTCTTCTTTGGCTTCGATTCGGACTCTTCAAATGGTTCACCTTCTCTGGCCGACGCCATCGCCTTCGCCAGTTCGACTATCCTGGCCTTCCTGGATTTCGAAGACTCCTTAGGCAACGACTCCTTCTTTGAATCGGCTTCATCCTTCTCCTTTATGTCAGGAACTATGCTCGACGGGCTCGAATCAACAAACATCATCTCAAAATTGTGTTTGAGCTGATGGAGCGTTTCAAGGTCACTCATTACCTGATCTGCGACCGTGGTAAAATTCTCAGAAACAGCCACTATCACAGGTTGCGACACTGGCATTGGAGTAACGACCGCAGGGCTGTTAACTGCCTGCTTGACAGGAGCAATGGAGCCGCGCGCAGGTAGAAGGTTGTCTAGAGTCATCACGTCCTTAAGAACAGAACGATCAGCGGCATACACGGCTGCAAGCTGAAGCTCCTTTGAATGGTTCATGAAATCATGATCCTTGCTGACCCTTGCCGAAAGAGCATGCAAAAGCTGACTATAAGGATAACTCTCTCGTAATGAAAGTACACGCAAGGCCTCAACTTCCGTGATTTCGGAATAATGTCTTAATACCTCGATAAAGTTTTCTTTTTCCACTTGAAGATGCCGGATGGTAAAAATAAGAAAATTTACCAATTGGCAACGGATGCGTTGAAGATGTCGTTGATGATCCGTTCAAATATTTGCTTAGTGTATTGTTCTTCTACGTCTGTAAAGTTCTGATCATTAGGGAAGTCCTTATAAAAGGAAAAAGATCTGTCCCTGAAGCTCATCGTTTCGTCGAGCGTATTGACATATGAAGCTTTCACAGTGATCGTTAGCCGGGTAGAGGAAGCCTGGTTGATAGCGTTCGGGTCGCCGGTGGCAGTTGGTGCGATGGGCGTCAGCCGGAAATCTGTTATTTCGCCTTCCATCTGTAACTCACCCTCTTCCTGAATTACAGATATGCTGGAATTTTGAATTATGTACGTCTTAAGTTGGTTCGTAAAAGTCTGGCCCATGTTTGCCTGCCCCAGTTCCGTATTATTGTAGAATTCAATAATAGAAATCGTGCTGGCGCTTGATGTCGAACCTGACATCGAATATTTGACAGATACACCGCAAGACGTGGCCAGCAGAATAAGAGCTGGCATTGCAAGCATTCTTGTTATATAACGAAACGACATTCTCTGGTCAGTTAATTTGCTTTCGGGTCAGTCCTCGAGGTCGTATTGTTTAATCTTTCGGTATAAAGTCCGTTCCGAAATACCCAAATCCCGTGCCGCGTATTTGCGTTTGTTACTGTTCTTCCGCAGTGCACGAATGATTAATTCTTTTTCCTTTTTTTCGATAGACAAAGAATCATCTTCTGCCTCATGTGAGATATCATGTACCTCTTCGTCCTGAACGTTTGAAGGTTCGGAAGGCTTCAGGTTCAGCACGACGGGCTCTGATGAAATGGGCGTAGCATGGTCATGAATTCCCTCGAACAAACCTGGATGATCCTTGACCAACTGGCTTGCTTTTGCCTGGTTGGGAAATGTCTCAAGCACTAATTTTTTGAGGTCGTTGAAGTCTTTCTTCATATCGAAGAGGACCTTGTAAAGGATGTCGCGTTCCGATAAGCCATCTTTTTCTTCAAGCGTGCCCTTATACAACGCCGGTAGGGTATTTTGTTTCGGGAGGTAGTGTTGCAAACGGCTAGCGTCGATCTCTTTATTTTCCGAGGAGAGGACTGAAATCTGCTCCACTAGATTTTTTAGTTGACGGATGTTTCCAGGAAACCGGTATTGCAGTAGGATTTCCTTAGCGTCTTCTGCTAACGTTATAGGCTTCACTTTGTATTTCTCTGCAAAGTCAGAGGCGAATTTTCTGAACAGAAGCTCAATATCTTTTCCTCTTTCGCGAAGTGGCGGTACGTAGATGGGTACGGTACTGAGGCGGTAGTAAAGGTCCTCTCTGAATTTTCCGTCCTCGACATTCTTCATTAAGTTGATGTTGGTCGCGGCAACGACACGCACGTCGGTCTTTTGAACTTTTGATGAACCAACTTTAATGAATTCGCCGTTTTCCAATACACGCAGAAGACGGGCTTGTGTGCCCAATGGCATTTCTCCGATCTCGTCAAGGAAGATTGTTCCGCCGTTTGAAACCTCGAAGTAGCCCTTGCGCGCCTCATGCGCACCAGTGAAAGACCCTTTCTCATGTCCAAATAACTCTGAATCTATCGTGCCCTCAGGAATCGATCCGCAGTTTATGGCAATAAACTGACCGTGCTTTCTCGGGCTTAAGTGGTGTATGATCTTCGAGAATGACTCTTTTCCGCTTCCACTTTCGCCAGTAATCAAAACCGACATATCCGTCGGAGCGACTTGCAACGCGACGCTTACGGCATTATTCAATAGAGCAGAGTTCCCAATGATGCCGAACCGTTGTTTAACGTTTTGTATTTCTGAATCTGTTATGGTCATCTTTTTTTCCTCAATCTTTCAGTTCACTGCACACCCCATTAATGTTCCTCCGGTACAGCTCTCAACAAGCACATTAACATAATCTCCCTTGTGGTAATTCTGTCGTGGAAAAACAACTACTTTATTGGCGCTATTCCTACCCTGAAGGTTGGCGTCGGACCGTTTAGAATTACCTTCAACAAGCACCTTGTGAACCTTTCCAATATCTTTCTTATTACGTAGCAAAGAGTGTTCCCCTTGCTTTATGATAATTTCGTCTAACCTTCTTTTCTTCGTTCCTTCCAGAACATCATCCTTGAACTTCTTTTCGGCCAACGTTCCCGGACGCTCGGAGTAAATGAACATGTAAGAGAAATCGAACTGCACCTCGTCCATCAAGGTGAGAGTATCACGATGTTCTTCGTCTGTTTCGGAGCAGAATCCTGTTATCATGTCAGAAGAGATTCCGCATTCCTCACCTAATATTTCCCGTATTTTCGAAATTTTATTCAAATACCATTCTCTGCTGTACCCACGATTCATAAGTTCAAGTATCCTGGTGTTCCCGCTTTGAACCGGTAGGTGAATGTACTTGCAGATATTCTCGTACTTTGCTATCGTCATAAGAACATCATCCGTAATATCTTTTGGATGCGAAGTAGAAAACCGTATCCTCAAATCCGGGTTTACGAGTGCTACACGCTCGAGCAGTTCTGCAAATGTTACCGTATGCGCAACGTTGTTTTTTTCAATCCACGCTTTATTGTTCATCTCCTCGCTCCACTTGTACGAGTCAACATTTTGTCCGAGCAGTGTTACTTCACGATAACCGCGATCGAACAGATCCTTTGCCTCAGCAATAATTGAATGAGGATCGCGGCTCCTTTCGCGTCCCCTTGTAAAGGGAACAACACAAAATGAGCACATATTATCACAACCTCTCATGATCGAGATAAAAGCTGTGACGCCATTTGAGTTAAGGCGGATAGGAGTGATGTCGGCATACGTCTCTTCTCTTGATAAGAATGTGTTGACAGCCTTCGAGCCTTCATCTACTCTTTCAATAAGTTTGGGAAGATCCCGGTATGCGTCTGGTCCCGCTACAAGATCAACGATCTTCTCTTCTTCAAGAAGTTTGGACTTAAGCCGTTCTGCCATACAACCGAGCACACCTACCAGAAGGTCTGGTTTATTTTTTTTTAGGCCATTAATGTGCATAAGGCGGTTTCTGACAGTTTGCTCGGCCTTGTCCCTGATAGAGCAAGTGTTTAGAAATACAACATCTGCTGAATTGATATCGGAAGTGGTGTCAAACCCGCTTTCGTTTAATATGGAGGCAACAATTTCGCTATCAGAGAAATTCATTTGGCAACCATAGCTTTCTATGTACAGTTTACGCTGCTTTCCCGAATCATTATCTGTCGTGGTCTTGACAGCCTCACAGGCTGCCTCGTGGTCGCTTAAAATGCTGATTTCGCTTATCAAATTCTCCATAATCCCTACTATCAAGTCGCAAAAGTAATAACTTTTATCGTTTCATGTGACATCTTGTCAGGCAGATTTAAGAATCCGGGCTAGCATTGTAGATTTCGCGAAAAGGGCAAAAATTATGGCTATAGTTAAATCGGTTAGAGGGTTTACACCTGTTTTTGGAACGGATTGTTTCCTGGCTGAGAATGCCACCGTTGTTGGTGAAGTAGTGATGGGCAACAACTGCACCGTCTGGTTTAATGCCGTTGTTAGGGGAGACGTCCATTCAATCACCATAGGCAACTTCACGAACATACAAGATGGCGCAATAATTCATTGTACTTATCAAAAAGCAAGGACGGTCATTGGAAGCAACGTGTCGATAGCGCACAACGCAATCGTTCATGGATGCACGATTGAAGATAATGTACTGGTGGGGATGGGAGCGATTGTAATGGACGACGTAGTAGTTGGGACAAATTCTGTTATTGCTGCCGGTGCTGTTGTATTGCCCGGAACAATTATTGAAGCGGGAAGTATTTATGCCGGAACGCCTGCGAAAAGAATTAAGGATATCAGCAATGAAATGAAAGAAGTCATTTTGCGAACAGCAAGAAATTATCCGATGTATGCCGGATGGTATAAATGATCGATGACCGGTCCAAATGATTTTTAAATTCAACGCACAATTAAAGTTTTTATAGTATATTCAATTACCTGTTAAATGAATAATGAGTAAGGAACGCAATAAAGGTTATGACACTGACGAGATCAGGGACTACAGGGCAAAGATGTCAAGCCTTGGAAGGACTTATTTGCCGGATGATGAAGATGAAAGTACCGATGAGTACGCACACTTCTACTTTATAGGAAAATTCGAAGGACGCGAGGTTATTTATGATGCCGTGATGTACACTCTCCGACTGCATCACGAAAGCGAACTTTATGAAATTGCAGAACATCGGGCCGCCAAACATTTCCCGCAGTATAAAAAGATCTCTTATGATGAGGATGAGAACGGAAATATGAAGGCTCTCGATCCTTTGGAGGAAGAGATCGGCTTGTTCATGGCTGAAGTAATAATGGAGTTGGAGGAAGAAGAGACGGTCAAAGTAAAAGAACACATCGAGCTGGATTCAAATTCTGAATTTGGAATCAGCATGGATATCGGACTCCAGGTGGAAACAATCACGCCCAAAATAATCGAGAAATTCATTAAGGAGTACAATGAGGAGAGTCTGAGGCTCGACGAGACGCTCTATTCCTTTCAAACTCAGGATCAGGAAGCCGATTGACCCCTTTCCAGTTTCTTGGGTCGAAAAATTCTGTCAATTCTTAAATTCTGCGCATATTTGCGGCCTTAAAACAAATATTGTTAAATGAAGAATCTGTCCCTTATTCTAAATGCCATATTGCTGGTTGCGGTTGGTGTTTTATACTATTTACATTTTTCAGGCGGAAAGTCATCTGGTACAACAGAATCCGCTGTTACTCCGAGCGATCTGAAAATTGCCTACATCAACGCCGATACGGTGCTTAAGTATTACGAGTACCTCAAAACCACAAAGGTGAAGATGGAGGAAAAAACAAAGAAGATGGATGCGGACTATCGTAACCGTGCCATGGGCTTGCAAAATGAAATTGCTGCTTATCAGCGCAACGTTTCGAACATGACTCTCGGCCAGGTAAAGGCGGTCGAGGAGGATCTCGGCAAAAAGCAACAAAATCTTCAAATGTACCAGCAGTCACTTGGTCAACAACTTATGGCGGAAGAATCTAAGATCCAGAAAGAGCTGTACGATCGCATTACTATTTTCCTGAAGAAATACGGAAGTGAAAAGGGTCTTCAGATCGTATTGAAGTTTGATCCGACCAGTGACTTATTATTCGCAGGCCAACCGTTGGATATCTCACAGGATGTAATCACGGGTTTGAATGCTGCATACAAACTTGAGAGCACCAAGACCAAAGCAGATTCAACGGCAACGAAGTAATCGAAATTGGATCCAGAAAATATAGAAACCGGCCTGTGCCGGTTTTTTTTTATCTTTGATTTAAGCTATGGCAAACCGTTTTATTGGAACACTGCAGATCCAGTCCCAGGAGCAGAAGCAGATTATTTTGATGTTGTGCACTGGATTCTTCATGGGTGTGTTTATCGCCACCTATCAAGTAACTGCTGACTCGCTTTTCCTAAACCGACTTGGCGATCAGCTTGATCGAGCTTTCCTCTTCGCTGGCCTCCTGGGAATTGTAACCACGACGCTCTTTTCAACTGCTCAGAGTTATATAAAGTTTACTACCCTTGCCCTGAGCAGCGTTGTTCTTATACTTGGGTTTACACTGGGTGCATATTGGCTCATACACTACGGCGACGCAGCATCACAGGACAATTACATATTTGCACTCTATTGTATGTCCGGTCCGATTACTGCAGTGCTCTTGCTGAGCTTTTGGGGAATCTTCGGCCGTCTGTTCAATTTCCGCCAATCAAAACGAATTATTGGATGGATCGACACCGGGCAATTGATTGCAGCGATCATTGCGACTCTTATCGTAATTCCATTTACCACTCAATTGATCGAAGAGACTTCGAATTACCTTTTGCTATGCGCTATCAGTATTGCCGTCGTTTCAATTCTGATGTTCATCATCTCTATCGTTTTCACGATCTCCAAGAACGATCCAAGGGAGTTTGGCGTCACGGTACGGCGAGAGTCGAGGCTGAATAAGATCTTTCGGGATGAATACATCGTTCTGATGTCGGTGTTTTTATTGATATCGATGGTCATGTTCGTTCTTAGCCAATACTCTTTCCAAACACTGGTAAAGGAACAGTATCCTAACGAACGCGATCTCACCAACTTTAACTCGTTTTTCATCGGGACAGTTTACATATTAAGTCTGTTCATGCAGACCTTCGTAAATCAGAAAATAATCAGCAACTACGGTCTCCGTATTTCGCTTTTCATATTGCCGATCGTAATGATCATTTTTTCTATCGCCTCACTTTTTACCGGTAGTTTTCTTGGATTCGAAAAAAGCATAGCACCAACTGGATTTATTTATTTCTTCCTGTTTGTGTCCCTAAGTCGTTTATTTAACTGGACGCTTCGGGAGTCCCTCGAAACTCCGGTGTTCAAGCTGTTTTTTATTCCTCTGGACAGTAAACTACGTTTTAGTATTCAGTCAAAGGTCGAAGGTGTTGTAAATGAAGTTGCCCGTTTCGTGGGCGGGTTATTGATATTCGGGCTGGCTTTCGTTCCTTTCTTTAGCATAATTCACATATCCATCTTCCTCATTATACTTGCCTGCGTTTACTTTTTCGTCGTCAATAAGCTTTACAATGGATATCGCAATAAGATCAGGCTCAAGCTCGAGAGCTCCGATGCTCAGTTGGAAAAGCTTGAGAAGGGTTATACTCAGATCACCAGCCGACTGGAAAACATGTTGACGATACCCATCGCCAGCAAAGCAGTTTTTTCATACAAGCTCCTGGAAAAGATCAATGCTGCCCAGGTTCCAATGTGGGCGAATAGTCTGATGAAAAACGAGGACGATGCGGCAAAACACTATGCGCAGGACAGGATGAACGAATTGAAAGGCCTGTCAGTGTCAGATCAATACGTGATCCGTATGGACGAGTCGAGGATTGCCGTTTCTGACAAGAATATTCTCACCAAGTTGGATCTTCAAATGATGTTTGAGAACGGTGGCGATATTACCAAGTCACGGATCCAGAAGCTGACCAGGTCCACGCTTGCGAACGACAGGCATTATGCGGCGGAGCTTCTGCTTCACACTTCTAAGGATGAGTGTACATCCTTTCTGATTGAATTGATTAACGATGCCGAACCAAAGGTGCGTCATACCGCGATCAAAACTTCAATAAAAAAGCACAATCCGGAGGTGATAAATGCAGTTATTGAAAATCTGGGTAATCCAGTTTTCAGCAATCAAGCAATGAATGCGTTGGTGCTGATTCGCCAGGATACATTAATGGCCCTGGACAGCTCATTTTATCGCAGCGGACAAAGCACGCAGATGATGCTGCGTGTGATTCAGGTTATTGGTAGAATAGGAGGGCAGCGCGCACGAGAGATACTTTGGGGCAAGATCGATTATCCTAACAAAATTGTGGTCTCTCAGGTGCTTTTGTCATTGGGCGAGTGCGGATTTAAAGCGGGCATCTCTCAAATTACACGGATCAAGTATGCGATCGAATCAGACATTGCAGACATCAGCTGGAATTTGAGTGCCATACAGGAGGTCGGTGACGATGGATTCAGTCAGCAGATCAAATCTACTCTGCGCCTGGAAATTCAGAACGACATCGAACATATTTACATGCTTCTCACGATGTTGTACGATACACGATCAATTCAACTTGTGAAAGAGAATATAGACAGTGGTACAGCTGAGGGCATAACTTATGCGATCGAACTCTTGGATGTATTTCTTTCTGAGCAATTGAAGCAGCGGGTAATCCCGTTACTCGATGACCTCACGGACACTGAGCGAACACACAAGCTCGAGATATTCTACCCACGCGTGAAGCTTGATTCAAAATTAGTGTTGAAATTTCTTATCAATCGTTATTTTGCCCAGTCGAACCGTTGGACAAAGGCCTGCGTTATTTTTCAGATAGGAATTTTGAAAATAACGGATTTCAAGCTTGATCTCGTGGCTCAGCTGTTCAATCCCGATACATTGATCCGCGAAGTTTCTGCCTGGGCGTTGTACCAGCTCGATCCCCGCGAGTATGAGGTGAACACCTCCCGTTTGGGTGAAACCTCAAAAAGAGAGTTGGATACTTTAATAATTCGTTCGCGGAAAATGACGCGTTTTGAAATGGTGCTTTTTTTCCAAAAGATCAATTTCTTCGAAAATGTTTCCGGTATTACGCTCTCGCATTTGGCTGACATCAGCGAAGAAATTCGCATGAGACCAAAAGACACTTTGATGCTGGACGAAAAGCTTAACAACAACTTCTATGTGATGATTTCAGGAGTAGTTGATTTCTTCCATCGTGGAGAACTGGTTTCAGAATTTAGTCAAGGTCAGTTTATCGGTGAGATGCTTGGATCGCCAAACTTTGTTAACACTAATCTCATCATTGCCAAGTCTGATGCAGTGATCCTCAAGTTCAACAAAGACCAGTTTTACGAGTTGCTGTCTGACAATGTGAAGTTGGCGGATAAGGTTCTAGAATTTATTTAGCCAATGACCAGAGGCAAAAAGATCTTCGCGGCGGTTGCTGCCGTTTTCTTGTTGTTGTTGATTTATGCGAGCTACGACATAAGCCGGCGAACTACGTTTCCGGGGTCAAAACCTCAGCTGAAAGAGCGCCTCAAGCGCACTTACACTCCTCAAGACAGCGTCAAAACCGATACTTTTAGGATAAAAACGCCAAATAATTAAGTTTTTCTCACATTTAATGGCGCAAACGGTTGTTTTGACAACGATTTGTTTTATCTTTGACGCAGATTAAAGCCAACTATAGACATGATAATCCCCCTTAGTCGTGAACTTCGGGGGATTTTCAATTTTAGGCCGGAGGAACTTCTTGTCCCGGATATTGGCCATTTATCTGAACTATTTTCCCCTGGCCGATTCGAAGGCACGAATTTCCAATAGTCGCGCATATCTTTGAACCAGATTAAAGCCAACTATAGACAATTGATTATCCCCCGTGGTCAAGGACTTCGGGGGATTTTCATTTTATAGGCATTCTGCTTTTCTTCTCTCGCCGCATTCTCGGCACTCGACTACTGACTGTGTTAATAATTGGTTGCTTTCACTCTGTCACGAAATCAGTTACGTACCCCGTTGTTTAATTGTTAGAACATAAAATCATCTTTGTATGTCATAATTGTTTTCCTATATTTTGATTATGAACAACAATAGAATTACCTCTTCATTTTTTGTTTTAACTCTCCTCATTATTACCATTCAATCCTGCGAAGACAATAAGCTCCCCGAGCCAGGCACGATTGATTGTGATGGTTTCAAGACAGTAAGCTTTGACGTTGACATCGAGCCTATTATTAATTCAAATTGTGCTATCGTGGGTGATGGGGGATGCCACAACGGAGGAAATGGTCCGGATCTCGATTGGCGAGTATTCAGCAACTTCCAGGATCATGCGCCACAAGTTGAGGATCGCGTTCAGCGCCCGGTCGGCGCCGACGGACATATGCCAAAGGTCGGAACGATAACCGATGCGCAAATTAAGCTGCTTGTTTGCTGGGTGAGACAAGGTGCCAAAGACAATTAAGTCATGAAAAGGCGGATCACTTTAACGATAGTACTTTCTCTCATTGCACTCTGTTCATGGGCCCAAAAGTATGTTACCGAGAAAACTTTCGTGTCCTTTTTCTCTGATGCTGCCATAGAAGATATAACTGCAGAAAATAAGACTGCCTCCGGTATTTTTAATTCAGCCACTAATGATATCGCGTTCTCTATACCGATTAAGGATTTTGAATTTGCAAAGTCTTTGATGAAAGAGCACTTCAATGAGAAGTATATGGATACTGAAAAGTATCCCAAGTCAACATTTCGAGGGAAGATATCCGGGTTCGATATTAAAGGAGGCGGCGTGCAAAACGTGAAAGCTACTGGCCAGCTTACGATTCACGGTCAGACTAGAGACATAGACCTCCCGGGTACTATCGAAAAACAGGGCGACAAACTTATCATGAAATCAAAATTCATTGTAAAGCTGGAGGATTATAAAGTAAAGATTCCGCAATTGATGTGGCAGAATATTGCAGAGCAGGTTGAAGTTACCGTTGATTTTACTTTTAGCCCCCAGTAACCCCAGACCCTATCGTATCTGCCTATGATCCTCTTTAAGAAGCCCCTGTTCGTCGTCTTCGTTTTTATTTCAATTCATTCCTATTCACAACAACGTTTCTTTGCCGAAAAAGCTATCGTTTCATTTTTTTCAGATGGAGTGGTAGAAGATATTTCTGCGACCAACGAAAAAGTTACCAGTATATTCGATGTTGTGAATGGAGATGTGGCGTACTTGATGAGTATTAAGGATTTTCAGTTCCCCAACAAGCTAATGCAGGTCCACTTCAACGAGAAGTATATGGAGTCTGAAAAATATCCCAAGTCATCATTCCAGGGAAAGATCACCGGATTTAATCTTACTGCAACAGGAAAGCAGGAAGTAACGGCCACAGGCAAGCTCACTATTCATGGAGTTACAAAAAGCATCGAAGTTCCCGGTACGGTCGAGGTAAACGGCAACAGACTTACCGTAAAGTCAAAGTTTGCCGTCAAGCTGATCGACTATAATATTAAAGTGCCCCAAATTGTTTGGCAGAACATTGCACAACAAGTGGAGGTCACGATCGATTTTGTTTATAGACCCTTATAATCTTAAACGTATGAAAAGAATTATTTTACTCCTATTGATTACTCCTGCAGCTGTTTTTGCTCAGGACGATTTGTTGGGTGAACTGGAGAAAGGTACGAAGCAGGAGGTTGATTACTCGTTCGCCACATTTAAAGGTACGAGGCTCGGAAACGGACATACGGTTGAAACCAAGAATGCGGGATCGTTAGAGTTCATATTTCAACACCGTTTTGGTCCCGTTAGCGGCGGAGCGTACGAACTGTTCGGCCTGGATCAAGCGGACGTCAGATTAGGTCTGGACTATGGAATTACAGACAATCTTTCGGTAAGTATCAGCAGGAATTCTGTTGATAAAACGATGGACGGATATTTCAAGTACAAGGCTCTTCGACAGAGCTCTGGAGCTAAAACTTTCCCGGTCACTATAACTGCTTTAGCTGGTATGGCTTATAAACTTTCGCCGGAGGATTTTGAGGATGGTAGCGGACTAGAGAATGTAGACAGGCTTTCCTATACTGGCCAGTTATTGATCGCGCGAAAATTCTCCACGAATTTCTCTTTCCAACTGATGCCAACATTAATTCATAAAAACCTGGTGGAGTACAATGAGGAGAACAATCAGTTTGCATTGGGTTTTGGTGGAAGGATCAAACTCTCTAAGAGTGTTGCCATCACCGGTGAATATTATCACAACTTTAATTTGCCCGACAACGACGCCACTGACGATCCTTTTTATAAGCGCTATAACTCGCTCACCTTCGGCATTGACATCGAAACTGGAGGACACGTCTTTCAATTATTAATGACAAATGCGATTGGCCTTACCGAGAGGGCGTTCATAACCGAAACCAGGGACGATTTTTTTGCCGGAGATATCCACTTAGGTTTTAACGTAACCCGCACATTTCAGCTTAAGAAAAACAAGTAACAAGCCGTCGGCTGGCATTGAAAAATTAGTGTTGTTTTCTACATTTAGACTTTTAATAGTCTAACTGAAGCATTGTTACTCTTTTCCATCATTACATATCTCGTACTCACTGTAGTGATCGGATTTTGGGCTTCGCGAAGAGTAAAGACCTCTGACGATTTTATGTTGGCCGGTCGAAGCCTTCCTCTGGCATTAAGCTCCGCAGCATTGTTTGCAACCTGGTTTGGTTCAGAGACCGTCTTTGGAGCTTCTTCTGAATTCCTTAAGGGAGGATTGTATGGCGTGATCGAAGATCCGTTTGGCGCAGCGTTATGTCTACTGCTCTTTGGACTATTCTTTGCCCGGAAGTTGTACAACATGAATCTTCTTACTCTTGGAGATTTTTTCAAGGTTAAGTATGGAAAGAAGATAGAATTGGTTGCGTCCATATTCCTGGCGTTGCCTTACGTGGGCTATATAGCCGCACAGTTGGTGGCGATGGGGTTAATCCTCAACGTGGTCACCGGAATGGTTGTTTGGCAGGGAGTAGTGATCAGCGCCTTCGTGGTTACACTTTACACATATGTCGGTGGAATGTGGGCAATATCTATTACCGATTTTGTACAAAGTATCATCATCGTCGTAGGACTACTTGTTCTGGCAATTGTACTGGCTGAAAAGGCAGGAGGTGTAGGTGTCGTGATTGAAGGAATGCCCGAAGAAAATTTCCGCTTTCTTCCACGAGCAAATTTGAAGGAGGTGGTGAGCTATATCGCTGCATGGTGCGTGCTTGGACTCGGATCGATACCGTCCCAGGATGTTTTTCAACGAGCCATGTCGTCGGGGTCGGCACGCACTGCTGTTTGGTCTTCCTACCTGGCCGCGGTGCTATACCTCACTGTCGCAATGCTGCCTCTTTTTATCAGCCTATGCATAAAGCATTTGTATCCTCAGGAATTGTTTGGGGATACACAGCTAGCTCTTCCTCAAATGGTCCTGCGTCATACTTATCTACCAATACAAATATTGTTCTTTGGATCTCTGCTGTCGGCTATCATGAGCACGACCAGTTCGGCGATCCTTGCACCGGCCGCGATCTTCTCTGAGAACCTGGTGAAGCCGCTCATTGGTCATAAGTTTTCAGACAAACAATTTCTTGTCCTCACGAAGGTCTCCGTTTTGATATTTAGCGTTCTCGCCACGTTAATGGCTTGTATGCGTTCAAATATTTATGAGTTAGTGCGGGAGTCATCTGTACTTAGTCTTGTTTCACTATTTGTACCCTTGGTGCTGGGACTATACTGGAAGAAGTCGAGCCCAGCCGGAGCATTTTTATCCATGGTGCTAGGTATGATTACTTGGATTATCTTTGAGGTTCTTGGAACTGAATGGCCGGGATTGGTTCCGGCAACGATCGCCAGTGCGATTGGAATGATAATAGGTAGTTTAACTTGGCCGAAGAAGGCCTGATAAAATAATGAAGATAGAACTCAAACGTTTGAATGACGCTTTTCATCTCGAAGCAACGAACGAGCAGGGAAGGTCTGTCCATCTTGATGCGTCACCGGATATCGGCGGAACTAACCAGGGAATGCGGCCAATGCAAATGCTTCTTGCAGCGATGGGAGGTTGTAGCTCGATTGATATAATTAACATACTTAAAAAGCAAAAGCAGCCACTCCGCGATTTTAAGGTTTCAATAACCGGTGAGCGGGAAAAAGATGTAATCCCTTCGCTTTTCACGGAAGTTCACGCTCACTTTCAGCTTTATGGAGACCTCGACGCTGAAAAAGTGCAGAAGGCGATCGTGCTTGGAGTAGAAAAATATTGCTCCGTAGCCAAAACGCTGGAATACAAGGCCAAGATTACCCATAGCTTTGAGATCATCAAATGAAGGACTGAAAATTAATCTGTTAGAAATTTCTTATTAACTATTCATGGAAGAGGAAAGGAGTTTTGAAACGAATGCCATCCGGGCGCAACACGAACGCTCAGCGTTCCGGGAGCATTCTGTACCGTTGTACATGACGTCGAGTTTTGTATTTGACGATGCTGAACAGGCGCGAGCGATGTTCGCGGATGAAATTGCCGGAAACATTTATAGCCGGTATTCCAATCCTAACACTGACGAGTTCATCGCCAAGCTTTGCATTCTCGAGGGGACTGAAGATGGAGTTGCAACAGCCTCAGGCATGGCGGCGATGTATAGCAGCATGGCAGCATTGCTGAAGTCGGGTGATCACATCCTGGCGAGCCGATCAGTTTTTGGTTCTACTCATCAGATATTAAATACTATTTTCCCTCGTTTTGGAATTACATATACCTATGCTGATATAACGGCACAAGAAACCTGGGAAAGCAAGATCCAACCCAATACTAGGTTGATCTTCGTGGAGACCCCATCGAATCCTGCACTTGATATTATTGATCTTGCGTGGCTTGGCAAGCTCGCAGCAAAGCATAATCTGGTTCTTAATGTCGACAACTGTTTTGCAACTCCTTATTTGCAGAATCCAGCCAAATGGGGTGCGCATATTGTTACACATTCAGCCACCAAATTCATAGATGGACAAGGTCGTGTGATTGCGGGCGCTATCCTGGGCACGAAGGAGTTGATAAAAGAGATCAGATTTTTTACCCGGCATACCGGTCCTGCGATGGCGCCATTTAATGCGTGGTTGCTTTCGAAGAGCCTGGAGACACTCGCCATACGCATGGAGCGTCATTGCGAGAATGCGCTGGCATTAGCAAAGTATCTCGAAGGTAACGACAAGGTGCTTAAAGTAAAATATCCTTTTCTTCCTTCACACCCACAGTACGAACTCGCTAAACGGCAAATGAAGCTTGGTGGCGGAATAGTTACTTTTGAAATCAAAGGAGGCCTTGACCAGGGCATAAAGTTCCTTAATGCTTTAAGGATGATTTCCCATACGCCTAACCTTGGTGATACACGCACGATCGCGATTCATCCGGCTTCAACCACACATTCAAAACTGACCGAGCAGGAACGCCTTGACGTTGGGATCACGCCCGGATTGATCAGAATTGCCGTGGGCCTTGAAGATATCAAGGATATCATCCGTGATGTTGAGCAGGCGATCAACGCAAGTAATTGATTCGTCGCCTCCACTTACAGGAAAATCACTCGTCTTAGTAGGTTGGCATTGATGGATCAATCTCCTTTGCCCAGGCGAGGATGCCGCCCTTGAGATTGTACAGGTTTTGAAATCCGTATTTCTTTTCCAGCCACTGTACCATGTTGCCACTGCGCGAACCGCTACGGCATTGAAGGATGACTTTCTTATTCTTGTCAATCTTATCAATGTTGTCCGGAAGGTCGCCTTGCGGGATCAGTTCTCCATTTAGATTGCAAAAATCGTATTCGTGAGGTTCTCTGACATCAATGAGCTGGAATTCAGCCCCCGAATCCATTAGTTCCTTAAGTTCCTGAACCGTTACTTCTTTCATCTGACAAATTTTGGTTCAAATATTTCGTTTTCCGCCGACTTTACAAAAAATTTCAAAAATCAACCCTGATTAAACAGCCATCTATTCTTGAACAGCGCGCAACAAGGCTTGGTACTGGCCGTTACAAATTTCAAATATATCGATGACTACGGAGGCGCTCGATTAATGGCAAACAACTATTTTACGGCAATCATTCAAAAATTAAGCAAGTATGGAACGCAAAAATTTTTCTTCGGGAGCAAAATGGGAAGATATAGTGGGCTATTCCCGGGCAGTATTGGTTGGAAACCAGCTGGAGATATCCGGAACTGTTGCTACAGACGAGTCCGGAATGGTTGGTAAGGGAGATTTCTATTTGCAGACAAAGTTTATCCTGCAGAAGATCGAACGAGTTCTTCAGCAGGCTGGATTTGAAATGAAAGATGTTGTTCGCACCAGGATGTTTGTCACCGATATTTCACATTGGCAAGAGGTAGGGAAGGCCCATGGTGAATTTTTTAAAGATATCAAGCCAGCTACGGCTATGATACAGATCAGCGCTCTTATTGACCCGGAATACCTGGTAGAGATTGAGGTAACAGCTTTGCGCAGCGATAATGATTCGACAATAGACCCCGACGCGTCGGGGCGAATGAAGATGTGGTCGGTGAAATCATAAAAAAAGCCTCGAACAAAAAAGGAGGGGATGTATGAACATCACCTCCTTTTTTTATCCCGTAATTGAAATATTACTTAAGCATGGCCTTGATTTTTTCCGACATCGGGTAAATCGTATGCTGTTTTTTTACCGCAGTTGTTAACAGGCTACTTGAACTCATCCTGCTCCCCGCGGGAGGTATCGTTATTGGAGTAGTCGGTGATGTAAATGCGCCCCCTGTTTTTTGGAACGTCTGAACCACGATAGTAGTGTTAACATCCGTCCACTTGTTCTTGTTGACAATAGTATAAATTCCATCGAAGGATTCTCTCTGTGCCTCTGCTTCGGCTGCACCGTTAGCAAAATCGACAAACGTAGCTGTAAATTCGAGCGGGTCGAGCGTCCCATCATAATAAACGTAGCTTAATCCAAAAGCTGCATATGTAACGGCAGTCGGAATAAATAGAACTTCGGGTCCCTCAAAGCTTCCCTGCGCCGCACCACTAAGAACGCCTGCCCATGTCGTAGTGTTATCGCCGACTCTTAGAATGATGTCCATATCGGCCTGCCCGCTGGCACTTGGAGCCGGCCACTCGAGCAGGATTATTCGGCCATCTTCTTGCTGAAGTGTAATATTTACCTCGTCATCGCGCGTGAGTTCTATGTTTTCGCTGCTGACATCGTCAATAGAGATTTCGATCGACTCATCTTCCTCGAATTCTCCATCAGATAACAGATTAAGTTCAATAATACCGGTCGTCTGTCCTTCCTCTATCTCAATTTCTCCGAAGTCGCTGATTACCTCATAATCTGCTGGCGCCGTGTTACCGGCGGTGACGTCATCTAAAGCTGTCCCTGACAGGCTGTATTCAACGGTGAGGTCTTCTGACGCGGCTTTGTCCAACACGACTTGTATTTGGAGGTTCTCATCAGATTCTTTTGCCGTAAGCGTGGCTGTAGCAAAAGATAATTTTGGCTTCGCCGGGGGCTCATCATCATCACAGGATGTGAACACGAACACAAAAGAGCCGAGGGTGAGAGCTGATAAAAAGAGAATACTGTATTTTCTCATGACCGTTTGTTTAAACATTATAAATTTAACTATTTCTGATGACTAGAGTATAAGACAAGACAAACATTCGGTGCATGATCTGGCGCCGATTCAGTTCTAAACGTATCAAATTTTCAGCCATTTCTTGTAAGTAAGCGAATTTCCCATTCTGACAACGACTACGTATATCCCAGGCCTTAAATTGGAAGTTTCGACGGGTATTTTGATGGTTTTTTCCATTTTGACGGCGGAAACCGGAATAATCGCGCCCGTCCCTAACGAAGAATTCATACCAATAGAAACCTCGCCTTCGTAATCATTGTCGATCACAACATTTAGCGCAGACGTTCCGGGATTCGGCAGCAAAGAAACGCCCGATGACGATACGACTTCCTCAAGGCCAACCACGTCGCTTCGAATGTAAATGGTTGTGGAAGCCGTAGTTGTACATAGATCCAGGCCAGAGCCCTCGGTGATATAAGTCGTTTGTTTGGTAGGATACACCACCAATTGGGGCCCGGCAAAATCGACGATTGATCCATCGTCTGCACTCCACACAAAAATACTTGCCCCCTGGCCGTTGAGTCTTACTTCTTCGCCTGGATAGATTAGCGTTTTGGTGGCTGAAACCTGGACCGACGGTTTTGCGCCGACCATCGGTTCGATGTCCATTGCAATGTTTGCTCCGTATGCGATCGTAAACAACTGCCATTGACCCGACTCACTCTTAACCCATGATGTCGCATTGTTGGCTTCACCATGAGCCGATGAGGTAATCGCGATCGAATCGCCTGCATTAAGCCGCGTTGTATCGAGTTCAATCCCCACGTGGAACGGTCTACTAAATATAGGTGTAAGACGATCAAACGTTATAGTGGTAGCCTCATTGTTGTCGATGTCTTCCTTGATCTGTTTGTAAAAAACCTCCTTACGTTCAATCACAGGATTTGGTCCTCCCTGAGCGCCGCGTGCTGACCATACAACTACGGATAATTTAGTGTCCTCATTCACCATCTTGATTTTGCCGAAGCGGATTTTGACGCCGCTGATATAGGTGTATCCGCAGCTGTTTTCAAAGAATTCGGAAAATCCCTCGCTTTTTGCGCTATTGTTTCCGGTTAGATAGCCAGTATACGGTCCAAACTGTGAAAGCTTCACGACAGATGGTGTATAGCCGTCTTCGAAATTAGTAAGCTCATTGCAGAGTCCTTCTTCAGATACGGTGATATAACCTTCTATGGTAAATGGGGCTGACGGGCCCAATGAGTTCTTTGCGATAAGGGTCACCTTGAATGTGCCTGGGAAATTGTACGTTACTTTTGGATTCCTGTCGTTTGAAATATTAGGATCGCCGCCTTCAAAATCCCATACCCACTCCGTGGGGAAATTTGACGAGAGATCAGTGAATTCTACTTCACTTCCTAATAAAACACAATTCTGTTTGTCAGCCGTAAAATTCGCAGTGGGGACATCTGCAACTGGAGGGCTACACAGATTTGCTTGCATCAGGCTCTTTCTCCTGGGACTAATTTCAAGAGCCGCGATCATCCTGTCCTTTTGACCCATTGTAAATATATTCATGCAGGCGTCGTTAGAATAGTCCATATAATTCTGGACCATTGCAGGCGTAACATCATTACAGCTCAATGTATTCGGACATCCGGAACTGGAATTACGCTGAGTTGGAGTATCAGAAACGAAGTCATCGCCGCACACGCCATCGCCCCATATATGACGCAATCCAAACCAGTGACCCGTCTCGTGCGAGAGAGTTCTTCCTTTGTTGTAGGGAGCCTGCATCACGGGAAAATTCCCTTTATCTGCCGAACCAAAATTGTTATATTTTACAACCACGCCGTCAGTCGATGCCGGGCTGTTAGCAGGGATGCCCTGAAGACCCGTTTGATCCGGGAACTGAGCATACCCTAACAAACCCCCTTCACCTGCATTGAATTTTACAGTCCAGATGTTATAGAAAAGGTTTGGATTCCATATTGTGGATGGCTTCAGTTGATTTTCTATTTGATCACGTGACCAGTCAGCACGATTTCCGTTGAACCGATCAATCCCAGGCTCTGTCATCGTGTTTCCGTTTTCATCAACGGGGGAGAGGCAAAACTCTATCTCCACATCGGCACCGCTAGGGCTTGTGTTAAAACCGGGTGTCCCGGGCTTACGGCGAAAATCTTCATTCAGTACTTCGATCTGCGCCTGTACTTGCGCCTGGCTCAAATTCGGTCCCGTTCCAACAGGCTCTCCGTTATGAACGATATGTACAATTATTGGAAGTGTAACAACTCCTGCCTTTGTTCTCGCAGCAGCGCCCCGCAGCCGCATTTCGCGAAGCTTGTTCTGAACGGCATCTTCGAACTCCTCCCGTGTGCCAAGTTGTGGGTAGCGAATACGGTTAATGCTATCTTGCTCCATCGTCGCGCAGATTTTTGGAGGATCCTGAAGTGTCTGCCCATTCAACGACAAACTTCCTACTGTCATCAAGAGAGAAATGCAGCAGCCCAGGAATTTCATACGATCAAATTTACTCTTCATCTATCGCTTCAAAATGGATTCGGTAACTGCCTGTATTGGTCTCGTCAAAAAATATTTCCACTTCCATGTCGTCATCTTCCGCCTCGCGAACTTTGAATGGAATGCTACTGTCTGAAAATATTGGAAGAATCATTGTCAGCGTGGCCGTCGCATTGCTAAATGACCAGGTGTCTGTCGTTATATCGGCTTCGTCTTCAAAGCATTTACGCGATCCGGAAATAGCCTCAAGAGATCGTTCCGGATTCGCATAAAAAACATAACGGTCGTCGGTTAGACAACTTGGCAAGAATTTGTCAATAATGTTGCCATTGAGAGTTTCTTCAATCAGGGTGACCTTCCAGGTCTTATTATTCTCGCCGGTAAATATTTTGCTATAGGTATATGGAGTAGGCGTGAATTCTTCCGAACAACCTACTGCGGCAACCAGACAAATACTAAACAAAAGATATCGTTGATGCCGCATAATCTATATTGGTTTGTATACAATACTTACTTCAGGCTGGTCGTCAAAATCGACGAGCATAATTTTCAGGATAATTTCACGGGTTACCGGGTCGACCACGCCCGTACCTTTCATGGTCGCTAACTCGTCATCAATGAATTCTTCCTCCTGTTCCGGAATTGTCAATGTGTTATCGCCATTGTCGATGAAGGTGAGATCCATTTCCTGGTCAGTTTGGAACACACCGAGATTCCAGTTTGACAACAGGTATGTCTCGCAATCCTGGCTGTTGATGGAAATATCGCTATAAGTGGTGCCTCCTTCAGCGCGCTTCCCGGAATACGATCCTCCTAAAATACAATCGTCAAAAATTGTAAAGGTAAATTCCTTACCTATCGCGCTGCTGCCTTGTCCAATCTCTAGATTGTCCTGGTTTGCGCTAATAAGAGTAAAAACAATATCCTGAGATCTAAGGATGTTGTTGGCATTGTTTATTAGCTGGATCCTTATGTTACCAAAGTACTCTCCTGCAGCTATCCTCACTTTCTTTCTTTCGTCGAGAATGACATAATCCACATCTTCTCTTGCGTTTCCTCCGATCAAGTAGCCTATTGTAAGTTCTTCTTCGGGCGCGGGACCAGCAATGTGGACCTGGATATCGATGGGTTGACTAAAACTTTCTTTATCATACGCGGTTGGTTCTGTGAAACGAACATGGTACGGCCCCCTGAAAATTATAGGCTCAGTTTCACAGCTTGTCAAGATTATTAACAAGATCAGTGCGCCCGTGCTATATATTTTTAACCACATGTTCTTCATCAGTAACCGGGATTTTGATTTCCAACCAAAGCGGGGTTGTTCTGAATCTCACGTTGAGGGATTGGCCAACGTTCATAATCGCTGCGCCAGTTTACGGAAAATGCGCTCATTACTTCCGACGCTCTTCCGGTCCTCACAAGGTCGTACCATCTATGCCCCTCAAAGGCCAGTTCATATCGTCGCTCTTCTTCGATTAGTCTAAGCATCTGACTCTTACTTACTGATCCTACCGACGGCGCATTTGCACGCGTACGCAGTATATTAATGTCGGTCTGTGCGCTATTCAAGCCAGTAACATTGTCGAGCTGCGTTCGCGCTTCGGCGCGGATCAAATACATTTCTGCCAGGCGGAATACAACCACATTGTTATTGTCTGCGTCTGCAGTTCCGTATTTAGCTACAGACCAACCGTTGTCATTGCCACTCAAATTGGCGAGATCAAAACTCATCGAAGAAGAACGGTCACCGGATTCTGAGGTGGAGCCGAGGGCAACAACAACCTGGTTGGAGGGAATGATCTCCCTTCTTCCGACAAAAAGGTTATTGAGTCCGAAATTTCCACTTGTGCCGGGGTCGTCAGCTAACGTGTAGCCCACTTCCAAAATGGCTTCGTCGGTGAAATCCTCTTCAACGATGGAAGAAAAATTCAGCTCGAGCTCATAAAGGTCAGAGTCGATGACATCAGTCGCGTATTCTTGAGCTTGCGTCCAGTTTCCGAGGTACAGATGAAATCTTGCTAATGCAGCGCTTACAGCAAATTTACCTACAAAGCCGGCATTGACGGGCTCGTTTGGAACAATACCAAGCGCCTCGTTATAGTCATCTTCTATAAGCGCTAGTATTTCTGATTCGGTAGCCCTGGGGATATTTCGGTTTGTTTCAATATCGGTTGTTGTTACTTGTGGTACTCCTCCAAAGGAATACAACGCGATAAAGTATGCATAGCCTCGGAGGAAATGTGCGGTGCCCATTACCTGGTTACGCTGAGCGGTTGGTACTCCGCCAACTTCCGGCAAGCGCTCAAGAATAAAGTTGGCTATGTACACCGTGTTGTATATGGCGCCCCACAGTGCCGCAACGGATGCATTGGCCGAGCTGATTTGTTTCGTACCCAGTTCGCGATATTGGCTAAATGTTCCATTGTGGATTAACATGTCTGCTGTGAAGTCCCCCGCAATCACTGTTGCTGGTGCGATGTTCCTGAAAGCGCTATACAATCCTATCTCCACGTTACCTACGTCGTTGGGTTCGTTCAGCACAATGTCGTTAGTAAGCAGGTCGATGGGTTCAGGCTCAAGAACATTCTCGCAGGAAACATTAAACAAGAGTAGCGCTCCCAGAATAACCGATAATATCGTCTTTTGTTTCTTCATCGTAATGTCGCGGTTATTCCAACTGCAATGGTTCTTACTTGTGGTAAGGTGAAAAAGTCGATGCCTTGCGCCGACACTGAGCCGTCGAGTGTACTCACTTCTGGGTCCGACCCTGTGTACTTAGTATAGGTCCAAAGGTTTGTTGCTGTGCAATAGAGTCTAAGCTGCTGCAGTAATAATTTGTTTGTTATGCGGGATGGAAGGTTGTACCCCAGGCTTACATTCTTCAAACGCAAGTACGATCCATCCTCCAACAGCCGGTTACTATGAAGGTTGTTAGTTGTCGACCCGAGGTCATAGCGAGGGATGTCCGTAATATCACCCGGCTCTCTCCACCTTCTCAAGGCGTCGACGGACTGATTATTTTCGATGTCAGCACCCATATTCACAAGTGTGGCTTTCGAAAAATTAAGGACCTTATTCCCCAAAGAGAATTGAAAAAAGAATGAAAGGTCAAATCCCTTATAGTTAAGCGTGTTGGTAATACCACCAATAAGGTCGGGTTGCGCGTTTCCTATGATCATTGCGTCGGAGTTATTGATCGTGCCATCGCCGTTAAGATCTTGATAAATGGCGTCGCCTGTCGCAGGGTCTACACCGAGATAATTTAGTCCCCAGAACGAACCCATCGGGTGACCTTCCTTAATTATGTTAGTACCATCGACTCCCTCGCCCGTGTACCCGCGATAAAGAGGAATTGAATCGGCGAGAAAAAGGACCTTATTAAGGTTCTTTGAAACATTAAGAGTGGTTGTCCATCTAAAAGCCCCTTCGACATTTACAGAGGTGAGGCTGAATTCTATACCCTTGTTTTCCATGTCACCGATGTTGTCGATGATACCACCGAATCCTGTCGTTGAAGGATACGGTCGGGTGAGGAGAAGATCGGAGGTTTTGGTGTGATAAACGTCAATGCTTGATTGCAACCGCCCACTCCACAACGAAATATCTCCACCGAAATTGATCTCGCGAGTTGATTCCCACTTCACATCCGGATTATCGACATTATTTGGTGTTACACCAGAGCTACCGTTGTAAGTGGCGGCTCCCCAAGTCGCAAGATATTGAAACGCGCCAATTCGCTCGTTTCCGGTGTAACCGAAGCTCCCTCTTAACTTTAAATCAGTAATAAATGACGACTTAAAGAATTTTTCCTGTGATATACGCCATCCCGCGGATACGGCTGGGAAATATCCAAACTTGTTATTGGGGCCGAAGTTTGAAGATCCGTCTGCGCGGAAACTTAACTTTGCGAGTATTCGATCTTCGAAATCATAGTTTGCCTCGCCGAACGCTGAGACAATTGCTGTTGGAGGGTTCCTAAAGGACGAACCATTGTCCACGATTCCGGCAGATTGGATGTAAGTGAAATCATCACTGGCAAACAACCTACCCTGGGCATTTCCGCCATTGGCATAGGTGCGATACATCTCTCCACCCACAAGAGCCGAGAAATTGTGTTTGGTATTAAAGGTTTTCGCCCATGAAAGTGTAAGAAAAGTATTGATGTTGGTTCCTGTAAAAGCGCTGTACACGCCATACCCCTGACCGCCTACACTAGGAAGATATCCTCCAATGGCTGTTTGTGAAGATTCATAATTGTCCTCTGTCACATTGTTGTAGTCAATGCTAACCTGTGCTTTTAGACGTAATTCAGGCGTGAAGCTATATACCGCATTAAGGCCCCCCAGCAACTTAGCTGTAGTGACATCGAATCTGGGTAACATAGCCTGACCAACAGGATTAAAGTTCGGAAAGGCTGCATACAACGGCGAACCGGGACCGACGATCGCACCGTTTTCGTCGAAGGGCACAAAGTAAGGAAGGCTTTTAATGGCACCGGAGTACACACCATCAAGGAAGTTGTCTCCCTTAACGCGTTGATTAAGCACGCGTGAGATAGTCAAGTTGGTGCCGATTGAAAATTTTTCAGATACCTTCTGGTCAAGATTGATGACAGTGCTTATCCGCGTGAACTTATTGTTAAGCTGAACACCCTCCTCGTCACGATAAGATCCACTAAGGTAAAAGGTTGTATTGTCGTCGCCCCCTGTCAGTGACACTTGGTATTGCTGGAGTATGCCAGTACGCAGAACCTCATCTTGCCAGTCTGTGTCTACACCATCAGTGACGCCCGGCATCAAACCAAATCCGTCGGGATTCTGGTCGGAATTTTCCACTGCTTCCCGTTGTAATTCTAAAAGTTGTGTTGAATTCAGAAGGTCGAGTTGCCGTACCGGATCAATAATGCCGCGCTGTACGTCGAAAGTGATCTTCGTTTTCGCATTCTTTCCGCGCTTCGTTCTGATGATGACGACGCCATTGGATGCTCTCGAGCCATAGGTGGCTTTTGTTGATGCATCTTTGAGCACCTCGATCGATTCAATGTCATTTGGATTGATTAGCGCCAACGCATTATCAGTCTGGCCGCCATAATCTCGCCCTGACAAAGCACCGGTCTCTACTGGGATGCCATCGACAATGAATAGCGGTCGATTTCCAGCCGTGATAGAAGTTACTCCTCTTATCCGTACAGAAATACCACCTCCAGGTGTTCCTGACGATTGCGTAACCTGTACTCCGGCGGCCTGTCCTTGCAGTGCCTGGTCAATTCCGTTTAGAGATATATCTTTAAATGCACTTGCCTTTACTGAAGAGACAGCTCCGGTAATGTCTCTTCTTTCCACAGAAGAATATCCCATGACGATGACTTCGTTTAATTCCTGGGCTTCTTCCTCCAGTACTATATTTAGATCGGTCTGATTGCCTATGATTAGTTCCTGAGACTTGTAGCCGACAAAGGAAAAAATGAGGACCGCGTCTGGGTCGACTTCCAGGGAAAAACGGCCTTCTATGTCTGTAATTACTCCTTGCGAAGTACCTTTCACCACCACGTTCACGCCAGGGAGGCCATCGGGCGCTGGGGTAGACGTCACCCTACCCGTGACTACCTGAGGCTGGGCAAGGGCTAACGTGGTAAATATGGTGAGGACTGCAGCTAGTAGAGATCTTATCATAGATAGCGGTTAGACTATTCTTCTAAAATTAAATATTAAACAATAAACAACAAGTGACAGTTTCTGGAAAGGGGATAGAATGGAGCCTTTTGGGGAGCAAACTGTCAAAATCATATATATCCTACGCTTTTAGCTGTAAATTTTTAGACACCCCTTTCTTAAAAACGGATGGAGTAACACCAATATTTTTTTTAAATGAAACATTAAATGAGGAGAGGGAATTAAATCCACACTCGTAGGCTATGCCTGCGATCGATAAATATTCCTTGCGGGGATCACAGAGGATTCTCTTAGACTCTTCGATCCGGTACGAGTTGATAAAATTGGTAAAGTTTTGATTAAAAGCGGCGCTAAAAGTGTGTGACAACTGATGTTGTGGTATTGCTGTTAGTGTTGACAGTTTCTGCAATGTGAAATTTGCGTCCAGATACGGCCGATGAGTTTCCATCATTGACAGAATCCGTTCTTTGAAATCTTCAAGCAATTCATCCGAGATCCGAAGGTTTTGATACTTGCCCTTAGGTTCCGTATTGATCTCTGCCTTATTCTTTAATACGGCAAATGTTATGAAGTACATCGCTACTGAGTAAAACACCGGGGCTACAGTGTAAGGTGTAATGGACAGGACGTAGTTTGTGAAATACGCTAATTGAAAGAATGACACCGTTCCGAGCAAGACAATTATCCATGAGAAGGGACCACTTAATTTAAGCAGACGATGCTTATATCCGTAGTAAAATTCCAGACCATAAAGCCCGATGTAAAGAATTGTATAATAAAGAAGAACTCCGTACCCTCCCTTATACCAAAAATTGTCAAGAGTAAGAAGGAAAGAAAATAAGACTATCGCAGCGGAAGGAACGAAATGAAAAATAGAAGATGCTGTCCAGCTTTTGTCTTTCCTTAGCGAGCGGACGTAGAGAAGTAGAGCGGGGCCAATCGCAGCATGTGCGGCAAAGCCGAGGTTAAAAACAATTTCGCTTATGTCAGTTCCGAAGATGAAAAGGGTCGACTTGGCGGCACGGACTCCAATGAGAATTAAGCCTAGCCCTAAAAACAGGTTGCTTTTATTATGACGAGCATTACTGAGAAAATACAGCCCTAAAAGCAGGCTTTGCAAAACACCGAGCCAGCACAACACCAATACGACAGTCTCCATTCAATAATGAGCATACGTGATTTTAAATTTATGAAATAGTTATCAGGAATTGATGATTTTTATCATTTGATCGCGGTGTTTTTCGGATGGGAGGTCCCCATAGCCGGCGGCCATGTTATCGACCATATGGTCAACTCTGTCTGTCCCAGGTATCACGCAAGTTACGGTAGGATTTGAAAGAATAAATTTCAAAAAGAACTGGGCCCAGCTATTACAGTCAAATTCGCTAGCCCAGGCGGGGAGCTGTTTTCCTTTTACATTACCAAAAAGGCCACCTCCCTCAAATGGTTGATTGATGATGACAGCAACCTGCTTTTCTTTCGCTAATGGAAACAATCTTTCCTCAGCCTTTCTGCTAACAAGAGAATAGTTAATTTGAAGAAAATCGAGTGTGTTATTCTTAAGGATCTGCTCAACTGAAGAGTAAGCGCTTTCCGTATAATGGGTTATACCAAAGTATCTGATCTTACCAGCTTCCTTCCATTTCCTCAACGTCTTTAAGTGTGTTTGCCAATCAACCAGATTATGGATCTGCATGAGATCAAGCTTATCGCGTTTCAGAAGGGAAAATGAATTGTTCATCTGCCGGATTCCTTCTTCTTCGCCAGTCGTCCAGACTTTTGTTGCAACGAATAATTTTGAATTGAGCGAGAGCTCTGTGGAGAGTTCTCCTACCACTCTTTCAGATCGTCCATACATCGGGGAGCTATCTATTACGCTACCACTTTTTTCAATCAGCGTTTTCAAAACTCCTCTAAGAGGTTCGCGCTCCGACGAGGCATCCCCCACATCAAAGGTCCGCCATGTTCCTACCCCCACAGCAGTGAGCTGCTCTTTTGACGATGGTATAGTCCGTTTGATGACTTTTTTTTGTTGCATCGACGTGATCAACGGAAGTAATCCTAACGCGGAAAGATTATGCAGGCACGTTCGTCGATCCATAACGCCAAAATTTATACTAAAGATAGTGATGCATTGGCGCGTGTCCATCATTTGATGTTTAAATTCATCGACGGATTAATTAATCCGGAAGCTTTAGTTCTACTATTATCCAAATTCGTCTGATGAAATCAAGTTCTTCTGGATTCTTTAAAGGCATTTAACGCAGAGATTTAGTGCGACACTGAGGCTAGTTATTGAGAGGCACGGCGAGCTAAAGGTGTCTGTTCCCATAGTTTATCAGATTCGCGCGGAGGGCGCAAAGTGCAGTTCGTATCAGGCGTAGTCGCGCGTAGCTTGGTTGTAATGCTTCAAAACTTTTAAAGGCTAATTGTCCAAGAATGCGGAAAGTTCTGATGCGCTTTCTGCAAGCGAAGCGCGCGTGTCTCAGCGGCCTTCGCGTCTCGCTGAGCCATCTGTGTCAGGTGAATTTGGCTCACGGTGGCACTCACCACAAAGAAGCAGTGATGCATTTAAAAAAACCCTCTGCGCTAAAAAAATGATTTGTATGTTCTCAAAAAGAATGAGATGAAATTTAATGAAACTTGACAAAGTACGATTAGTTTCTGATCCGCAGATGCACGGAGAAGGAAGTTCCCTGCTGAGGGATGGATTTGACTTTTAGCCGACCGCCGTGCTGACTTACTATTTGCTTGGACAGACTCAGTCCGATGCCTGAGCCTTCCTTGCGGGTGGAAAAAAAGGGAACGAATATTTCTCTCAGATCTTTTTCAGGGATACCTTTTCCGTTATCGGATACTTCAACGATCACGTGGCCATCGGACATAAATCCTTTTAATGTTATTTTTTTGTTCTGTCGGCCCTCCAGGGCGTGAGCACTATTTGTGATGAGATTTATTATTACCTGTTCGATCAACGCGGGGTCAAAACTTGCAGACAACGAAGGGTCGTTTACTTCGAGCGACAGTTTGATTTCCTGACGTTGCAATGTTTCGCTCATTAGCTTTTCGATTCCCTGAAGAAATGTTTTTATGGCGATGATTTCGGGTTTCGGTTTAGGCGTTTTTGTCAGCTTGCGATAATTTTCCACGAATTGAAGGAGGCCTTCACTGCGATGTTGAATGGTGTTGAGTGAAAAACGGATATCTGAAATTGATTCATCCGTCATTGATTCAAGGGATCTTTGAGTTCCATCCTTGGTGGACAACATACCTTGCATGGTTTCGGTCAGCGACGAAATAGGCGTGATGGAGTTCATTATCTCATGCGTAAGGATCCTGATGAGCTTGTGCCATGCCTCAATTTCCTTTTGTTCTATTTCTGAGTTGATATCCTGGAACGTAACGAGCTTGTGCTGCCTTTCAAGAATAAGGTGTGTGCTTACGTCTACGGAAAATATTTTGGTCTCTTCATTTATTTTAATTTCTATAAGTCTCCGGCCGCTTTCACCTAGCTGAGTAACGTGATTGCCAAATTCGGGATTGAGCTGAAGGATATGACTCCAACTCTTTAGCCCTTTTATGTTCAACAGCCCCTCGGCGGTGGGATTTATCAGCACGATTTCGTCTTCAGCGATGGATATGATCCCAACCTGCAGTTGGTTGATCAATACCTGCAGGAATTGGAATTGTGCTTCACGTTCAATCTTCACCCGTTTGTATGCGTCAATAATTTCAGTCATGCCTAGTTGAAGGTCTTTGAACGATTTGCTTAAGGGATGTTGCTTAAATGTTATTGAGAAGTCACCGTGTCTGACGGCGAAGAACAGCCTTGCTAATTCGCGATTTGTATGATTTACGTAATAGATCAATTCTCCGATTTGTGCAACGAGGATCAGGCTGACGATGATCTGATTGAAGAACAACCGGCCATCGCCGAATATCCACGCAAGAAGAAATATATTTCCTACGATCAAGGCGACTCTGATAACCAAAAGGACAGTAAAGCGCATTAGTATTTTTTTTGCAATAAATTCTACTAGAATCACAAACCGTGTTTCTTCATCCTTCGATATAAAGCCGTTCGCGTCATCCCCAACGTTCGTGCCGTGTTACTTACATTGCCGTCATGATCCTGAAGGGACTGCATGATAAACCTCTTCTCCATTTCTTCAAGTGTAACGGGATGTTCTTCTTTCCTGGGCTGAATAGCGGTATTACTAATAAGTAATTCAGGGCTCCTGATCACTTTCCCTTCATTGAGTATTACGGCGCGTTCAACTGCATGCTGAAGTTCCCGAATATTTCCAGGCCAATGATACTTTTTAAGTTTTAGTGTGACGCTTTTATCGACGGCCATGTCCTGGCGTTTGTATTTCTGGCTATAACGTCGAAGAAAGTGATCCAGCAACAAAGGAATGTCTTCAATTCTTTCGCGAAGTGAAGGCACTCTTATTTCTACGGTATTAATCCTGTACAGAAGATCCTGCCTGAATTTTTTTTCATAGACCATTTCGTTCAGTGGCATATTGGTCGCGCAAATGAGCCGAAAGTTGACTGGAATTTCTTTCGTTGAGCCGACGCGTTGGACCTTTCGATGCTGCAGGACTGTCAGTAGCTTGGACTGAGATGCCAGAGAAAGATTTCCGATCTCGTCGAGAAATATTGTGCCGTCGGAAGCGATCTCAAATCGGCCGGCTTTGTCCTGCTTGGCGTCGGTGAAGGCTCCTTTTACGTGTCCAAAGAGTTCGCTTTCGAATAGCGATTCCGTAATGGCACCAAGGTCAACGCTGATAAAGACATTATTCCGGCGAGCTGATTTTCTATGGACTGCGCGAGCCACCAACTCTTTGCCGGTGCCGTTTTCACCGAGTATCAGGACATCAGCTTCGGTTGATGCAACTCGGTCTATCATTTCATGCACCCGTTGAACGGCAGGGGAGTCCCCGATAAAGTCAACATAAGGCTGGTCGATATCGTCGCTTAGTTTTTCCTGGGCGACCTTGAGTTTTTGAACTTCCTTTCGCGATCGTCGCAGTTGTAATGCGGAAAGTATAGTGCCGAGAAGCTTTTGATTCTTCCACGGCTTCAACACGAAATCAACGGCGCCATTTTTCATCGCTTTCACCGCAAGGTCCACTTCACCGTAGGCGGTTATCAAAATGACGACAGCCTGAGTGTCTATTTTAAGTATTTGATCCAGCCAATGAAATCCCTCTTCACCATCATTTACTCCCTTTCGAAAATTCATGTCCAACAGAATCACATCGAATTCTCCATTCTTTACATGGTTTGGAATATTGCCAGGATTCTCCTCAATATGCACATGCGTAAATTCCTGTTTCAAAAACATCTTTGCTGTTTCCAACACATCCCTGTCGTCGTCGACGATTAAGATCCTTGCAGAGTTCATCGTAATTTGATTTCCACCAAATATAGATTCTGTATCAATATCAAACATAGTTGTGTATCGATTTCGATACATTTTTCTTATTCAACCACTTCATAAACTACGTAAGATACTGATATCCAACATATTGAATTAGTGGCATTGCTTTGGTATATTTCGAAGCCATATGATAAAGAATTATCTGCTTATAACTCTTCGGAATTTTGCAAGGAACAGGAGCTACACCCTGATAAACATCCTTGGTCTACGCATCGGTATCAGTTCCTGCTTGATAATTTTCCTCGTCGTTTCAAACGACCTTAGCTTTGACAAATTCCATTCTCATTATGACCGGATTTACCGGGTAGTCATTGAAGGAAAGACCGCTTCAGGGACTGACTATGGGTCAACAACGCCTTATCCTTTTACGAAAGCTTTTCGCAATGATTTTCCCAACGTGCCGATGATCGCTCAACTCCATATGCAGGAGGATGTCTTAATGAAGGTAGGAGTGGAGAAAAGACGCATGCATAATGTTTTGTTTGCAGATTCTCTGTTTTTTGATGCGTTCGATTTCAAAGTGTTGTCTGGTAATCCAAAGGTCGATCTGGCAGAACCTGGGAAAGTATTCTTAACGAAAACATTGGCTGACAACCTGACGATTGATGGTAAAATGGCTACCACCATAAAACTTGATAACAAACTCGAGTTGGAAGTTGCAGGGATCATAGCAGACCCTCCTCCAAATTCGCACATATCGTTTTCGATGTTGGTTTCCATGCCATCACTTTCGAAAGATTTTATGGGCTTTCCGGTGGATAGCTGGGGTACAACCATTGCTGGATATAACTACCTCGTTTTACCCGAGAATTTATCTCCAGAAAAATTAGAAGATGATCTTAAGAAATTTGTCGCCAAGTACTATTCTCCGGAGGATGCAGCAAGAAAAACATTCAAGCTGCAACCCTTGCGCGAAATTCACTTTGACCAGCAGTACACCGAAAATCCCGGCGATGCATCAAACGCAAACATGAATGACCTCGTGGTGATGGGTGTTTTAGGTGTGTTTATACTTTCCATCGCATGCGTGAATTTTATTAACCTGGCAACAGCACTTGCAATCAAGAAATCAAAGGAGATCGGGATCCGGAAGACACTTGGCGCGCGCCGAAGTCAGCTAACATTATATTTTCTCTCCGAAACATTTCTGTTAACTGTGGTTTCAGTAGTCATCTCGTTGGGTGCGGTGGAATGGCTCCTAAGGTGGCTTAACAGTTTCCTTCAGCTTTCACTAGAACTCAATCTGACAAGCGATCCCTGGTTGGCATCATTTATAATACTGATTGTTTTTTTTACAACAGCGCTTGCGGGATTTTATCCGGCAATAGTTTTATCTGGATTCAACCCATTGGCTGTACTCAAAAATAAGATTACCGCGCAAGGTACCTCTGGAGCAAGCGTGCGCAAGGTACTCGTGGTGTTCCAATTCATTATTGCGCAGGTCCTTATCATGGGTACGCTGATTATAGCCGGGCAAATGGAGTACTTTAGACAGAAACCGTTAGGGTTTGATACTGACGCTATAGTCAATGTTCCTCTTCCGGATAATGCAGGGGTAAAGCTAAACTCATTAAAAACCAGACTTGAATCCAACGCGGCTATAAGGAGTGTTTCCTTATCATTAGGGGCACCCATTTCCGGGAACAATTTCACCACTGGGCATTTCCTCTCTGATAAAGGTCCACAGGAAAGACACACCGTTCAGGTAAAACCGGTTGATCTCTCGTATTTGGAGACCTATGGACTGAGCATGGTGGCAGGTCGCTGGTTTACTGCAACAGAGCAGAATGCTATTCTTCAGGCTGAGGATCCCTGGAAAGCAAACTTCAATTACATTATCAATGAAGCCGGCGCACGCAGACTTGGATTTGCCAATCCGGCAGACATAGTAGGAAAAAAAATTACAACTGGTATTAATGACATCAATGCTGAAGTGATTGGCGTCGTCGGTGATTTTCACACCACGTCATTACACGAAGCTATCGAGCCTGTCATAATGATACTATTACCACAGTTCTTCTATGACGCAGGCATTAAAGTGAATACGAAAGACCTTAGCAGCACAATCGCATTTATTGAGCGCAATTGGCTGGAGGTCTACCCCGAATATGATTTTGAATACCAAGTCCTGGACGACAGTATCGCCAGATTGTATGAGCATGATGCCCGCACATTTACTCTATTCAAAGTGTTCGCGTCCATCTCCATTTTTATCGGTTGTTTGGGGTTGTACGGATTAATTTCCTTTATGGCAAGTCAGAAGCTCAAGGAAGTCGGCATAAGAAAAGTGATGGGAGCATCCGTTGCCAGTATAATGATACTCTTCTCGAAGGAATTTGTGAAGCTGATAATTATCGCGTTTTGTATTGCGGCGCCATTGGCTTACTACTTTATGAATCAGTGGCTCGAGGGTTTTGCATACCGCATATCGATACCGTGGACAGTCTACGTGGTCGGTGTCGTTTCAACGCTGGTTATTGCGATACTCACCGTGAGTTATCGATCCGCAGAAGCTGCGCGGACGAATCCAGCGGATACGCTTCGCTCGGAATGAGGAGGTATAGGGTATAAGGTATAAGGTAATAGAGTTAAAACATAGAAAGATAAACATGGTTTCGAATTATTTGAAAACTGCCATTAGAAGTATCCTCCGGGAACGACAATATGCGCTGATCAAAATTATTGGGTTAGCTCTGGGTCTTGGAACGAGCATGGTATTGCTACTTTATATATCTCATCAGTTGAGTTATGATTCGATGCATCGTGATGTATCGAGGATGTACAGAGTGAACCAATCCAATATATGGGATCCCAATGGAGGCATTTTCAGTTCGACAGGTCCTGCGGTTGCTTTCGCGCTAAGGAGTGATTTTCCGGAAATAGAAGAAATTCTGAGAATCAACACGCCTTATGAACTCACTGCGCGCTATATAAAGGCGGACGGCGATGTAGTAGCATTTCAGGAGAGCAAGGTGCTCGCGGCAGATTCAAACTTTTTTTCATTTTTCAATTTCAGGCTGAAGGAAGGTGACCCCCGAACCGCTCTCATAGGAAAAAATAAAGTGGTGTTATCGGATAAAGCGGCGTTGCGTTTGTTTGGCAACGAACCCGCAGTGGGTAAGATTATTCAAATTGGCGACGATAGAACCGCTGTGGAAGTGACGGGAGTTACCGAAGAGCAGCCGACAAACATGCACTTTCAATTCGATTACCTTTTGTCGATGTACACGAATCCTAATATCAAAGAATTTGAATGGAGCTGGATATGGACACAGGTAGTTACTTATGTAAAGCTCAGGCCTGGAGTCGATGCAAAGGCATTAGATGAAAAATTGAAAACCTTTGCGGATCGTTATGCGCCGGCGACATTCAAGAGATTGCAAATGGATTATAAGGAGTTTATTAGCGAAAAAGGTCCATGGTTGGTATCCCTTCAGCCGGTCAAGGATATTCATCTCTATTCAGATCAGATCGGAAATCGCATTGGTCCGGTAGCAGATATAAAGTATATATATATCCTAAGTGTTATCGCAGTCTTTATTCTTCTTCTCGCGGTGATAAACTTTGTTAACCTTTCCACTGCCAGAGCGACGAACCGGGCAAAAGAAGTAGGAGTAAAGAAAACTCTTGGCATGATGCGTGGATCACTCATTATCCAGTTCCAGGTTGAGCATATCCTGCTGACGATGGTCTCTATGCTCCTCGGGTTGGGATTTATGGAAATACTGCGACTTATTATTCAACCTTTTGTCGGTATTGAAATTCCATTGTCTGTGTGGAGCGCAAGCACCTTTATTCTGATTATTGTTTTGTTCCCGATTGTTATCGGATTTCTTGCGGGATTATACCCTTCATTTTATCTCACTGCATTCCGACCTGCCCAGGTACTTAAAGGGAAACTGGCGACAGGACTCCGTTCGTCAGGAATGCGAAATGGTTTAGTGGTATTCCAGTTTACGATCTCAATTGCGCTTATGGCTGCAACACTCATCGTTTTTCAGCAGCTTGAATTCTTCCAGTCCAGGAGTGTAGGTTTTGAAAAGGAGAATTTGCTTGTACTAAACAATGCGGAAAAGCTAGGCGATCAATTTGAATCCTTCCGAAATGAAATTTCAGACTTCGATGGAGTAGTTAGTGCTTCTGCGTCAATGGATATCAGGGGAGGCTTTGAAGACATTTATATGCGTGAAGGTGACATGAAAAAACTTTCGATATCAGGATTCAAAGTCGATGAGCACTTCTTTGAAACCACTGAGATACAATTGTTATCAGGTAGACCTTTCGACAAGACCAGGCCATCAGATCAAAATGCGGCGGTAGTGATCAGTGAAACAACAGCGCGTTTTTATGACTGGACTCCGGAAACTGCCTTGGGTAAAAGGATCTTCTACCTCGGTGATGAAATGGGCCCGCAGGAAGTTATCGGTGTGGCCAGGGATTTTCATTTCCGTTCACTTCACCAGAACATCATGCCTACCATGTTTTTTAGTTTGAATTCAAAGGCATTTGGCGACAAAAAAATTGTGCTGATAAGATACAACACGCAGGATATAAAAGGACTCATCGGAAAACTTGAAAACAAGTGGGACAAGTTTGTGGAAGCGGCGCCCTTCTCCGTTTCTTTCTATGACGAGGAAGTGAAAATGCAATATCAGCAAGAACAACGCGCGGCTTCGCTGTTTTCGATATTCACCGGCTTATCAATCACGATTGCAGTTATAGGACTGGTCGGTCTTGTATCGTATTCCGCAGAGCAGCGTAAAAAGGAGATTGGTATTCGTAAAGTATTCGGTGCGTCTCTCTCCCGCATCTATATTATGATCAATACTCAATATGTGCGCCTGCTTTGTATATCGTTACTGATCGCAACACCTACTTCGTGGCTACTCATGCAACAATGGTTGAATACATTTCCCTACAGGGTAGAGGTTAACCCCTTAATTTTTGTGGTTTCAGGTTTAGTTGAGTTGGTGCTTGCGCTGCTTTGCGTCAGTTACCTCGCGCTGCGCGCAGCGTCGCTGAATCCGGCGACGGTTTTGAAGGACGAATAGCGCTTTGCAATTTTTTTTTGATGGTCGGTTTTTCACCCTAGAGAGAGTATAGGACCGAATCATCCGACTGTGTTATATTCGCGCATAATTCATTAACCATGAAAAACCGATTTCAAATAATAGCCCTGGCAGCGGGAATGTTGCTATTTTCTTGTTCTCCTGAAAAAAAGGAGGATGCAGCATCTGGCCTGGGGATTAATCTGGCCAATATTGATACTACCGTAAGGCCGCAGGACGACTTTTTCCAGTATGTTAACGGTGGGTGGCTGAACAGAGCCACCATCCCGGCCGATCAAGGACGATGGGGATCTTTCAACGAATTGCGTGAATTCAACAACGATGCAGTACTCAAAGTCCTCAAGAAGGCAGGAGAGGATACGAAGCTTTATCCCGAAGGTACAGACCAGCGTAAAGCTGCCGACTTCTACTCCATAGGGATGGATTCGTTACTTGCGGAGCGTTCAGGAATTGAACCCATAAGCCCATATCTCGAAAAGATTAAAGGCATCTCAAACAAGAGTGAAATTCAACGCTACCTATCTGAGGATATATTGACGGGCGGTGGTGCATTTTTTGGAATGAGTATTATACCTGACCTGAAGAACAGTAAAAAGGTGGCTGTCTATATTGATGCTGGAGGTCTTGGCCTCCCGGAGCGCGATTACTACCTGAAGGCGGACGAAAAGTCCAAAGAGACCAGGGAAAAATATAAAGCCCACCTTACCAACCTTTTCAAATTAGCTGGAGAGCCCCAGGAAAAGGCAGCCGCGAATGCATCAAAGGTGCTGGCCCTCGAAACGCAACTCGCAAAGTCGATGTTGAGTAAAGAAGAGTCACGCAATCCCGAGTTACAATACAATCCAAAAACATTAGCCGAGCTGTCAAAAATTACCCCTTCGGTAAACTGGCAATCATACTTCACTGATTTGAAGATCAATGAAGACACTATTATCGTCATGCAGCCGAAATATATGATTGAATACGAAAAAGTCATTAACGGCTATTCCCTTGATGATATCAAAACCTATTTGGTATCCGCGCTATTAAGAGGTTCTGCGTCATTGCTGAGTAATGCGTTTGTACAGGAATCATTTGATTTCAATACGAAATATTTACGCGGAACTGACCAAATGCTTCCACGCTGGAAACGAGTACTTGGTGTAACTAACAGTTACCTCGGAGAGGCTATTGGTAAACTGTATGTTGACGAGAATTTCCCGCCGGAGGCGAAAGCAAAGGCGTTAGCAATGGTTGAAAATATTCGACGGGCGTTTGCCGAGCGTATAAAAGGTCTCGATTGGATGTCGGATTCTACAAAACAAATGGCATTGGGAAAACTCAATACTTTTACTGTTAAGATCGGTTATCCGGATCAGTGGAAGGATTATTCAGCACTGGAGATTGACAAGGGGCCTGAGTCAGCGTCTTATTTTAAGAATGCGGTAAACGCAGCAAGGTTCCAGGTACAGGAAGATATTGCAAAACTTGGAAAACCCGTCGATAAGAAGGAATGGTACATGACCCCACAAACGGTGAATGCTTCTTATAATCCATTGTTCAACGAGATCACATTTCCTGCAGGTATCCTTCAAGCGCCGTTTTATGACTATCGGGCCGACGAGGCAGTCAACTATGGGGGTATTGGCGCAGTGATCGGGCATGAGTTGTCACATGGCTTTGATGATATGGGAAGTCAGTTTGATGCCGAAGGAAATCTTAAGAACTGGTGGGCTGAGGTCGACTTAAGCAAGTTCAAGGAGAAAAGTAAGGCCTATGTTGATCAGTTCAATAAGTATGAGCCGCTGCCCGGAGTTTTTGTACAAGGTCAGTTCACACTTGGAGAAAATATCGGCGATCTGGGAGGTCTTGCAATTGCATTTGATGGCCTTCAACTCTTTTACAAGGAGAACGGGAAACCTGGAGACATTGACGGATTTACTCCCGAACAGCGTTTCTTTCTTTCATGGGGTACTATCTGGCGAGCAAAGTATCGCGATGAGACGCTTCGTACCCAGGTACTCACTGATCCTCACTCTCCATCAATGTATCGCGCCAATGGTCCTTTAACCAACTTCGATCCCTTTTATAAAGCGTTTAATGTGGTTGAGGGTGATAAAATGTACAGACCAGAAAACGAAAGAGTAAAGATTTGGTAACTGTAATTGTATGTGAAAGCCTTGATTTTGACTTAATCGGCTTTTTTTTGAGTTGAATTTTTGTAAAACATCCGGACTTTATTATTATTGCCTTCACAATAGGTAGTAATGCCATGGGAAGAGGAGATAAAAAGACAAAAAGAGGAAAGATCTGGAAGGATTCTTACGGGAATTCGAGAAAGAAAAAGGCGATCAAAGCAAAGCTGAAGAGATCAAGAACGCGGAAACCTGTACCTGCGGTTGCGACTGAAGAAGCTGCTGCAAAACCAAAAAGAACGGTTACTAAGAAAAAAACCGACGCATAATCGAAATATGAAGTATATCATAAACATAGCATGGTGGTGGCACAGATCGGGATTCGATGTGTGAACAGCCTTGATATGACTTTGCGTTAAGCCGAAGGCCTGCTGTTCACAGCAGGCCTTCGTTTTTTATAACCAAATCCTTGTATTGCTGAATAAATGAAATGAAATACAAACTCAAAACCTTCACGAAAAAGTTGTTAGCCGATACGCTAACCCCCGTGAACATCTATTTGAAGCTCCGCGATGTATATGCAGGCAGTATCTTGTTAGAGAGTTCCGATTATCACGGCCACGAGAACAGCCTTTCTTTTATTTGCTGTGAGCCGATTGCTTCTTTTCAGGTACAAGGAACAACGGCCGAGAAACGATACCCCGACGGAACAATCGACAACGAACCGATCACCAAGGTCGGACATGTCACGACGCTGCTGGAAGATTTTCGGAAGGCATTTGAGATGGAGCCAAACACGTCAAAGTACGCCAATTGTGGGTTGTTTGGTTATATGGCATACGATTCCATTAGATTTTTTGAAGACGTCACTATCAAGCAAACGGAACAGAATATTCCGGATATCCTGTACAAGTTGTATCGATACGTAATTATCGTTGATCATTTCTCCAATGAATTGAATCTGTTCGAGCATTGTTATGACTCGAAAGACGATTGTCGAAGCACGCTTGACAAGGTGGAGCAGATAATTTTCAGCAACCGGTTCGCTACCTATCGTTTCGCCCTTACAGATACAGAGACTTCTAACGTTCGCGATGATGAATTCCTGAACATCGTGGAAAAAGGAAAAGAGCATTGTTACCGTGGTGATGTCTTTCAAATAGTACTATCCAGACGATTTACGACTGGCTTTAAGGGTGATGAGTTTAACGTGTACCGCTCGCTTCGATCAATCAATCCGTCACCATACTTATTCTATTTCGATTATGGAAGCTTCAAGCTCTTTGGATCATCCCCTGAGGCTCAGCTCCAGGTAAAAAATGGAAAGGCTCACATCTTTCCCATTGCCGGTACTTTCAGGCGCTCGGGAAATGATCAGGAGGACGCAACCATCGCAGCAAACCTTGCAGCCGACGAGAAAGAAAATGCGGAACACGTAATGCTTGTCGACCTTGCAAGAAATGATATGAGCCGCAACGCTGAACACGTTACAGTGGAGGTGTTCAAAGAAATCCAGTTCTATTCTCACGTTATTCACCTTGTTTCGAAAGTTAGCGGAAGCTTAAAGGATGATACTTCCGTCGTGGCAATGGCTGCTGATACGTTTCCTGCCGGAACTCTTTCGGGAGCACCCAAACATATGGCCATGACATTGATCAATAAATACGAGAACATAAATAGAAGTTTTTACGGTGGCGCAATTGGTTTTATTGGTTTTGATAACTCATTCAATCATGCCATCATGATCAGGACTTTCCTTAGTCATGAGAACAGACTGATCTTCCAGGCTGGGGCGGGAGTGGTGTCAAAATCAAATGCTCAAAGTGAGCTGCAGGAAGTGAATAATAAATTAGCCGCTTTGCGAAAGGCTGTTCTAATGGCGGAGAAGATTTAAGTGAGACTATAGTAAATATATTTCGATGAGGATACTTGTTATTGATAACTACGATTCGTTCACGTATAACCTGGTTCACATCATTCGTGCGCTGGGGCACAAGATGGATATTTTCCGGAACGACAAGATCGGACTGGCGGAAGTGAAGTCTTACGATAAAATACTTCTATCGCCAGGGCCGGGGATACCGGACGAGGCTGGCATCATGAAGGACATCGTTAAGGAATACGGGCCTGTAAAAAGTATTCTTGGTATTTGTCTGGGCCACCAGGGTATTGGGGAGGTGTATGGCGCGAAGTTGTTCAACATTCCGAAAGTTCTGCATGGAGTAACATCAACAGGATTTGTAAAGGATCGTGGCGAATACCTGTTTAAGAATGTGTCTGATAGCTTTCAGGCAACACATTACCATTCATGGGCGGTGATGCCTGACAGCATAACGTCCGATCTGAAGGTGACAGCAGTAAACAATGAAGGACTGATCATGGGGTTGAGTCACACGCGTTTTGACGTAAAAGGATTACAATTTCATCCTGAGTCTATTATGACACCAGAAGGTCCGACGATGATTGAAAACTGGCTTAATCATTAAACATTTAATAAAAAGAAAAAGCTATCGGCATGAAAGCAATATTTAATGAATTGATTGACCATCGCTCCCTCACAAAGGAATCTGCAAAGAATGTACTGGTCGAGCTGGCATCTGGAAAATACAACCCAAGCCAGATGGCTGCATTCATGACAGTTTACATGATGCGCAGTATTACGGTGGAAGAGCTCCAGGGCTTCCGTGATGCAATGCTGGAACTGTGTGTTCCAGTACGATTTGAACAACCCGTTATGGATGTCTGCGGCACAGGTGGCGATGGAAAAAATACATTTAATATGTCGACGCTTTCGTCGTTTGTTGTGGCTGCAGCCGGTCAACCAGTAGCGAAACACGGAAACTATGGAGTTTCTTCCGCGTGTGGCAGTTCGAACCTTCTGGAATTCTTTGGATATAAATTCACCAACAACATTGATGTGCTAAAGCGCTGCCTTGATCAAGCAAACATTTGTTTCATGCATGCACCGTTGTTCCACCCTGCAATGAAAAATGTGGCGCCGATCCGAAAGGAGCTTGGTGTTAAGACTTTCTTTAATATGCTCGGTCCAATGGTGAATCCTGCATTGCCTACCCGTCAATTGGTAGGCGTGTTTAGCCTGGAACTGGCGCGTCAGTACGGCTATTTATATCAGGACACCGATAAGAATTTTGTTATCCTGCATTCGCTGGATGGCTACGACGAAGTTTCGTTAACCGGGCCATTCAAGTATTTCTATAACGGAGGTGAGAAGGTTGTGGAACCCGCGGACCTTGGATTGCCTAAATTAAAGTATGAGGATATAAAAGGAGGCACGACCGTCGAGGAATCGTCTCGCGTATTTATGGACATCCTGGAAGGAAAAGGAACCGCCGCTCAAAATGCAGCTGTCGTCGCGAACGCTGGTATGGCCTTGTACGCCGCAAATCAAAAGGAGGGCATTCTCGCTGCGGTGCAAAAAGCAAAAGACGCACTTGAATCGGGGAAAGCCTTGATAGCATTTAAGAAATTGATGGAAGCAAACAATTAAATCATACTGAGTTATTCATGAATATTCTCGATGAGATCATAGCATATAAAAAAACCGAGGTTGCTACACGCAAGAGCCTTTATCCGGTTAAGTTGCTGGAACAAAGCATCTATTTTTCAGCGCAACCAGTTTCGCTTAAGAAGTACATTCAGCGCGAGGATAAGTCTGGTATAATTGCTGAGATCAAACGCAAGTCACCATCAAAAGGGGTTATTAATCCGTATGTTTACGTTGAGCGCACATCAATCGGATACATGCAGGCGGGCGCGTCTGCACTCTCGGTGCTTACCGACAAAAATTTCTTTGGTGGAAGCAATGACGACCTCACTACCGCCAGAAAATTCAATTTCTGTCCTATTCTTCGAAAAGATTTTACGATTGATGAATATCAGATAGTCGAAGCAAAGTCCATTGGTGCCGATGCGATCTTATTGATAGCTGCGGCCCTGGAGGTTTCAAGATTAAAAGAACTGGCAACGTTCGCTCATTCGTTCGGCCTTGAGGTTCTGCTGGAAGTTCATAACGAGGATGAGTTAAAAGCAAATATTGATGCAGGCGCTGATTTGATTGGCGTTAACAACAGAAATCTGAAGACTTTTGAGCTAAGCATTGAGGTATCCAAACGGCTTGCACCACTGATGCCAAGTAACGCAGTAAAGGTTTCGGAAAGCGGTATTGAGTCCGTTAACACAATCCTGGAACTGAGGAAGTATGGATTCGAAGGATTCCTTATGGGTCAGAATTTTATGCAACACAGCCGTCCGGAAGCAGCATGTAAAGAGTTTATTGAAGAGCTCCGAGCAGCGACAGTAAAAGCAAAGATTAAATGACAGGGGCCGAGAAAATAAAGATCAAAGTATGTGGAATGCGTGATTTAAACAACATCACGCAGGTTACGGCTTTGGGCCCCGATTACATGGGATTTATTTTCTATCCGCCATCGCCGCGTTACGTTGGTCCAGACTTCAAGTTGTTTGATAAAGCTAATCCAGCTATTGTTCGCGTTGGAGTGTTTGTCAACGCAAGCAACGATGAGATAATAAAACAATCGAGGGCCATCGGATTTGACCATGTACAACTTCATGGAAATGAGAGTGTGCAACAGGCGGGGGATCTGAAGGATTCGGGATTTAAAGTAGTCAAAGTGTTTTCTGTTGAAGATGACTTTGATTTCGCCACAACTAGACCATTCGCGCCCGTAGTCGATTACTTCTTGTTCGACACGAAGGGAAAATTTTATGGCGGCAACGCAAAGACCTTCAACTGGAAAATTTTGAATCGTTATGATCAGGATGTCCCGTTCTTTTTAAGCGGTGGCATATCACCTGAGAACGTGAATGATATGAGCTTGCTTGATGGAATGAACCTCTACGCACTGGATGTAAACAGCGGAGTCGAGGAAGCACCCGGGCTTAAGGACCTCAAAAAATTGGAGACCATATTTGAGGCCGTTGAGAAACTTCGGTTGAAACGGCCCGCATCTTGAATGTTTGAAAAATTGAAAAACTTATACCATGAAATACTCGGTAAATGACCAAGGGTACTACGGCAAGTTCGGCGGAGCTTATATCCCGGAGATGTTATACCCAAATGTGGAAGAACTAAGGACAAGGTATCTGGAGATCATCTATGAAGATGGATTCCAGAAAGAATTCAAGAAGTTACTGCGTGACTATGTCGGCCGCCCGACGCCGCTTTACAGGGCTAATCGTCTTTCTGAAAGATATGGTACAAATATCTACCTCAAAAGGGAGGACCTGTGTCATACTGGGGCACACAAGGTCAACAATACAATAGGTCAGATCCTGTTGGCTAAAAGATTGGGAAAACAAAGGATCGTCGCGGAAACGGGAGCAGGACAACATGGTGTTGCCACGGCTACGGTATGCGCTCTTATGGGAATTGAATGCACAGTGTACATGGGAAAAGTCGATATGGAACGGCAAAGACCCAATGTAGAACGCATGCGAATACTTGGCACAAAGGTGGTACCTGCCCTAAGCGGAAGTATGACCCTGAAGGACGCGACAAATGAAGCACTGCGACACTGGATAAATAACCCTACGGATACTCACTATATTATCGGCTCGGTGGTCGGACCGCATCCGTATCCTGACATGGTCACTCGGTTCCAGTCGGTGATCAGCGAAGAGATAAAGAAGCAGTTGTTGGATGAGATCGGGCATCCCTATCCCGATTATGTTATTGCATGCGTAGGAGGTGGAAGCAACGCCGCTGGCGCGTTTTATCATTTTCTGGATAACGAACATGTTCAACTGGTGGGGGTAGAGGCTGCAGGTCATGGAATTGATTCTGGTGAATCCGCTGCCACGACTGTTTTGGGAAAACCTGGGGTACTACACGGTAGTAAAACTTTGTTAATGCAAACAGACGATGGTCAGGTTGTCGAACCCTATTCCATTTCGGCTGGATTGGATTATCCGGGCATTGGGCCTATTCATGCGCACTTGTTCGAAGTTGGCCGTGTAAAATTCCTTAGCGCTACGGACGATGAAGCAATGAATGCAGGAATCGAGCTGAGCCGCACTGAAGGAATTATTCCCGCCATTGAATCCGCACATGCTATTGCAGTATTAAACCAATTTGAATTTGATAAGGACGATGTGGTGGTCGTGAACCTTTCAGGGCGCGGGGATAAAGACCTGGAGACTTATATAAAATGGGGGAAATACTAGCATTGTTAATGCAGGGTCACGACGATCACAAAGGAAGCACTCCCGATAGCTATCGGGAGATCACGACGTGAAGGGCTAAATACGCCGTGTGTGGTTCGTAGTGGACATTGTGACCTGCAATATATGCTAATGCAGATCATGTGATTAAAAAGTAATGGTCATCAATGTTTTAAAAATGAAAAATAGAATTAAAGACCTTTTCGAATCAAAGAAGGAAAATATTCTTTCTGTGTTTTACACAGCGGGTTTTCCAACGCTGGAAAGTACTCAGCTCATTGCAGAGACGTTGGCAAAGGCTGGAGCTGATATCATCGAGATAGGAATACCTTATTCAGATCCTATCGCCGATGGTCCTACTATCCAGGAAAGCAATACGGTGGCGCTGAAGAATGGAATCAATTTGACATTGATCCTTAAACTTGTGAAGGATATTCGCAAAAGCGTTGATATTCCCATTATCCTGATGGGATACGTCAACCCCGTATTGCAGTATGGAATTGAGCGCTTCGCCCGTGACGCTGCGGAAGCGGGTGTCGATGGTGTAATTCTCCCTGACTTGCCCATGTCGGCTTTTCTTGATGAATACAAAACATTATTTGAGTCAGTGAATCTGAGCAATACGTTCCTGATCTCACCAACAACGTCAGAAGAGCGAATCAGAAAAATAGATTCGATAACGGACGGATTTATCTATGCCGTGTCGGCATCAAGCATTACGGGCGCAAAAGGCAAGTTCACAGATGAGCAGATCACTTATTTCAAGAGGTTAAAAGATATGAACTTGAAAAACCCATTTTTGATCGGCTTCGGTATATCCAATAATGAAAGCTTTTCAACAGCGAGCAATTATGGAGCCGGGGCAATTGTCGGAAGTGCTTTTATCAATTTGTTAAAGGACTCAAAAAATGTCAGCGCCGACACAACGGCTTTTGTTCAGTCCTTAAAGTTTAGAAATAACTAACTCGACATGATTATCCAATTGCAGAAGGATGTCGCATCCATGGAGAAAGACGCGATTGTCAACAAGATCAGAAGCCTGGATTACAAGACCACCGAGGTCAAGACCCAAAAGAATACTTATATCGTCGGCATCGGGAAAAAGGAGTTTGATATCCGCTTGCTGGGACACATGAGAGGGATCGAAGATATTCACCGCGTGTCTGACGATTACAAGCTAGTGTCGAGAAAGTGGAAAGTGGAACGAACAAAAATCGACCTCGGGGACGACGTAATAATTGCAAATGGATCCTTATCGATCATGGCCGGTCCCTGTTCAATTGAAAATGAAGCGCAGGTTGAAAAAACAATCAATCATCTTAAGTCAAATGGTGTGACGATCATGAGGGGAGGGGTATTTAAGCCTCGAAGTTCTCCCTATGCATTTCGTGGCCTTGGCGTTGAAGGTTTGAAGATGTGGTATGCTTGTGCGAGAAAAGCGGGAATAAAGATCATTAGCGAAGTGATGCAGGTTAGTCAGATCGCTGAGATGTATGACTACGTCGACGTGTTCCAGGTAGGAGCGCGAAACACACAGAACTTCAATTTGCTGGATGAACTAGGCAAAGCCGATAAAGCGGTGATGATCAAACGGGGGATATCAGGAACAATAGAGGAACTGCTTTATTCCGCAGAATACGTGTTTGCCGCCGGAAACGAAAAGCTGATGCTATGTGAGCGAGGAATACGAACTTACGAAAGGGCAAGTCGCAATACGATGGATCTGAATGCTATTCCGATCTTAAAAGAAAAGACTCATCTGCCGGTGATCGCCGATCCGTCTCACGGTATCGGTATCCGCGAGTATGTGGAGCCGATTGCCCTTGCTGCGGTAATGGCGGGCGCCGACGGAGTCATTTACGAGACGCACGAAAAGCCTGAAGAAGCAGCTTCGGACGGTCAACAGACGCTCGACTTTGAGGAATCAAGTCGTTTGATCGACAAGTTGAAAAAAGTGTTCGAACTGAGACAATCATTTTAGCATGTTTGAATTGACTAACGTGAGCACGTTTCAAAAATAATCTGAATACCCATGACACTTTACGGAATCAAGAATTGTAACACAGTTAAGAATGCGGTCAGTTGGCTCAATAGTAAGAAAGTGAAATTTGATTTCCATGATTACAAAAGCAAAGGCATTACCGAGGAAAAATTGAAAGCGTGGAGCAAACAGGTAGGATGGGAGAGTCTTGTGAACAAAAGAGGAACTACCTGGAGGCAGCTGGATGAAACTACTCAACAAAAGATTACAAATGAGAAAGCCGCAATCGCTTTGATGATAGATAAGACAACTGTGATAAAGCGGCCATTGGTCGAGGATAACGGGAAAGTGATTGCGCTGGGATTTGACGAATCAATCTACAGCGAAGTATTTTCTTAGTTGATAGTCCACAGTTAGTTGGTCCATAGTCCATGGTTTGTTAGTCGAACTTGCCAATACAAATATCAGCGATCAACTTGCGCACCATCAAGCGTCACTAAGCCCACCATCGACTATCGACCATGGACTCTCACAGCCCGTCAATACTTTCCTTAATGAATACTGTGAACCGGGTCCATTCGCCGGGAAGGCTGTCTACTTCAATACGACCGTTCATCTTTTCCACCTGTTGTTTAACAAGGTAAAGTCCCAGACCTTTACCTTCAATGTGTGTGTGGAAGCGCTTGTATAATTTAAACAAGTCGCCTCTGAACTTCACCAGGTCGATACCCAGGCCGTTGTCAGCCACTTCGATCGCAATAAAATCATCCTTACGGTAAGAAGAAAGATCTATTACCAAAGATCGTTCAGGTGAACGGTACTGAATTGCATTGCTGATAAGGTTATAGAGAATACTGTTCATGTATGCCTTGATGCATATGATTTCATCCGCTTCAAAGTTTTGTCTTATCGTAACATCTTTTTCCGTAATAAAGACGTTCAGCGATTGAGTAATAAGGTTTACCTCTGTTTCGAGACTTACTTTTTCCGTCGCGTGAAATTTGTCTTTGCGAATGTCAATGATCTTGTTGAGGTCATGGATGACGGTTTCAAGGGATTGAGCTGATTTCTCCATGAGTGTAAAGACGCTTGCCCTTTCTTCTGGTTCTACAGAGAGATGATAAATATTCATTAGACCGAGCATGCTGGCGACCGGCCCGCGTAGATTGTGTGAAACAGTATACGAAAACTGTTGAAGCTCGTGATTCTGAACTACCAGTTGTTGATTTGTGTCCAACAAATCTTTGCTTTTGACATCTAAAGATTTTTCCAGTTGAAGATTTTGTTTTTCCAGTTCCCCTTTTTGTCGCTCAATTTCGTTGTGAGCTGTAAGAAGACTTTCCTGGCTCTGCATCAACTCTTCGCTTTGTGCCTGGATTTCTTCGTTTTGTGTCTCGACGTCCTGGTTTAGGTGGTACAAATCCCTGTTGCGCTGCTTAAGCTCGTCGTTCTTTTCATTCAGGCTTCGAATCAGGATCTCATTCTCCTTTTCAAAGTATTCAAATAGCGTCTTAAGGAAAACGATACAACCAATGAGAAAAAATTCCGATACATAAATAATTACATTATTGGCTACGTAACGTCCCGCGGTGTAGAAAGGCGTATCAGCTTCGGCACTGAACCAGAATAATGCGGGATCGATCAGAACAAGTATGGTTAGGTTTAGTCCAAGGGTAGGTAGCAAGTACCGTATTTCCCTTGTGGAAAAAAGCATGAGAGGCACAACAGATGTTACAATCAGTGTGCAAAATAATCCTGGGCTTCTCGGAAGGTAATGGAAGAGTTCGGGATTACTTATTCGCGGAATTATTACCATGAGTGTGCTCATTACAGGCACGATTACGCTGAGTACAGTTCTGCTGAGATTGAATTTCTCAAGCTTGTTGAACAAGTGAGTTATGACCAAGACAAAAATGGTAACAAGGATCATTTTTGTCAGATACGACCAGCTCCAGTCGTTGCGAAACAGTAGATATGGCAACAGTAGACTGCATAGAACGGCGGTAGTTAATGCAATTGCATTTGTGAGTATGATCGTTCGGCTAAGTTGAAGGGACAAGCCGGGTTTGATACCTGCGTACAAAACCTTTCGGAGAACGTTCTTCAATGATAATTAACTTTAATTATAACTTTTTACTCGCCAATCCAATCGATTCCCTTTTGCAAAAAACTCTGAGTTTTCGCTTCTGCTGATTCTGATTTTAGAACAAATTGGTACTGCCATTCCGCACGCGGAGGTAGGCTCATTAAAATGGATTCTGTCCTTCCATCAGTATCGAGGCCGAACTTCGTACCTCTGTCCCATACAAGGTTGAATTCGACGTAACGACCGCGTCGCAGATGCTGCCAACGTTTCTCATTCTCACCGTAGGGAATTGAATGATTCTTCTTCATAAAATAAGTATAGACGGGGCTGAAGGTCGAGCCAACACTTTTCACAAAGTCAAATCGAGACTCCCGGGTGAAATCATCATCAGCTTTTAGATAGTCAAAGAATATTCCGCCAACTCCACGGGTTTCGTTTCTGTGTTTTAAGTAGAAATAGTCGTCAGCCCACGTTTTGAATTTGGGGTAGAAGGAGAGATGATGACGATCGCAAGCGGATTTGAGCTGCTGATGAAAATATTTAGCATCAGAAGGGTCCACATAGTGTGGCGTTAGATCAATTCCGCCTCCAAACCACCAGGTTCCATTGCTCATTTCAAAATATCTCACGTTCATGTGAATGATCGGTACCATTGGACTGTGAGGATGAACAACAATGGATACTCCTGTTGCAAAAAAGTCCGGAGGGTCGTTAAGCTGAAGTTCCATTGATTTTAAGACAGCTTCGGGGGTTTGTCCCCAAACTTCTGAAAAATTCACTCCTCCTTTTTCTACTATTTTTCCTTCGCTCATTATCCGAGTCAAGCCACCCCCGCCACCTGTCCGTTGCCATGAATCAGTAATGAATTTCCCACGTCCATCAGTTTCTTCCAACTGTCCGCAGATATCCTGCTGAAGTTGTTTGAACCAATGGCTGATGTCGTCTTTTGTTATCATTTTAGAAAAGCTATTCTTCAGTTTCGACTGTCGGCACCGTTATAAGCGGACCGAAGAACAGTGCATTCAAAAATAGTTTATTCGTTCCATACCAATATCCCCGAAAATTAGGGTTATCCGAAAAAAGAATTATTCTGCCAGCGCCTTCGCTACTTACCAGGATAGCGGCCGTGTTGGCGACCTTTTTAAGATTTGATTTATGCAGGTAACCTCCGATCAACGGGTTTGCTGTGTATTGGGCAACCGTTGTATATGGATTCTTACCTTGCTTTATAAACGTTTTTCCATTCCTGTATACGGGAACGGTGCGATTGGTAAATCCAAAGCCGATAGGATGAGTGATGTCCAAATCCACTTGAAAAATGGATCCTCCTAACTCTTTCGCTCCCTCGAGGTTTTCGGCATCTTCAAAGTTTATGCGTTTTGTATTTTTTACCGTATCGATCGGTTGAAGCTTTTCCTTTGTAAGCCCCTGCTTGATAGCCCATTCAGAAGCTGTTTTGAATGTAATAAGTGTTCCACCATTTTGAACCCAGGCTTTGATTTTATCCACAGCAACTTTGTCAAGCGTGTAGTTGCCGGATACCATCACGAGCGTGTTATAGATCGAGAGATTTGCGGCTGAAAAGTTAGACACATCGACTTTGGTGATAGGCATATTGATTCGCTGATCGAGCAGGTGCCAAACTTCACCTGCCTCATACCCGGAAACTCCTGCGCCGATCAACATGAGGGTATTAGGTTTTGATACAGTTCTTATATAACCTGATCCAAGGTCGATTCCTTTTACATTGAATCCTGTTTCTGCCGAGTACACGTCGATTGCGCAGTCCTTCGAGACTTGCTGTACCAACGCGTGCAGCTTATCCGGATCAATTTGTGATTGCTGCTGGACTGGGATCACAAGCGATCCGTAAGAAAAACTTTTCTGGATGCCAGGTTTAATCTTGGCCGAGAACGGCTTGAATGAAGTCCTCGTTACAACGTTATTGCTAAGCAACATATATATAGCTTTGTGAGCCTGGTAGTCGGATAAGGCAATGATGTATGCATAGCCGCTTTTTTCCACTGGTGCAGGAATCCTGGCGAGATCTTCTTTCAAAAGGTTGCCCTTCTGAACAGGCCCTTTAACTTCGGCGAGAGGAAGGTTGAATGCATTTGCCAGTGACCATGTCGACGCATCGTAGAAAAGACTGTCTGTGTAGGAGATATCCTTTTCGAATGACGACCGGACCATTAGATAATTCTCTTGCTCGGTAGGAACAACAAACGCTTTTCCTTTTTCAAAACTCTTGCCACCTAGCGTTATGTCTTTCGGTAAGTCGTACACTTCGATTTCATGAAGCCGCAAGAGATTGACAAAGGCAAATGTCCTTGACTGGTCGTTGGAATCTCCGAAGATATAGCCTTTAACAGGATTGGCTTTTGCCTGTGCCTGCGTGGTCTTGTAAAAATCCCTTCGCATTTTCAGTAACATCGGTTTCTCAGCAAGTGAAGCGCGAACTGTAGCGAGCGAGGCTGTGAATTGATTCCTTATTGTGAAGGCGAACGTAATTGGTATTGTGGTCGTATTTTGGATATGACCACGTGAGCTTGCTTGTTCAAATAGGAATCCAGCCCCTCCATAAAAATTGACATAGCTTGAACCATACCCTGGATAAAGTTTATCAAAAGCCTCTTTTGTGAAGTAGAGACTTCCGATCGAATTCATTGCTTCGGAAAAATATTCTCCGAACTTCGGATAGACCGTGTCATACAGATAGTTGGGTACAATGGGATTGTTACTGCTGTATTTCCCGGGATCAAAATAAAAAGTAGAGTTGCTCCCCATTTCATGATGGTCAGTCATGACGTACGGTCTCCATTGGTGAAAAAATTTCAGCCTGTTTTTGCTTTCAGGATGAATGCCCAAAAACCAGTCGCGATTGAGGTCAAACCAATAGTGATTTGTTCGGCCTCCTGGCCATGCTTCATTGTGCTCACGGTCCAGCGGATCGGCTACTGGCGGCATGCCCTTGTGCATGTTTGCCCAATGTGTGTGACGGTCGCGTCCGTCTGGATTGTATACGGGATCAATCAGAATGACCATCTCGCTTAACCACTTTAATGTTTCGGGGTCTTCGCTTGCAGTCAGGTAATAAGCGGTAAGCATTGCTGCCTCAGTACTTGAAGGTTCATTTCCATGAACATTATAACCGAGTTGAATTATCAACGGCACATTTGCGGTCGATTCGGCAAATGCCTCTGCACGATTGTTTTTTCGGATGTCTTCGATCCTTGAGTGATTTTCCGGCGAGGTAATCTTGGCAACGACCTGAGCGCGGTGTTCATAACTCTCACCAATAACTTCCAGCGACACGCGGTCCGAAAGCACATCAAGCTTCCGGAAATATTCAACTACTCTGTCATGACGGGTATGATTCGTGCCGATGCCATATCCGAGAAATTGTTCTGGAGTAGGGATTGATTTATTGAAGGACTTAAAAGCAGGATAGAAGTAATCAGGTTGACCAAAGCCAAAATTGTAGCAGGCCACCATTACTACGAGTAGAAGTACAGGTCGCATAAGTTCAGGAGTTATTCGCGCGTAAATTAACATCTCAGAGGCTTGAAAACCATTACCGTCTGTGTAGTTGGGATAGGAGGATTTCTCCTGGCCCATCTCTTACTTCAATCGATTGTAACGGGTAAAATAACTATCTTTAACCGAGACCCGATATTCAATGGCAGGTGGAGTGATTCCAAAGGCGAAGCGAAAATCAAAACTTGATCTCGATCTCGATGTTTTGTTGAAAGCATACGAGCTGATGGTTACGTCGAAAGGAATGTCCGAGACCTACGACGAGAATCGAGAGACCTGCAGCAAATATGTTCATAGCACTTCGAGGGGACATGAGGCAATCCAGCTTGCAGTTGGTTTGCAGTTAACCGCCGACGATTACCTGTCGCCCTATTATCGTGATGAGTCAATTCTCCTGGGGCTGGGACTTGAACCCTATGAGCTCATGCTTCAGCTCATGGCAAAACGCGATGATCCGTTTTCCGGCGGACGGACTTATTATGGACACCCTTCATTAAAGCGACCAGGATTCCCAACAATACCTCATCAAAGCTCGGCAACGGGCATGCAGGCAATTCCTGCAACCGGTATGGCGCATGGGCTTTCTTACCTTAATCAAATGGGATTGTTGGCCGAAAAGGAGTCGTCCTTAGTCCTTTGTTCTCTGGGAGACGGATCGATCACCGAAGGAGAAGTCGCGGAGGCTTTCCAAATGGCGGTATTAAAGAAGTTACCGATCATTTACCTGGTGCAGGATAATGACTGGGGAATTTCCGCAACAGGGAAAGAGATGAGAGCAATGGATGCTTACGAGTATGCTGCCGGGTTTAAAGGACTTGAACGGATGTCGTTGGATGGCTCCGATTTTATAGATTCTTATCTAGGCGTGAGGAAGGCTATCGAATTTGTTCGAACGAAAAGATCACCTATTCTCGTTCATGCAAAGTGTCCCTTGCTTGGTCACCATACTTCGGGAGTCCGGAAAGAATGGTATCGTGGCGACGATCTGGAACAACATAAAAAGTACGATCCTATTACAAAGCTTCAAAAGTACCTTGAGGAACACGACGTTAGTTCGAAGGAATTGACTGCAATTTCACAAAAGGCATCGGATAAAGTCGCGGAGGATTTTCAGCGGGCACTTAATGCACCGGATCCATTGCCGACGGATTTTGATTCCTTTGAATTTGTCCCTACACAGATCGTAGAAGAAAAAGGAGTTCGTGCACCAATTGGCGCTGAAAAGGTTGTGATCGTAGATGCTGCGCTCCACGCGGTTGACGAAATATTGTCGAAACATCCTGAAGCTTTATTTTATGGTCAGGATGTAGGCCGAAGGTTGGGTGGGGTCTTTAGGGAGGCCGCGACGCTTGCTCAAAAGTACGGTGATCATCGCGTATTTAACACTCCTATACAGGAAGCTTACATCATTGGGTCAACGGCAGGGATGTCTGTCGTAGGAGCAAAGCCCATCGTAGAGATCCAGTTTGCCGACTACATCTGGGCGGGCATGAATCAACTTGTTGAAGAGCTTTCCAAAAGTTGTTATTTGTCCAAAGGAAAATTTCCCATTCAAGCGTTAATACGTGTTCCCATCGGCGCATATGGGGGAGGTGGGCCCTATCATTCGGGCAGTATAGAATCTGCTTTGTTGACGATCAGGGGTATAAAGGTGGTTTATCCCTCTAATGCAGCAGATATGAAGGGATTGCTTAAGGCCTCGTTTTACGATCCAAACCCGGTCGTTCTGCTTGAACATAAAGGACTTTACTGGTCGAAGGTAAAAGGCACGACGGAAGCGAAAACACAGGAACCCGACGATGAATATGTTATCCCGCTTGGAAAAGGGAACGTTGTACAGCGAGTCGCAGACGAAACAATTGCGGCCGGACCGACTTGTGTAGTTATTACCTACGGTATGGGCGTCTATTGGTCAAAAGAGGCTTCGCGTTCCTTTTCCGGCAAAGTTGAAATTGTGGATCTTAGAACACTTAATCCCCTTGACTGGAATCTGGTCACGACGCTCGTAAAGAGACATAGCCGTGTAATCGTAGTTACGGAAGAGCCATTAATGAATTCTTTCGCTGAAGCTTTAGCGGGAAGAATTCAAAAGGAGTGCTTTAGTCATCTGGACGCGCCTGTATGGACTTTAGGTGCCGCTAACCTGCCGGCTGTACCTCTGAATATTGAACTGGAAAAGATGATGTTGCCAAATTCTGAAAAAGTCGAGGAAGGTATCAGGCAACTGCTTGGTTATTGATTCCCCACCCCTAAATCCCCTTAAGGGGACTTTGAAATACAAAGACTAGAGGCGAATTCACTTGATTGTTGAGTGTTGATATATTGAATGTTGAGTGTTTTCATTGGTGGTATTTTCACATATAAGCGATAGTCTTACAGCAAAAACACTCAACAATCAACACTCAAGGATTGTTAATTTCATTACACATTGAGGCCAACGGACTGACTACCCCCTTGAGGGGGCCAGGGGGTCAGAATGGAAAGCCGATCCCTACGTTGTAGATGACGGGCTCTCTGAAATCATAATAAGTTCCGTCGCCTCTTGACGTAGCATACGGTTTCCAGAAGCGTACCTTGTCGAGAACAAAACGTTCGCCTTTATCGCGGGCAGGATCATACACTTTCATTCCAACATCGAAGCGTAGAATAAGAAAGCTAAAATCGAAGCGAAGACCAAAGCCCGTTCCAATACCAATCTCTCTGTAGAATCTATCAATACTAAACTGCGAGCTTTTATCTTGAACTATAGTTCCATCTTCAACTTCGCGATTAAGCGGCCTGAGGTTCCAAACGTTCCCGGCGTCAATAAACAGAGCGCCGTTAACAAACCCGAACAGTTTTTGTCTGAATTCCACGCAGGCCTCAAGCAGGATTTCAGCAGGACGTTCTATACTATAATCAAAAAGCCCATTGGCCCTGGGGTCCTCGCTAAGAGGCGGTTTTGCAGATCCTTGTCCCAATCTCCTGGGTCGCCATGCACGTATACTATTACTTCCACCGGCAAAAAAGAATTTCTCGTAAGGTAAGCTCTTGTTGTCCGAGTATGAATATGCGATACCGGAATTAAATCGGTAAGCTAAAACTGTATTCTTATCAATGGGATCCACATGACGCAGGTCGAGGCTTAGTCTTATGTATTTAAAGTACTCGAGCTCCAGGTCGGTAATAAACTTTGGATCTATAAAATTCCAAATTGTTCCACCGCTTTCAAGTTGAGCACGAATAAATCCGGAGTTGTGCTCCATGCTTCCATAACTGTTCAGGTTCCACGTGACCCCAAAAATGATGCTATTAACGAATGACGGACGAAAGGCGTTTATAAGGCTGTTGTTTCCAATTGAGTCCTGCTGTACCAGGAGCTTTTTGAATTCCGTCGAGAGATTCGCAGTGTCGATTACACCGACGTTTATCGGTGTGAGGGAAAAAGTTGTCTTTTTGTTGTTCTGCCAGGTATACGTTCCGTTAAGCGTGATTGCGGTGCGCCGGTATTCGGGGCGGTCGGTGTATTGATATCCTGCCGTAATCCTTGTTTTAGGATTATACTCGGCGAATTTGATTTTACGACGTTCGCGAAAGAACCAGATAAACTGCGGAAATGTAAGAGACGCATTGATACCAGCAGCTGTACTCTTGTAAATGTTATCAACTTCGGTCGCCGAGGCAACTCCTTCGAAGCCAAATCGGCCGCTGAGATCAAAGGTCTCCATGCCGCGAAATAAATTTCGTTTTTTGAAGGAGATAACATAGAAGGGACCTGGGAATCCCTGGGTAACGTTTACACCGACTTCATTGGTCCATTCGTAGCGGGGTAGAGGACTGGTAAATATGTTCGCTATGAACTTTCCGCCAGATGTGTCGTAATTGATATTTACAAACTTAAACGCATCGACGTTTCCAAGTTGCCGTTGGGTGTTAATGGTTTTCGATCGGCTATAAAGATCTTCCGGCCTGAGGAAAACGCGTTGACTGAGGATTTTCAGCTTATAATTGTCCTCATAAAATTTATAATGAATATCACGGTATGACTTGGTCGACCTTTCGAATCCGGGAATAACCTTACCGACGTCGGTAGTGAACGTGATCGTATCTATCTTAAATTGTTTGTGAAAGCCTCGTTTGGCAGGATCCTTAACTGAAATAATGAGCGCAACTTTTCGATCGGGTGCCTGGAACGTTGTGTCTACCTGATAGTCGATGTATTGGCGGCTAAAGTCATAGTAACCAAAATCTTTAAGCAGCAAATCGATTCGTTCCCGTTCTTTGGTTAAATTCTCCTGGTCATACCGCGTATTCTTTTTGATGTAACTTTCATCAACGTTATTGTTTATGATCCTGAAAATGGCCGTATCGCTTACATCGTAAAATATTGAGTCGATGAAATACGCTTTGCCAGGATGAACAGTGTACTTTACATGAACAAGCTTCGCGCGCATATTGACATCAGACGTAACGGTATTCTTGAAATATCCCTTTGAAAACAGGTAGTCATGGAATCGTTCGCGCGTGAGTGTTACCTGGCTGCTGTCAAATACTGACAGCGGTTCACCCCATTGCATCCACAGATTTCCGTCTTCGATAAACGAGTTGATCTTATCGATCTTTTTCTGCTTCTTAAAGAGGTACTTATTTATCTTCCTTTGCGAAGTTTGAGCGGCGATCTTATCGTCGTACTTCTTTTCCGCGGTTTCCTTCTTTTTGATGTATTCCTCCTGATCGTAACGTTTGTATCCATAATAATAGATACTAACAAGCGGGGAAATGGGTAAACTGAGAAGCTTGCGATTGGGTCGTTGTGCATAAAGATTACGAAGCTCCTCTTCATTGACATTCTTCGGCGCCTCAATGCTTTGGCGGTACAGGAGCTTTTCGTTTTCTTTAAGGAATTTTGTACCAATACAACCAGATAACGTGGCTGTTAGCACGAATACAAGGAGAAAATATTTACTTTTCGAGGCGACCAAATTCTAATCTACAAGTATGCTTTCAAAAGCAAAAATCAAGTTTGTCAAATCTTTGCAATTAAAGAAATACCGGAAGCAGGAACAATGTTTTGTCGTAGAAGGTGTCAGGAGTGTTCAGGAACTGATGGCGTCAGACTTTGAGGTGGTATTGTTGCTTGCAACCAATGAGTTTCTCGCGAATAATCGACTACCAAAGTCGGCCGAGGTCATTGAAGTAACGGACAAAGAGCTTTCAGGTATCGGGGAGTTTCAATCGAATGATTCGGTATTGGCGGTGGCCAAAATGCAATCTATAGAGCAACTCGATGTTGAGCCAAACGAATTCGCATTAGTGTTGGACGATATCCGGGATCCAGGCAACCTTGGGACTATCATTCGAACTGCTGACTGGTTTGGCATCACAAAAATCATTGCATCCGAAGAGACTGCTGATGTTTACAACCCAAAAGTCATTGCCTCAACAATGGGCTCCTTTACTCGCTGTAAGATCTTGTATACTGATTTGGCAACTTATCTCGAAAGAAAAAAGGGAGTTCGAATGTTCGGAGCATTCCTGGACGGCAAAGACGTGCACACCGTTGACTTTGGCCGCGGTGGGTTAGTTGTAATAGGAAACGAATCGAGGGGAATATCAAGCGGGCTCGCAGGGTTCATAACGGACAAGATAACAATCCCCAAATATGGTAAAGCTGAATCATTGAACGCAGCAATGGCGGCTGCGATAGTCTGTGATAATTTGAGAAGAGGATAGGATTAAAGAGCTGTGTTTCGAATCGATCATCGACTAGAAGAATCCCCTGCTTTGGTGCGCAGCCTCTTCCGAGATCTTTTCAGCGTTAGCTTTTCCGAGATACTTGTCGATCCACGAGTGGCCTAGATAAATTACAGGCGTGAGTGCCACTGCGACAATGAACTTATAAATGTAGTTTGTTATTCCGATAGCGATGATCTGTTCGTTTGAGAATACGCCCGCGAAGGCAATATAAAGCACAACAAAACTGTCGACAAGCTGGGAGACAAGTGTAGATCCCGTTGCTCTCAACCATAACATGCGGCTACCAGTATACTTTCGAAGCGCTTGAAAGACAAAAACATCAACAAGTTGGCCAATTAAGAATGCCGTTAAAGAACCGATAATAATTCGCTGGCCCTGGCCGAAGATCTTATTAAAAGCTACATGCATGTTAACTGGATTTCCGGAGGCGTCAGTGCTATTTATCCAGAAATCAGCGGGGGCAAGTCTTATGGTGATAAAGATCACTACAAATGCATACGCAATCAGTGCGGCTGTAAAGTAGCTGATGCGTCTTACACCTGATTTCCCAAAATATTCATTGATAAGATCCGTAGTTAGGAATACAACCGGCCATATCACAGCGCCCGCGGTGAGATTGAATGCCATTGTAAAGCCCATGATATTTAGATTCGCTGGATTAAGACCAAAGGTGCCTTCAGCGGAGAAGATTTTCACGCCGATCATTTCAGCCAGTAGCGCGTTGGTGATAAAAATCCCTGAGAGGATAACGAACAGGCGATTGCGTTTTTGATCGAGCGTATTTTCCATTTACATAAATTACAATTTAATCGGGAATGCTGAATTCTTCACCCTCCAAAGCAAGTCGTGAGTTCGGAAAGATCGTCCTAGCTTCTTCAAGAATTGGCACCAGATCGCGGTATCTGGCAGAGAAGTGTCCGAGCAAGAGACTGCCAACCTCAGCGAGTTGAGCAATCGTGGCGGCCTGCTTCGCTGTGCTGTGTTTCGTTTCTGTGGCCTTTGGCTCGTCGGTCTCCACGAATGTAGCCTCATGGTAGAGAAGGTCTACTTTATTAATTTGTCCAACGACGTTCTTGTCAAACTCCGTATCGGAGCAGTAGGCATACGTGCGCGATTTACGCGGAGGCAAGGTGTAGTCTTTATTGCGGTATATCACATTTCCGCTTTCGTCCAACACGTCTTCGCCTCGTTTCAGACTAACGATATGCTGAAGCAGCAAACCTTCCGGCATTTTCATTTTATCGATCCTTCGCGGTTTCGGTTTTTCTTTGAATAAGAATCCCGAGCACCTGATCTTATGGGATAGAGGTATCGTCTCGACCGTCAGCGCATCATCCTCAAAAATCATCTCACGAACGCCTTTTTCAAGACGGTGAAATATAATTCTGAAGTTGGGAGCCGATCCTGAATAACGAATTTGAGTGGTGATTATCTCATCCAATCCGCGGTGACTATATATATGCAAGTCATTTAAACGTCTTTGCAAATGTAACGTGAAGATAAGTCCCATGAGGCCCAGGTAATGGTCTCCATGCAGATGGCTTATAAAAATGTGATTGATGCGATGGAAGTTTGCCTGCATGCGCATGAGCTGCATTTGAGTAGCTTCCCCGCAATCGACCAGAAATGATCGATTTTGAATCTCAATAAACTGAGCCGAGGGATGTCTTCCATAAGCAGGCATAGCTCCGCTTGACCCAAGAATGGTTACTTTAAAACTCAAAACAATTCCTTTAATCAGTAAAACAAAAAACCAAAGCTTGCTTGGCTTTGGTTCTTAGGTATATACAACCTTGCTTTTAATTATTGTCGGAGTCCTTCAAATCCTTTTCAATCTCATGCATGAAAACTGCGTCGATAGCTTCTTCGACCCGCGGTAATATGTTTAATACGCTGTCGAGCTGAGAGATCTTAATAAGTTTCATGGTATGATCTGAAAGTGTGGTGAGTATAAAAATACCTCCCTCTTCCTGTACAATCCGGTTACCGACCAACAGAGCACTTAGCCCGGACGAATCAGTATATTTTACTTCGGCGAGATCCAGCACTATATTTCTAACTCCTTCAGCATGGAGTGTAATTAATTCTGATTTAAGACCAGGAGCCACACTGGAGTCCAGCTTCTCTTCATGCAATCGCAATAAGCTGTATTTCTCCTGTTTGTCGATAGTATACTTCATATTTCAGTTTTTCTTGGTTTCTAAGTTAGCGGAATTTATCGAATTCAAGATGCTTTGTTCGATTCTTTGGGAGATGTGGTTATAATCGACTTTCGGTAGTCGTTCGCCCCTAACTTGCTGATAGAGCTCGTTATACCTATTGGAAATTGATGAAACGATCTCATCAGTCATCTCAGGTACACGTTGACCTTCCTTGCCCTGGAATCCATTTTCAATAAGCCATTGCCTTACAAACTCTTTTGAAAGTTGTTTCTGCGGCTCATTTGCGCTTTGCCTTGCTTCGTATCCATCAGCATAAAAGTATCTTGACGAATCCGGAGTATGGATTTCATCAATGAGGTAGATGGTGTCCTTGTGTTTACCGAATTCATATTTAGTATCCACCAGGATTAAGCCCCGCTCTGCGGCAAGCTCTGAACCCTTACTAAAGAGGGCCAGCGTATACTCTTCCAATTTTTTGTAATCCTGCGGCGCGACGATCCCTCGTTTTAGGATCTCTTCACGCGAGATGTCTTCGTCATGCCCAACGGAAGCCTTCGTAGTGGGTGTAATGATAGGTGAGGGGAGTTTATCATTTTCTTTCAAGCCTTCAGGAAGCGCAACGCCACATAACGTGCGTTTTCCAGCTTTATACTCTCTTGCCGCATGGCCCGCCAGATAACCTCTCACGACCATCTCTACTTTAAAGGGTTCACACTTGAAGCCGATTGTAACATTTTGGTCGGGAGTGGAAACCACCCAGTTTGGAACGATGTGCTTAGTGGCGTCTAGATTGAATGCTGCAATCTGATTCAGGACACGGCCCTTATCGGGAATAGCCCGAGGGAGGACCACGTCGAATGCTGAAATCCGGTCCGTGGCTACCATGGCCATAAGGTCCCCGAAGTAGTACACGTCTCTCACCTTGCCACGGTAAAAACCCGTCTGTCCAGGAAAGGAATACCTGGTCTCTTTTATTGCCTCCATGAAAACGAATTGAGCCGTAAGTTAATAGTAATGAACAATTTTTAAGAAGTGCAGGCGAAATTTCAGCACCTCATTTTTCCGTGATCATGGCAGTACCGGCCTTGAATACCACTGAGCTTACCTGTTTTCCTTGCTCGTCAAAGGTCTTCCACTCTTTGTGCTTCTTGTCGGCGGCGAATTCCCCTGATTCCTTCACGACCCCATTGGGATAATAAGCGGTATAAAGGCCGTGTTTTCGATTCGAACGGTATTCCGTCACTGTCTCCAAGGCGCCGGTTTCAAAATAAGTTTTCATGGGACCAGCCAGCAAATTTGCCTTATAAGTCTGTTCCTGTTTCACTTTACCGGATGGATAAAACGAATAACGTATGCCATTCAATTTCCCCACTTCATACGATTCCTTAATCTTAACAGTCTTTTGACCCTCGTAATAGTATGTCCATGCGCCGTCAGGTAGATTGTTCCGTAACTTCTTTTCAGAGACTAATGTACTATTGATATCAAACTCTTCTATAGTTGCGTCGGCTCCGTTGGATGACACTTGTTCTTTTATCTTGATCTTTCCATCGGGAAAATAATCAAAGTTCGTTCCGCTCTTTCGGCCCTCCTTGTATCCATAACGGTGTTGCACGGCGCCATCAGCAAAGTAACCGGTGTTCTCGCCATGAAGCTTGCCGTTAAGAAAGTTTCCTTCAAGGATCAAATGGCCTTCCTGGTCGTATGTTTTGAAGTGACCATTTTTTGAACCTTGTTCCATCGTTGAAACCGTTTCAAGCTGGCCATTGGGAAAATACGTCTTGTAAAGTCCGGTAAGGATACCGTTTAAGTAGTTCGCTTCTGTTTCGATTTTACCGTTGTCATAATAACTGCGCGTGATTCCGTTTGGCTTTCCCTCTTCATAGCTTATTTCTTTTTTAAGCTGGCCTCCCGGAGAATATTCTTTAACGAATCCTTCGGGTTTACCTTTTACAAAAAATGTTTCGCGCTTGACTGCACCGTTGTCAAAATAGAGTTGAATACTATCGGTGAGAATATCATTTTGATAGTATGCTTTCTGAAAGGGTTTGCCGTCTTCATCAAATACTTGTACTGCCCCGTGACGAAGGCCGTTCACATACGAAAGCTTGCGGGCTGTCTTTCCGTTCTCATGGTACTCGGTAAAGAGACCGGACTTTTTGCCGTCGTCAAAATTCCCATCCATCATTAGGTGTCCATTTTCATAATACCTTTGATAGCGGCCAACGAATTTTTGGTCGTCTTCTTTGGAAGTGAAGTAAATCTCCTGTGGTTTTCTTTTTTGCTGATCGTAATACGTCCTTACTTCACGCTGTGCAAGAGCGGATGTGAACCAGAGGGATAACAGTATGCTTATGGAAACCTTCATTGAAAACCTAGTCCGACTAAATCGTGGGTATAACGATTGAGCACTTCGGTTGTTGCCTTTTGACTGTTCTAAACATTTTCAATTACAATGGCGGACGCTCCGCCACCGCCATTACAAATTCCGGCCACTCCCAGGCTTGAATTGTTTTGTTTCAACACATTGATAAGAGTTGTGATAATTCTACTACCGCTCGCACCCAAAGGATGCCCAAGGGCGACGGCCCCTCCATTGACATTTACTTTATCAGGATCGATTCCCAGGTTCATGTTGTTGGCGATTGCTACCGCCGAGAAGGCTTCATTGATCTCGAAATATCCGACTTCCTTTTGATCGACACCTGCATTTTTAAGCGCTTTTGGAATTGCCAGCGACGGAGTTGTTGTAAACCACATCGGGTCTTGCGCTGCATCGGCAAAACCCCTGATTTTGGCTATAGGTTTGATTCCCAATTGCTGCGCCATTTCCTTGCTTACAAGCAACAAAGCTGAAGCGCCATCATTGAGAGTGGAGGCATTTGCTGCTGTCACGGTTCCGTCTTTTGAGAATGCCGGCTTGAGTGAAGGAATTTTTTCGAAATTGACGTTTTTGAATTCTTCATCCTCTCCGAACAAGGTTATGTTGCCTTTTCTATCCGTGATTTCGACGGGTATGACTTCTTCTTTGAACTTGCCTGATGTCCAGGACGATGCTGATCGCTTATAAGAGGAAATCGCATAGTTATCCTGGTCCTGACGTGAAATGTTCATTTCCTTAGCCGTATTATCCGCGCAAACGCCCATAGCGCAATGGTTGTATGCGTCTGTGAGCCCGTCGTACTGAAGCCCGTCGAGTAATTCACCGTGCCCATACTTGTAACCTGTACGCGCCTTTAACAGGTAATATGGAATGTTGCTCATACTTTCCATGCCGCCGGCGAGGATCACATCGTTATGCCCAAGCATAATGGACTGTGCTCCGAACATCACTGCCTTCATTCCTGAAGCGCAGACTTTATTTACAAGCGTGCACGGTATTTCAAATCCTAAACCCGCACCCGCAGCAACCTGGGTGGCAGGTGCCTGCCCCAATCCTGCCGAAAGCACGTTTCCAACAAACAACTCCTGAACGTGCTTAGGATCAACTCCCGCTTTTAGCAGCGCCCCTTTGAATGCAATGGAACCCAATTTAACAGCAGAAACAGATGCAAGGCTGCCGCCGAAACTGCCGATTGGCGTGCGGACTGCAGAAATAATGTAAGCTTCTTTCATAACTTTTGGTGTTAAACGGGTAGCAATTACCAATCCGGCTTAGTCTTGTCTTTGGGTTTGGTTGCTTTGCGCTTATTTTGCTGAAGGTATTGTATCTCCTGATTTTTCATCGCTTCAAGGATCATCTTGGCTTTTTCCTCACTGATCTTCATTTGCTGTAATTTCTCTGAAAGCTGTGGGGTATTTTTGTTCTGCTCCTTTTTCTCGTCTTCTTTTTGCTCTTGGTTTTGTCGCTGTTGCTGTTGATCCTTCTTTTCTTTCTCTTCCTTGCTTTGCTGATCCTTTTGTTGTTCTTCTTTTTCTTTCTGCTCTTTTTCCTGTTGCTCCTTCTGTTGCTGTTCCTTCTCTTGTTGTTCCTTCTGTTGTTGTTCCTTCTCTTGTTCCTTGTTCTTTTGTTCCTGCTTCTGTTGGTCTTCTTTTTGTTTCTCTTCCTTCATTTTTTCTGCCAGCGCCTTGAGCTTTGCGTCATTAGGAAATTTCACCAATCCTTCGTTTACCATTTGCTTAGCCTGTGGTGCTCTGCCATTAACGTAATGATTTGCCGAAGCGTCAAAATAGGACTGCGCGCCTTGTCCGTAGCAGATGCAAGTGCTTACAATAAAAAAGATGAATATATAAACCGCTTTCATTTCTGCTTTCATTTCTTGTTTATGGTTACCACACTCTTGAGTCGTTCTATAAAGTCACTGTAGTACATAACAGACGGATCTTTTTTCGCGCCTTCTAGCATCAGGTCCTGAGCCTCTCTGAATTTAAACTGCGCTGACAGTGCTTCGGCCTGTGCTTTTAACTTCTTTGCATATTCGGATGGTTCTTTGGGCTTATTGTTGTTTTTCTCTTCCTTTTTCTTTTGCTCATCCAGTTTCTTCTTCAACATTTCATAGTTGTATCTGGCATCAGTGTTATTGGCATCGGCCTTGATGGCTTGCTTGAAATTTGCAAGCGCTTCTTCAAATTTTCCTTGCCTATGATTAAGGACGCCAAGTTGGTGTTGCGCATTTGAGCGGACGCGGGGCTTGACGCTTCCAGCGATCGATTGGTAGGCGCCCGTTGCACTAGCAGTATCGTTAATCTGAAAATAGGAGTTTGCAAGGTTTAGCGTGACTTCGTCTTCCGTAACCCCCAGAGAGTCCACAATGTAAGTGTAACGTTCGATCGCTTTTTTATAATCACCGGAATTATAGGCCTTCTTGGCTTCCGATTTGGCGGTATTGATTTTACCGATCTTGGCGGGATCGATCGAAAGAACTACAAGTAATGTATATGCTATTGCCAGTTTCATCATATCCTTACCGTTGGGACATTTATAAGTACGTCCAGGACGAAGAGAAGTAACGCGGCGATCAGGAAGTAAAAATACTTGTTGGCGGTAACGTCAACAAACCTCTTATCGCGCAATTCACCTTCAATTTTGCTGATCGTATTGATCATTCGGGATACATCATTCCTCGATTCATTGATTTCAAAATATTGCCCGCCTGTTTTGTTCGCAAGCGAAACCAACTCATCGGGCTTCAGTTTTGTAACAACAATCAATCCCTGACGGTTTGTTTTAAGGCTGTTTCCTGCGTAGATATTGCCACCTTTTTCGGTGCCAACTCCTAAAGTGAATAGTTTAATATTCCTCTTTTCAATTTCCTGCGTCACCTCGTCTGTTTCCTCCCCAAAATCCTCGCCATCGCTGATGAGGATGATGACCTTTGATTTGGCTTGAGCCGAAGGACCACTATCATCCTCTTCGAGTTTTTTTAGGGCCATTCTGAGTGGCGGACCGAAATCGGTGCCCGATGAAGGCACCAAACCTGAATTCATTGTCTCAATAAAGAGGTTGAGCGCGTTTTGGTCATAAGTTAACGGGCACTGCATGAATGCTTCTGATGAAAAAATAATTATGCCGATGCGGTCTGAATTAAACGCATCCACAACTTTTTTCATTTCGAACTTCACTTTTTCCAAACGTGATGGCTGGATATCGAAAGCATCCATGGATTTAGAAAGGTCCACGCAAATCATTATGTCCTTGCCCATGGATTTAACTTCCTTTTTTGAACCTCCGAACGAAGGGCCAAGCAAGGCGATCATGAAAAGAGCAAAGTAGATTGTACGAAAGAGTATCTTGACCAGAACGTTAGTGTATGAAGTATTGAGACTTTTCGCAATACGAATTACCCTGACGATGTAGCAAGCGTACAGGAGGATGAACGCCGCCGTGAATGCTATTTCTACGATTCCGAAACTACGATACCAAAGCACAAGTTCTGTCAGTTAAAAGGGGCAATTTGCACTTACCATTTTGTTTCTGCAATACCTAATTTTTTCGCTTTCGAAGGCGAGCGGCCAACTCAAAATTGAAGCCGCATCACAAAGTCATTCATCCAATAGGGGCCTATCGGCACGTCTTCTTCCGCGACGACTGAAAATCCCATCCTTTCGTAAAACTCTTTCGCCTTGTTATAACGGTTTACGTTGAGATCGAGTATTCGGATATTTTCAAGGATGATTCGTCGTTTGACTTCTTCGATAAGGAGTCGACCGTAGCCCTTACCCTGATTTTCAGGGAGAACGTAGATCTTGTGTAACTTGGCCACTTGTGCATTTTCTTTACGCCGGCCGAAGGATGCGAAGCCCTGAAAACCCGAATTGTTATTCAGCAGAATATAGCGTTGTGATTTGTTCGAAATGGACTCACTCAGTGTTTCAGTGTTATACAATGCGTCGAGCATGTACCGGATCTCTTCTTTGGATAGGATTTTGGAATAGGCGGGCCACCAGGTTCTTTCGGCAATGTCCTGGATTGCCGGTATTTCAGCAACCCCTGCGTCGATAAATTTTATCATCCTTTAAAATTATAAAAGAGAAGCGATTTTTTCACGCGTTTGAATTGGCTGCAATTTCTTTATCACGTGATGGACGGTAGATTTTCCACACGGTTTTAATTTGCAGGTATTCGGAATTATACGAACTTAATGGTTTGTTTGAACGCGGTGATAGTGTAAATTAAAGTTTCCCAGTTACGGGAGCACTATGAATGATTGTTGTTTACTGTAAATCCTGTATTGGCTATCAACTCTATTTAGTATGAAAAAATTACTTCTACTTCTTTTTATGTTGGCGTCTTTCGCTGTAAAAGCGCAAAGTATTGATTATAATAAGATCATCGTTACCGAGCAGATCTCGGCAATTTCATTCGAGGAACGCTTGGTTCAATTGGCATGGCGCAATCATCCGTCTAATAAGGTGGTTACGCAGAAAGTTGAAATGGCACAAGCATTTAGAGCAAAGGCAAGGTGGTCCTGGCTCGATAACATCTATGTGGAGGGCAACTATAATGAGTTCACAGGAAATGATGATGTCGAGGCAACAGCCAGAGCGTTTTATCCCAAGTACAACATTGCATTACGCTTGCCGCTCAGCACGTTTGTGCAGGCTCCTTTGAGCGCCCAGGCAGCTAACGATCAGGTTTTAATAAGTGAATACGATGTAAATTCAAAGAAGCTGGAGGTTAGGCAGAACGTGCTATTGGCAGTTGAACGCCTAAAGGAAAAATTCAAGATCATCAAACTTCGCGAACGTATTCAGGAAGATTATTTTTTGATGTTCCAGAGTACAGAGAAGAAATTCAAGGCTGGCGAAGTAACCCTCGAAACTTATAGAACCACTTCTCAGGCTTACTATACAAAGGAAGAAGAAATCATTCAAGCCAGGTCGAACTTTAACCAGGAAAGGATCGCATTAGAGGCGATGATAGGAGTGGAGTTGAAAGATGTGGAGGGTTATGTTCAGTTTATTGACAGGCTTACCACAGAAACACAGGATAAGTAGGGTAGGGCAGCGGGGAAATTACCGACTAACTATTTGCCGGCCAGGATGTTTTCATTCCTGGATTCGATCGCACGTTCAACTTCTGACACCAAGTACTCTGGTTCAAAAGGCTTTACAAGGTAGGCAAATGCTCCCAGTTCCAGGCACTTTTTGCGCTTGCCTGAATCTTCAAAACCAGAGTGAATGATCACAGGTATGGTTTTTAAGGTGTCGTGGGAGTTTAGATTTTCGAGCAACTCGATTCCACCGAGTGATGGCATCTTCAAGTCTGAAACAATTAGATCGGGTATATTGTCTTTGCTCAGCCATTCCCATGCAGTCTTCCCGTCGTTCATCACGGTCACGTCATACTTGTTCTTTAGAATCTTTTCTAAAAGCCAGCACAACAATGCATCGTCCTCTATGAGCAATACTTTCCTCATGGTACCAAGTTTAAAATACCGTTTTAATGCTGCTCTAAAGATCTGGTGACTAATTCTAGGCGGGATCCTTAAAGCCAACTATGTATAGACATTTCAAAACTAAATAAAAAAAATGATACAGATGTAACCTTCTAATCTTAAATTATTCTGAAATAAACTGAAAAACTAGAATTCTGTATCTATTTTGACCCTCCTTGTGAATTATTGCGAATGTATTTTCGGCGAGTTGACACGTATGGGAGTTAAGTTACATGCCATCCATGTAAGGTATTGTCGTCGCTTTACGGTTTATCTTCCCATTTTCAGTGAGGGCAAAAGATTTGACCAAAATCACGTGTTTGGGGACTTCCATTTTTGACATAACATGTACCATTCTGATTTTGATCTTTTCGATAACATCCTCCTCTAGCAAACCTTCGACGAAGAGAGCTACTTTGTTCCCCAAGCCAGCATCCGTAACACTTCCAACAAAGAATGCATTGGGAATGCCCAGGGCGTTGAAGATCTTATAGATATCTTCTTCCAATTTCTCCGGAATTACTTTTACACCGCCTGTATTTATAACATTATCCCATCTTCCAACCCAGCGAAAGGTATCGTTGCTTATTATTTCGACGATATCATTGGTTATGACCTTTTCCCCTAGTTGATCCCATTCGATTTGCAGACAGCTTCTTTCGTCCGTTGAAATCTTTATACCTGGCAACGCGCGATAGGAATCAGACGCCTCAAGTCCATTCAGTTGGCGGAGTGCAATGTGCGATACCGTTTCGGTCATTCCGAACGTACTATAAAATATGCAACGGTACCCCTGCAGTCTAGCTTCAGTTTGGCGGTCTAAAGTTGCTCCGCCGATTATTATTTTCTTTACATCGTCAAATTTACTTGCGGCTGCCGACTGGACAATTTCATGTATCTGATAAGGTACCATGGCGGCAAAATCAACTTGTATATTTTCAGGCAGCGAATTGAATGGATTAGACGTGGGCGTTGTTGCAATGATCTTCATTCCAGCCATGAGACTTCGCACTAACATCATTTTTCCGCCGATATATTCTGGGCTAATGCATAGCAAGGCATTGTAACCCTGACTCAATCCAAGCGCGCCGATCGACAAAGAGGCGCTGGCGATCATCTGACTTCGTTTAATGACAATGGGTCTTGGATCTCCGGTCGATCCACTGGTATTCTGAAGGAAGTTTTCTCGTCCGGACAGCCAATCAGCAATAAAGGTGAATGTCGTTTGCTCAAAATCCAATACCGCACCAGCCGTCCCGTTGAGAATGCTATCAATGGATATCTCTTTTCCATTCACCACGATGCTGCCATAGGGATAATGACTCATTGGCTATTTTTTTATTCGGCTAACAACCAACTCTTTGTAATTATAGGTACTATCCGTGATCCTTTGGAATTCCAGATCATCAAGACTAACGGCGATTATCTCTGCTGTTGTAAAGATTAGGTTTGAATCAAGGAGATGCCCGCCAAATGGTTGACCCTTCTCGTCGGCCACGCAGATATGCAGATGGCATGAGGATTCAGAAAATGTACCAGTCAGAGATATGATCTCGAAAAATCCTTTTCCAGTCGTCCCTTCGGGTTGATTGGCAAATCGAATGTGATATTGTTCAAGGCTGCCAACCGCAGAGAGAATTGCGCCGGCTTTAAGTGCATTAGTCTTGGCAAATTGCAGGATGCTTTGTTTCAGATCTTCATGAGGCTGCAACCTGAAGGCATAGCCCTTTATTTTTGAAGCAGGATTTTTTTGATTTGTACGAGCCATTCATGAAAAATACAATCACCTGGTACTTAGCTACAATTGCTGAAGGTCTTTCTTGAACCGGTCGATGATAAACGCTTCGTTTGCACTCAGTCCATTACAGGACGCTGCAACTTTCTGTAGAACGAGTAAGGCCTTATCCTTTAGATCCGGAGTGAAGTGGTCTTTGTACTTCTTCAATTCATGGATCGCGTCGTTGTATGCTTTTTCGATGGAAGGATGAACAACTTCATCCAGTAATTCGAACCGGCTTTGAGCAGCCCATGAATCATAATCAAGATCCTCCGCAGCTATTTTATCAAAGGCCATTCGCTCTTCCGCGCTAAGTCCTTTGTCTGCCTTTGCCACAACGTACGCAAGCTCGGCAATAGCCCGATAAATCTCTCTTTTTTCTATGTCCATGGTTAAAGATAGTCCTGTGATGGAACATTCTTATGGAAACTTGGGATATTTTGACCAGTCGGGTTCGCGTTTCTCAATAAAAGCGTTCTTGCCTTCTTTAGCTTCATCGCTTAGGTAATACAAAAGCGTAGCGTTTCCCGCCAATTCCTGAATTCCTGCCTGGCCGTCAAGTTCCGCATTGAATGAACTCTTCAACATACGGATAGCCAACGGGCTTTTACTAATGATCTTGCGTGCCCACTCCACGTAAGTCTCTTCAAGCATTTCAAGAGGAACTACTTTGTTCACAAGCCCCATATCCAGCGCATCCTTAGCATCGTATTGGTCACAGAGAAACCATATTTCCCTTGCTTTTTTCTGACCGACAATTCGCGCGAGATAGGACGCCCCAAAACCTCCATCAAAGCTTCCGACCTTGGGGCCGGTTTGGCCAAACCGTGCGTTCTCAGCGGCGATAGTCAGGTCACAAACCACGTGCAGCACGTGACCTCCGCCAATTGCCCAGCCGGCAACGGCTGCGATAACAGGTTTTGGGATAGAGCGGATTATTTTTTGAAGATCAAGGACATTTAGTCTTGGCGTTGCATCACTTCCGACATATCCACCGTGCCCACGAACGCTTTGATCGCCGCCGCTGCAAAATGCTTTGTCTCCTTCACCCGTGAGGATGATCACACGAATTTCCCCGTCTTCCCGGCAGATGTTCATGGCGTCGATCATTTCACTAACCGTAAGGGGCGTGAATGCATTGTGAACGTGAGGGCGGTTGATACTGATCCTCGCTATTCCTTCATACGTATGGAATAAGATCTCCTTGTATTCTTTGACGGGCTTCCATGGGAATTTATAACTCATAGCTTTTTCTTATTTTCTCCTTAAGACTTTCAAACACTTCCTTGTTGTGAGCAATATCTGACTCTAGCTCCATGACTTTAGTGCGCTTATCGGTATCAAAGAAATCTTTGATCAGGTTTTTAACTTTCCTTCTATTGTCGAGCTTCAGGTATTCGAAATCAAACTCTTCACAAAGCTTCTTTGCATTAAGTGTTTGTTTTGTAATAAAGTATTCGTCGGCTTCGGGCACAGATCCAGGTCCATCGATCATCTTGAAGATAATACCACCGTGATTGTTCAATAGTACGACCCGCAAATTAGGTAACGGATAATTATGCCAGAATGCATTTCTGTCGTAAAAGAACGCGAGATCTCCTGTGATGAGGATGTTGGTAGTATCGTTCAATAGCGAATGGCCAACGGCAGTGCTCGTACATCCATCTATTCCACTGGTTCCCCGGTTTGCAAACACATTAACCCCCGTCTGATCGCAAGCGAGTCCGATGTAGTTAGCGTACCGTACGCTCATACTGTTCGCGAGATGAAGATTACATGGCCTTGGAAGGTTCTTGATGATCTCGTTCACCAGATCAATTTCGGCCAAATCTTTCATTGGAAAGAATTCCGACAGACTTCGCTCCGCACGCCTTTCCTCAACTTCCCAGAATTTGTTGTAATTATTTTGTTTTTGATTTTCAAAAGTTTCCTGTGTTACCAGCGTACCAAGGAAAGTGAAAAACACTTCTGCCGTAGCATTGAATACATGGGTAACACTTTGAAACGTATCAGCAACGTCACCACCTGGTTGAATGTGCCAATGTTCTTTTGCGCGATATTGCCGAAGGAAAAGCTTGAGGTTTTTAGAAATAACAGGTCCTCCAAACGTGATGAGCAAATCAGGCTTTAATGTTTTTTTGACACTCTCGCCGCATTGTCCAAGAAAAACGTCGGAGTGATTCACCATCTTAGGAATTGTATAGCTGTTGGAAATGATGTCGCCAACGATCGGAATATTATGCAATTCGAAAAAGCCCGTGAGTGCCTGAGTTGTGTTCGAATCAAACGGTTGTTGTCCTGCAACAATCAGAATGTTGTAGAATTGTTTCCAGGATTCGGTTATAAACGCTTTTTGCTCCTCTGCCAAATGAAATCCATTATGGTGATCCTCGATGATTCGGATGTTATCCGAATACACAATCGACTCACCGGCTTCAGGATACAGCGGTTCACGAAAAGGTACATTGAGATGCACCGGACCTTTTGGTTCCTGTAGTGCCAGGTTAATGGCTTCGTTCACAACTCTGTTAATCAACCATTTGTTATCTGCATGCTCGTACTCCTGCGGAAGCGAGTATGATCTTTTCACGTGTTTTCCAAAGATGTCAGATTGGTGAATTGTTTGACCGTCTTGCTGTGCTATCCATTCGCTTGGCCGGTCCGCGGTAAAGATCACAAGCGGTGTGTGACTAAAGTATGCTTCAGCCACAGCGGGCGCAAGATTGTAGACTGCTGTACCGGACGTACATATCAAGGCTGTTGGAGTTTTTGACTGTTGAGCCATTCCCAGCGCAATAAAACCAGCGCTTCTTTCGTCGCTAAAAATCCTGGACTTAATGTCAGGATGTCGCGTAAATGCGAGCACTAAAGGGGCGCTTCTTGATCCCGGACACAATACTGCGTTCCTTATGTTCTTCTTTGCACAGAGTGCAGCAATATCAAAAATGGGTTGAAGGCGACTGGTCATTTAAAAGCGGTAGATACTATCTGCAATCTCTGCAAGCTATTCATTGATAATTATCTTCAGAAGGGTGTTCATTTTCATTTCCGTCTCGATCCATTCCTGCTCTGGTGTAGAGTCTATTGTTACTCCTGCACCTGCGTAAAGAACTGCTTTATCTTCCAATAGTTGTGCGCATCTCAAATTGACGAATATGTTTGTGCCATTGTTGAAGTTCACAGGTCCAAGATATCCAGCATAAAACTGTCGGTCGTATTTTTCGCGACGGTTTAAGAATTCCATGGATGTATCGAGCGGCATTCCACAGACTGCTGAGGTAGGATGGAGGAGTTGTAGCATTACAGAACCGAGTTGAGGAAAATTTGTGGCCTGCATGTCCACTTTGAACTCTGACCTGAGGTGCAATAAATTTCCAGCAACGACAGTCTTGGGTCCGTGCTCCTCGAATTCTCTTAGTCTGATCTTCTTAAAGCAGCTTATAATGTATCTCTCCACCAGAGCCTGCTCTTCGATATCCTTTTGAGTCCATGCCACATTCTTCAGATTCACTCCTTCGTGATGAGCCTGCGTTCCCGCGAGTGCAATGGTTCTGAAGATATTTCTGTTTTCAACACTAACGAGCAACTCGGGCGTAGCTCCGATCCAGCTTCCGCTTTCAGGAGTGCTCACAAAGGACACGAGTGCGTTTGGAATGTTGGCGCATAGATTTTGGAACACCGTAACTATGTCAAAGTCTTTCCCGAGGGAGATCACTTGGGTTCTGGAGGGTACTATTTTTTCAAAGGTACCTTGCTCAATCTCCGTAATGCCCAGCGCAACGGTGTCCATGAAGTCTTGCCTCGGGGTAGATGAGGGTTCGTATGTCAGTTTGTGAAATCGGGCCTTCTTATGATATGGTGTATTCTTCAGATGAGTAGCTAGCCATGCCTCTGACGTCGTCTCAACGGGATTCGCCCCGGGCTTCAGGGAACTATCTTCAAAGGTGAATGCAAGGTCTGCTTTTAGGAATATTCGATCGGCAGCCCTGTTGAAGGGTGCGAACATAAAACCCATTGGCAATTCCTCCAGAGTGGCATCCTGCTTTAGCAACTCATGTTTCCTTGAGATGATGAGATGTTTGGTTTTATTGTCGGGTAGCCGCCAGACGGCAACAGAGAAATTGTTTGCCGTAGCATGTGCAATTAGTGTATTTAAGTAGTCTGCCTCCGTGGCTGATGATGTCGAAGAGGTAGTGGTGGATTCCATCGCAAGAGTCAGTTTTTCCTGTCAAGCACCGCCATAGTTATTCTGCTGATGCATACTAGTTCGTCTTCGGTTGTTGAAATGCGGATCTCCCATATCTGAGTTTTTTTTCCGATATGGATTGGTTTTGCTACTCCCGTCACATATCCACTTTTCACGCTGCGTATGTGGTTGGCGTTTATTTCGAGGCCCACACAGAACTGTTTTGTTTCGTCTACACATAGGGTGGCTGCTACGCTGCCCAATGTTTCAGCCAGGGTAACCGAGGCACCACCGTGCAAAAGACCCAGTGGCTGATGTGTTCTATGGTCAACGGGCATTCGCGCCTCAAGAAAGTCGTCTCCCATGGTGGTAAACTCAATGCCGATGCGTTCTGCTATCGTATTGGTCGACCATTCGTTTAATGATTGAACTGTACGATTCGTCTTAAAAATTCCCATTAAACTTTTCGATATCCCTTTGACTGAACAGTAATTTCCTATTTTTGCGCCCAAAATAACTGAAAATTGAGCAGCAAAAAAATATACGTCATAAGGCACGGCCAGACCGATTTCAATTTGCAGAACATTGTTCAGGGTAGTGGGGTGGACAGCAGTCTGAACAATCGGGGAAGGCTTCAGGCTGAAGCCTTTTTTAATGCATATCGCGGTGTTCCTTTTGACAAGGTTTATACATCCGCTCTTAAACGCACAAAAGAAACGGTTGCCGCTTTCCTCAAACTCGGCATTCCAACGGAATCGTTATCGGGTCTGAATGAGATAAGCTGGGGCACAAAAGAAGGATTTCCGATTACACCGGAAGAAGACCAATATTATCACTATATGCTGAAGCAGTGGCAGTTGGGAAATACGTCACTTCGAATTGAGGGTGGTGAAAGCCCTGAAGATGTGGTCCGACGTATGCAACCTGCGGTGGATAGCATTATGGCGCATCCTGAAGAGAAAACCGTATTGGTCTGTATGCATGGAAGGGCAATCCGTATCCTGCTTTGCACGTTGCTCAACCAGCCACTGAAATTAATGGACAAGTATGAGCACGAGAATCTATGCCTCTACCTGGTTAACTATGATGGTTCGGCCTTCACTCTTGAGCGCTACAATGACACTGCTCATTTGCGCTTAAGTTGAGCAAGTGCAGTTTTTGCCTTTGTATCGATGCTGTTCTTGTATTCGTGCTTCTTGTAAGAAAGAGCTCTTTCAAAATAGTCCTCCGCGGCCACCTTGTTGTTCTCCCGCATCATAATGTAACCTAACTGTAAACAAGCATTAGGGGCGAAGTACCAGTTGGAACTTCCGTTCAATTCGATGGTCTTCCCGTAATAAAGCTTGGCATCAACAAGACTGTTTGTCTTATGGTATAGCCTTGCTTTTCGATAATTAAGCTCAACCTCATCGCGTGGTGTTTGCAGGTCCGTTGGAACAATGGAGTCCAGGATATCGCGTGCCTGGTTATAGTAGCCGCCATCAATGAAATATCTCGCTCGTGTCAGCATTGGATGAGGAAGCTCTGATTCAGCGATGCTTCGGGATGCATACTTGTCGGCTTCCGTGATTTCCGTACCAATGGTTCTTGCAATTCTGAAAGTTGATTGAGCGTCATTAACGTTGCCATTCAGCCAATACGACAATCCGATCTTGTAGGTAGCATCTTTGATGTTATTCTGACCTTTATAGTGGTTAAGAAACCATCGATAAGAAGTTATTGCATTGAGATATTCCGCTTTGTGTAGGTAAACTTCGCCTTTTAAGTAATCTGCATAGTATATAGGAAATGTATTTTTCAGAACGCTGAGCTTATTTAACATTCCGAGGGCCAACTCACTTTGCGAGTTCTTGATTGCAAGCGATCCACCAAGAAATAGTACCAATGCGTTCTCCGGATATTTGGCAACGGCCTCATCAATCACTTTCATACCTTCCTCAGGATGTTGAAGTATAAATCCCTGAAAGAGAGCATAAAGCATGTCGGCTTCGAACTTCAATTCATTGTCAGATGTCCTGAGTTTTTCAAGGTCTTCCAGTCCTGGCTCGATTGCACCTTGTATACTGAGGAGGCCTAATATCCAGTCATATTTTTCAGGCACTGAACCGATGATGATATCGAGTAAGGCAGAGGTCTTGTCGATAGCGATAAATGTTGGAAACCTTTTCTTTATCTCTTCGGTCGTAAGGTAAGCCTGTCGAAGGTTCAGTGCCGCATCGAACTCGTGGCCGAACTTGAAATAGACGAAGGCCCACTGCATCCTGATTTCGGCTTGAAGAAAAAGATCCTCGACGCTGTTTGGTTTTGTTTTCCTTTCAAGTCTTGCTTCAAAGCGGTCTTCATATTCCGCGAATTTTTCAATGTCTTCCGTAATTAACAACTCAAGTGCCTCCGCAAGGGCAGTGGCATAATGTTCCTGCGGCGTTTCAGGCTTGGTTATTTGGGCATGAACCTGATCGAACTGAAGGTTAAGCACCAGGTCATAGGCCTTGCGTGTGGCAGCGTCAAATTTCCATTCTGGTGCCGCCGCATCTGAGACCACGCAACTGCAAATAAAAAGGCAGGCGCTGAGGCCTGCCTTTACTATCTTATAATACGAGTAATTGATACTACTCAGCTTTCTTTCGTCTGCTCGGAGGAGGAGTAGCAACCTTAGCAGTTTTTGGTTTGTCGCCTTCATCGAGGGAGTCCATGTCAACATCTGCTAAGATACGACCGGAATGCTCATCAATCACAATTTTCTTTTTCTCCCGGATCTCTGCGATTTTCTGGGGAGGTATCACGATGTTACATCCTTCAGCAGCACCACGAACAACTCGCACAACTGCAAGTCCGTTGCTAAGGCTTCCGCGTAATCTTTCGTAATACTTCAGGAGTTTATCTTCGATCTTTTTTGCGGCTTTCTCGCGGTCTGCTAACAGTCTTTTCTCTTCTTCGTGACTTTCAGCGAGGATGCCGTCAAGCTCTTTTTTCTTGTTTTCGAGGTGATCACCGCGTTCCTTAACGAAAACGTCGGTTTTTTCTATTTCTTCTTTCTTTTCTATTATCAGCTCCTTGCCTTCCTTGATCTTCTTCTCGCAGATTTGGATTTCAAGTTCTTGCAGCTCGATCTCTTTAGTAATGGCGTCAAATTCTCTGTTGTTCCTAACGTTCTTTTGCTGTTCCGTGTACTTCTTGATTAACTTCTCCGCCTCCTTGATCGCCTCCTTGTGCTTTTTGATGTTGTCTTCAATCTCGCGCTGGCCTGTCTCATACTTGTTTTGCCGCGTCCTGTATCCTTCGATTTCGTCCTCCATGTCCTGAACTTCGTCGGGTAGATCTCCCCTTAGTTTCTTCAGCTCGTCTAGTTTTGTGTCAATGTACTGGAGTTTTACAAGTGCCTCAAGCTTTTGTGCAACTGATTGATTTTCCATTATTTATAGATAGCTTATTGGATTTGTTACAGTCTTTGAAAAATTGATCGCAAAAGTAGGGAATTTTTTCGTCAAAACCTCTACCAAAAGTTCTTTCGTGGCTACTTCGCTTTCGTAATGGCCAATATCAGCGATCGTAATTCTGTCGTCGGCATCAAAAAAATCGTGGTATTTGTAGTCGGCCGTTATAAAAACCTGCGCGCCGGACTGCACTGCGTGGCTTAACAGAAAGCTTCCAGCTCCCCCGCATACGGCCACTTTTTTGACTTTGGTGTTGAGTATTTTTGTATGACGGATCACCTTTAATTCCATCCTGCTTTTTAAACCTTTCAAAAATTCCAAAGGTTCCTGCGCGGGTTCAAGGTCGCCGATCATTCCCGATCCAACTTCTTGATTCTCATTGTCTAAAGGGGTTATATAATAAGCTATTTCTTCATACGGGTGAGAATTCCTTAGCGCCTGTAAAATTCCCTGGGCAGAATGGCTCGGGAAAATCAATTCTGCCCTTATTTCGTCCACGAACTCCTGCGATGATGATGTCCCTATATGAGGTTTTGCTGATTCGTCTGGCATAAACGTGCCAGTCCCCTCCACGCTGAAACTGCAATTTTTATAGTGGCCGAGCTGGCCGGCACCTGCTTCGTGTAAAGCCGAAAGAACCGTCTCAGCATTTTCTTTTGGAATGAAGGTGACCAGCTTGCTCAGCGTACCATGCTTCGGTGCCAGTATCTTCAGATTCTTGAGTCCAATGCGCTCTGCCAGCTTCTTATTAACGCCGGTATGCACGTTGTCCAGATTGGTGTGGATAGCATAGATGGCGATGTCATTCTTTACGGCTTTTATAATGACGCGCTCGACATAGTTGCTTCCTGTCAGTTTCTTAAGTCCCTTGAATAGAATAGGATGATGCGCAACGATGAGATTTGCATTTAGTCTGATGGCTTCTTCGACCACTTCTTCTGTGCAATCAAGAGTTGTCAGCACGCCTTTCACTTCACTTCCTGGATTGCCGGTTAGAAGACCGGAATTGTCATAAGATTCCTGATAACTTCTGGGTGCTGCTGACTCAAGGAAATCGATTATGTCTTTTATTTTTGCGCTTGTCGCCATTTATCTGATCATTAGAGTTCGAGTTGCGTCAAGTTAAGCCTTATGAGATGTTATGCACAAACGATAATGGAGTATAATATGAATTTCGTTTTGCTGTAAAAATTTTTCCAACTGAGTGGCGTAGAATTGCTATTTTCCATCATCAATTGACTGCATGACGATCCTTCGTGTTTTACTATTCCCATTTGCTATCCTTTTCAATTTAGTTACCGGGCTGAGAAATCGCTTGTATGACCAGGGATCCAAGTCTTCGATCAAGTTCGACCTGCCTGTAATCGCAGTCGGGAATTTAACAGCGGGCGGAACAGGCAAGACACCACTGATTGAATACTTGATAAGACTGCTGGCAAGGAATTATCATCTGGCTACGTTAAGCCGCGGCTATGGCAGGAGCACAAAAGGCTTTCGTATGGCACAGCCAACGGATTCAGCTTCCACTCTTGGAGACGAGCCCTTTCAATTCTTTCTGAAGTTTGGCGACAGAGTAAAAGTTGCTGTCGGAGAAGAACGAGCCCTGGCAATTCCTAATATTCTTCATCAACATCCTAATACCGAAGTAATCCTTCTTGACGACGCATTTCAACACCGCCGCGTGATACCATCCCTAAATATTTTGCTTACCGATTATCGCCGACCGTTTTATGAGGACTTCTTGCTCCCCGCTGGCAGATTGCGAGAGTCCAGGGCTGGCGCTGGACGTGCTGATATTGTCATTGTTACCAAGTGTCCGGCGGAAATTACAGATGAAGAAATGATTGAAATGGAGAAGTCTATAAGGGAGTTTGTCGAAAGGCCCGTGTTCTTTACCCAGATACGATACGGAAATCCTACTCCGCTAGGCCGAACAGAACTAAAGATGGGAGATCAAATTGTATTGCTTTCCGGTATCTCAAATTCTCAGCCTCTTGAGCACTACGTCAGTCAGAACTACAAATTGAAGAAACACTTCAACTATGCTGACCACCATTCTTACACCAATGCTGACATCGAACGCTTAAGTCGGTTTATGAAAGAGCACCCTTCGGCAAGTATACTCACCACAGAAAAGGATAAGGTTAAGCTCGCTGCAACCGAATTCGAATCCAAGATCCAGGGAATGTCTATCTTTTATTTGCCTATTGAAGTCGAATTCATAAAAAATGGACAGGATTTTGATGAGATGGTGCTAAACAGTATCAGGCGTGCCGGATAAAAAAAAGCGTTTGAATCCGCGAAATGCGTTACAATGCCCATTATTTTTGCGAGTGTATTTTTCCCGTTTCCTTGTTCTAATCCTCTGTTTAACAATTTGTTGGACACACCTCTTCGCGCAGGCCCAGCCTGGTCGTAAGGGGAGGTCCCAGATACTTGATGACTCCACCAAGCAAGTCTATGGCCCAAAGTCATCGAGGTATTACTACGAGAATGACGTCTTTTTGAACAAGCTGACGTATCATACCATTGATACGGTGATCCGTGATTTCCACCGGTTTACGTATGTTCAGCGCAGCCTAAATACGCTTCAGGATCTGGGAAATATCGGGACGTCCAGCCGGCAAATCTTTTATCAGGCGCCTGAAATAATAGGCGCAACATCTGGTTTTCAATCCTACGATGTTATTTGGGATTCAGAGCCGATTCTGAATTACGACACGAAGTCTCCTTACACAAAAATGTATGTTATTCTGGGAGGAAAGGGGAGATCAATGACCAGGGCCTCCTTTAGCAGAAACATAAATCCGCGCTGGAATTTTGGTTTCAATTTCCGCGCGCTTCTCGTTGACAAACAGGTGCAGCGACAAAGCAAAGGTGATCGTCACGTCAAAGGTACTTACTACGATTTTTACACCGCCTTTCAAAGTAAGGACAGCTCATACCGGGTGTTTGCAAACTTTAGAAGGAACAAACTTGAGGAAGATGAATATGGTGGAATTCGTGTGGATAGCACGAACGAAGATTTTGAATTCAAGGACTACTTCTACGAAAACGTCCAGCCTAATCTGCAGAACGCAATGAGCGGTGATCTGCGAATGAATTTCCATTTATTCCATCAATACGAAATAGGGAAGGCACTGCAGATTTACAACATATTTGACCGTTATCGTCAGGGAGTTCGATTCACAGATCTGCCGCCAGAGGAGTACTTCTATGATTACATTGAGATAGACAACGACACGACGGATGATAAATCGAAATTCAAGTACACGCGAACTGAGGTGGGTATAAAAGGAAACTTATTGAAACTCTTTTATAATGGATATTACGCAATACGGGATTATTCAATGACCATGTCACCCGACACCGTGAGTATTTCCACGTCAGGTGTTGAAAGTTATCTTGGGGGAAGGATATCGCTAAGGCTGGATTCACTGGGTGAGGTGACGGGATGGGGAGAACTTCAGAATAATGGCAATTACCGCATCGATGGAAGAATAAGGACAAAATGGTTCGAGGCTTCTTTGAAACAGGCGCAATATTCTGTTCCGTTACTAATGCAATCGTATCGTGGATCGCATGATGTTTGGAACAACGATTTTGACAATACCAATGTCACGCAGGTAAATGGATATCTACATTACAGCTCGCGAGCATTTAGTATATCACCTGGATTCACCTTCACGCGGATGGGCAACTATGTTTTCTTTAAACAAGTTGATTATGTACAAGAAGATTATGGAACAAGCCAAACCGTACTTCCCACACAGACTTCCGGCGAGCAGGTGATTGCCTCACCTGAATTGAAATTCTCCCTCCGGTTTTATGATCACATAACTTTCAGCAGCCAGACGATATACACGAAAGTTCTCAAGAATACGGACGAGGCGATCCAGATCCCTGACCTGTTTATAAATGCCCAACTGGCATACGACAACATCTTCTTCAAGGACAATCTGGACATGCAGATCGGAGTGGATTTTCATTATAAGTCCGATTATTATGCGCTCGGATACGACGTTCCCGTTCAACAATTTTATGTTCAGCAATCATTCGTGACCCCGTCCTTCCCCTTGGTAGATATATTCTTTAATGCACGGATCAAGAAGGGTAGGATATTTTTTAAGTATAACAACCTGATTCAACTCATTACCAAGCAGGGATACATGCCGACACCAGGTTATCCCGGTCAGCGAAATATTATTGATTTTGGATTCGATTGGTCGTTCTATGATTAACTTAGAGTAGCAAACTCTTTGAATCATGGAAGTAAGACGCGGCGACAAGTTTACGTTGGGACTAGAACTCCCTACTGATCCCCGGTGGATCGATATAGCTAAGGAGCATACCAGAGATATACTCGTTGACCATGCTTATTGCGAGCAGAAGGCAGCCTCGTCATGCATTTCGTTAATTGTCCAACATCCCGACCGTGAGAAACTGGTGGAGGTACTGGCTCCGATCGTCGCAGAGGAGTGGAGTCATTTCGAACGCGTGTTGCAAGAGCTAAAGAAACGTGGCTATGCATGGGGGCCTCAACGCAAGGATGAGTACGTCGATGCACTGACAAAAATTGTGAAGAAGGGTGGAAGTCGTGAGCAACAACTGGTGGAGAAGTTA